>ERZ773180.706-NODE-706-length-19019-cov-25.672537_pt1 | contig 19019 bp, 20 predicted proteins | sample MGYA00511080_ERZ773180 | MGnify/ENA primary metagenome ERZ773180 (study PRJEB29015, sample SAMEA2738175) | human oral metagenome | biome: human oral; feature: human-associated habitat; material: saliva | place: China | collected 2178 ...
AAAGTGTGATAAGTCCAGTTTTTATGCGGATAACTAGATTTTTATGCTATTTTTAAAGATAAAAAAACTCTCCCTGCACAGCAGAGAGAGTTCGTTCGGATTTTGTTAAGCAAGATGCTATTATACAATTTAAACTTATGTAGACTAATAAAAGTCTGGAATATTAATCCATCTTTGTCCCTTTATTTATTATCTTGCCCATTTTCCCCAATCCAATCAGTAAGAGAGGGAAAGAGAATATCGTTACAAGGCCCAGGATGATAAAGACTACTACAAATCCATAACTATCGATGAACCAACCCGTCAGTGGGAAGATGACAATCATGGATAGACTAAACATCATCGAATTGATGCTCAGCATGGTTGCCCGTACACTGGATGGTAAATAGCCTTGTAAATCATTGTAGTAAATGGGTTGATAAACCGCATAAAGTGCATTGGTCAAGAGATAAACACTTAGATAGGCGAATGGAGTTCTCAACAATACCAACAGCAAGGCCAACCCTATCAGCGCAACCAGAATTGGAAAGACTTGATTGCTATTCCATTTTTTCCCGATTTGACTAGCTAGATAAACAGCTAGAAGATTTAAGAGACTACCAACAAGCATGATGAGCGATACTTGCCAACTGGCTAGGTCACTGATTTTCTGTTGGTAGTAAAAATAAAACATACACATGATGGTTCCTAGCAGTTGATAGGTGAGCATCCAGTAAAATAAGACCGGTTTCTCCTGCCATTCTTGTTTCACCACCACCAATATCCGTTTTAAGGTTAAGCGATCTCTTTCATCACTCTTAGTTTCTGGCTCCTTCATCAGAAAAATCAAGAGAATGGAAACTAATGAAAGGCCAATCGCAATATGATAGGTCCAGGCCAAGGCTCCGTGAACAAAGAAACCAGCAACAACTGTACCTAGAGTTCGGGTGACTTCTGCCACACCAGACAAAAAGCTAGAAATCTGAAGATAGCGGTCCTTTTGATCTGCTGCAACTGCTGAATCATATAAGAAAGCCGTACTGGTCCCCGAGTCAAAATTGTAAGACCAAGCATTGACCATCATGGCAATCGCATAGATCCAAAAATTTCCCTGACCAAGTAAGATCAAGACAGAGGATCCAATACTGGCCAAGCGAGCCAAATAGAGATTGGTCTTGTAGCTAAACCGATCGGCCAACATACCTGATGGAATCTCACACAAGAGACTTGTCCCATGAAAGATACTTTCTAGTAAACCGATTTGAAGTAAGGAAAGACCATTCTGAATGAAAAATAAAATCCAAAAACTGGTGATTCCAAAATAAGATGTGAATTCCAGTCCTGCTAGAAGTGGAATATTGCCTTTGTAAGTTCTTTTAAACATCGTTTTCTCACTTTCAATATGTAATTTGATTGTTTCTAAAAGACTTACTTAGAGTTACCTACATTTTCCTCACCTCTTTCATTTAAAGTAAAAACGCCAGTTGGCGTTTTTATTTCAGATATTTTTTGACATAGCTATAGTAGTCTGATTTTTCATTTTTATTAAGTGCAAAGAGCATTTGACCCTTAATAGGTTCTTTCTCATCATTTGGTTGTAGAAAAAGAGCAACCTCTTTGGATTTAGTTGGGAAAAATACCGTATAAGACGTCTCTTTCCCCTTATCTTTTACTTTTAGCGAATAATAGGTAAAGTCATCTTTAGACTTGGGACCATCCACTGTATAGTTATAATCCTGCTCACCAATCTTGACCTTATCTTTCTTGAAGACAATCGTATAATCCTTCTTTAAGGCATCTTGTGCCTGCCATTCACCCTCTAGTGAGGGAGCAGACTTGCTACAAGCTACCATCGAAACCATAAAAAGTAAGGCCAAAAGACCAAGAAACCATCTTTTCATACTTTTGCACTCCTAGAGAATTTTACTTATGGTTTGATACGGTGCAACATACGTGGGAATGGAATAGCTTCACGAATGTGTTTTGTGCCAGCTACGAAAGTAACCATACGTTCAATACCGATACCAAAACCACCATGTGGTACTGAACCATATTTACGAAGGTCAAGGTAGAATTCGTATTCTGAACGGTCCATTCCGAGTTCATCCATTTTAGCTACAAGGGCATCATAGTCATCTTCACGCATTGAACCACCGATGATTTCACCATAACCTTCTGGAGCCAAAAGGTCTGCACAAAGAACGCGCTCAGGATTGCCAGGAACTGGTTTCATGTAGAAGGCCTTGAAGCTTGCTGGATAATTAACGACGAATGTTGGAACACCAAAATAGTTTGAAATCCAAGTTTCGTGCGGTGAACCGAAGTCATCCCCATGTTCGAGGTGCTCGTAATCTGTATCTTCATCATTTTCATGTGCTTGAAGAAGGTCGATAGCTTCATCATAAGACACGCGCTTGAATGGCTCAGCAATGTATTTCTTAAGAAGATCCACATCACGTTCAAGGATTTCAAGAGCTTGTGGCGCACGATCAATCACACCTTGAATAAGTGCTTTAACATAAGCTTCTTGCAAGTCAAGTGACTCATCATGTGTCAGGAATGAATATTCAGCATCCATCATCCAGAACTCAGTCAAGTGACGACGTGTTTTTGATTTTTCAGCACGGAAAACAGGACCAAAGTCAAAGACACGACCAAGAGCCATAGCACCAGCTTCAAGGTAAAGCTGACCAGATTGGCTTAGGTAAGCAGGTGTACCAAAGTAATCCGTTTCAAACAATTCTGTTGAATCTTCAGCGGCATTTCCTGACAAAATTGGACTATCAAATTTGATGAAACCGTTTTTATCAAAGAATTCGTATGTTGCGTAAATAATCGCATTACGAATTTGTTGGACAGCCATTTGTTTACGTGAACGCAACCAAAGGTGACGATTATCCATCAAGAAGTCAGTTCCGTGTTCTTTTGGTGTGATTGGGTAATCATGTGACTCACCGATAACTTCTACTGCTGTCACATCCAACTCGTAACCAAATTTTGAACGTTCATCTTCTTTGACCACACCAGTCACATAAACTGATGTTTCTTGGCTAAGGCGTTTAACAGTATCAAATTTTTCAGTACCTTCTTCTTCACCGTATTTTTCGATGAAGTTAGGTTTGAAAGCTACAGCCTGGAAGAAGGCAGTTCCGTCACGCAATTGAAGAAAGGCCAATTTCCCTTTACCTGATTTGTTAGCTACCCATGCACCGATAGTGATTTCTTCACCCACATGTTTAGGCACATCAATAATTGAAACTAATTGTTTAGACATGTAATTACTTCTCTTTTCTTTTAATCTATATTAATTCTATTTTTCCATAAAGGCTTTGATTCGGCGGACTGCTTCTTTCAAAGTATCCAAGTCTGTTGCATAGCTAAGACGAATATTTTCAGGTGCGCCGAATCCTGCACCTGTTACCAAAGCCACTTCAGCCTCTTCAAGAATAGCATTTGTAAAATCATTGACATCTGTATAACCCTTGATTTCCATCGCTTTTTTAACATTAGGGAAGAGGTAAAAGGCACCTTGAGGTTTGATGACTTCAAAACCAGGTACTTCAGCTAGGAGTGGATAAATTGTATTCAAACGTTCTTCAAAGGCCTGACGCATTTCTTCGATAGAAGACTGATCTCCAGTTAAGGCTTCAATAGCAGCGTATTGGGAAACTGCTGTAAGATTTGATGTCGTTTGACTGATAATCTTAGCCATACCTGAAATAATTTCTGGATCTCCGACAGCAAATCCCACGCGCCAACCTGTCATAGCATAGGTCTTAGAAACACCATTAATCACAATTGTTTGCTTACGAATCGCATCTGACAAGCTTGAAATTGGTGTGAAAGTATTGCCATTATAGACCAAACGTCCATAGATATCATCTGCTAAAATCAAGATATCGTGCTCAACCGCCCAGTCACCGATTGCTTGCAATTCTTCCTTGCTGTAAATCATTCCTGTTGGATTTGATGGAGAATTAAGCAAGACAACCTTAGTTTTTTCAGTTCGAGCAGCTTCAAGCTGTTCAACCGTTGCTTTAAAGTGATTAGCTTCAGTCGTTTGGAAAGTAACCGGAACACCCTCAACCATTTTAACTTGGTCTACGTAAGAAACCCAGCAAGGTGTTGGAATAATGACTTCATCACCAGGATTAATGACCGTAGCAAAGAAAGCATATAGGATAAACTTAGCACCAGTGCCGACAACAACCTCATTTGGTTTCACAGCATAACCATAGAAATTTTCCATGTAAGTGCTGATCGCATCCTTGAGTTCCGGAAGTCCAGAAGCCACGGTATAAAAACTTGCTTTACCATTTTCAATAGAAGCAATGGCCGCATCTTGAATGTTCTTAGGTGTTACAAAATCTGGTTCACCAAGTGTCAAACTCAAAATATCACGTCCTTGAGCTTTAAGAGCTTTAGCACGCGCACTGGCAGCTAAAGTAACACTTTCTTCCATTTGTAATACACGATTTGATAATTTTGTCATTTCATTATAGTCCTTCCACTTTAATAACCTGACCTGAGATAAAATCAACCAGATAATACTGGGTTCCTGACTTCACTTCCCAAATAGGAGTTTTGCCATATTTTCCTAGGTGGACATAAGATATATCCTTAGCACCATAGGCCTTAGCAGCTTTCTTAGCCACTGACTTGCTAATACCATCAGATTGCTTGTAGATATCAACCTCACCTGAATCATGACTCACGATAACAGCCAGCTTATCACCTTGACTAGACTTTCCAAGAAGTCCGTAATAGGTAGACTCACCATGGTAAATATCGAATTCAGTAATAGTCCTGATGTCTGCTTTACTCTCCGCTATGGCGATAACCTTCTTTTCAGCGTCTACGTAAGGCTTAGTCGCTACAATAAGAATAGCAGTCACAGAGGCAATTAAGGTAACAACGATTACAATTATTCCAAAAATGAGCTGTTGCTTTTTTGTCCAAGGTGAACGTTGTTTACGCATAATGCCTCCTAAAAAAGTTTCTGAATTTATTATATCAGAAAATGATAAATCTTTACATAGCAATATAGCTAGTATTGAGCAATTAAGTCTATCTTTTTTATAACTCAGTAAAATTCATAAAGCCTGAGTAATCTTAGAAAAGGTTTGTTTTAAAAAGTTAACTTTCTTTTTCTAAGAAATCCTTAATATCCTCTTCGACTTGCTCAAACTTAGCATACTTAAGCGCCACTTCTTGTGTGACTTCTTTTAGAAATAGTTTTCCATAGCTCTTAACGAGTGGGCGATTATCCATAAGAAGAATAGCTGAACGCTGTTCTGGGCGTCTTTGGGCACGTCCGATAGCTTGTTTGAAACGTAAAACCGTCATTGGAAGACTATAACTATCAAAAGTACTCTTTCCTTGCTTAGAAAACCAAGATTCAATCTTTTGATAGAAAGGATCCTTAGGATTGTCAAACGGCAGACGTGCAATAACCTCAATTACCCTATCTTGTTGAGCAAAGTCAACACCTTCCCAGAATGACCCCATACCAAGAAGGAGATTGGTCTCACCTCTATCAAAACGTTTTTTTACATTAAAAGCTGTCCCATTTTTCTCTTGAGTTAGGTGACGAACTTCCCTATGATCCAATAAATCCGAAACAGCCATCATACTCTTTCGAGACGTGAATAGTACTAAAATTGGATATTCCATTTCAGATAGCTTCTGGAGACGCTTTGCAAGAGCAACTTCATACTCCTCCTCAGAAGAAACTCCAATCATAGGCATGCTTTGATCAATCCAAATAGCTTGATTGGGTAAAGTGTCCATTGGAAGGCTAACCTTGCGTACCTGTTTTAAGCCCAACAAATCAGCCACATCAACATCAGGTCCTACATCAATAGTTGCTGAAACAATTATCACTTTTTGAGCACTTGGTAGATAAGCTGAAAGTTCTAAGAGTTCTTGACGTGACGCCTTTAAATAAGTCACACGATGTTCCTGATAATAGTCTGTTTCAAGCCAAAAATGGCTGTAAAGGGGTGTCTTCAGTGGAGACAACATCTCCATCAAATCACTTTCACCTTCCAGTTCAGAAATGGTTTGTAGCAAACGATCTAATTGCTGACGATTATACTGCTTCTGAGGAAATTGTTGGTGTTCTTGGATTAGATGGCTAACTTCAAACTGCAAATTTTCGAGCAAGCGTTGTTGAAGTAAGGTTTGATTACCACTATCAAGAATACGATGGATATGTTGCAAAAGGACTGTAAGATTGACTTGATGACGTGAAAATTGTTCCAAAGCCAAGACCATCTTTTGTCCCTCATCAATCACAAGAGTCTTTCCTCGAACAAAATCATGATCATCTTCCATACGCGTCAAAAGATAAGCATGATTGGTCACAACTACCCTAGCTTCTTGGGCTTTTTGGTAGGACTGTAGCCAAAAATCATATTCAGCAAAAAGACTGTCCACCTTTAACTTACCATCGTGCTTAATCTCATCAAAATAAGCCATATAGCGCTGTTTTTGTCTGATTTCATCAAGATCTCCTGTCTCCGTTTCAGTCAACCAAACTAAGAGTTGCATTTTGTAACGATTAATCAAACGGTTACTGTCCTGACGAAGTAAGGTCTGGTAAAAGGCATCTAACTTGATATAATTCTGAGGTCCTTTGAGACTATGAAAGTTAATATTAAAGACAGCCGATAATGCTTTAGCTTCCTGATTCATAATCTGATTTTGAAGAAGCTTGGTTGGAACAGCCACCACCACTTTGTCTACATCAGATTGTGCTAACAAGGGAAGCAAATAGCCATAGGTTTTCCCAATTCCAGTCTGAGCCTGAATCATGGAAATAGCAGTATTATCAAGCTCCTTCCTTACTGCCTCAGCAAACTCTCTTTGTTTAGGTCTTGACTCTAAATCTAAGAGAGCAATATTGGTAGCAAAATCTTGAGACAGTTTTCGTTCCGCCTTATAAGCCACAGGTCTACGAAGAACAATTCCAGATTCTTCAAGCATGACATATTCCTTTGAAAGACCTAAATTTTGACCTCTTATAGCGTCCCGAATTACCAACTCAGTCTCAAAAAGAAGATTATCTGAAAAAGTCAAAAGCATCTCAATGGTCTGTCTAGGTAAGCTGGCAATCTTATCCATCAAATGAAACAAAAGCTGTCCGGTCGCTCTCGCATCTTCAATAGCGGTATGGGCTTGAGCTAAGTCAAGATTAAGAACCTTGGATAAATGAGATAACTTATATTGTTCGAACGTTGGATAAAAGACCTGAGCCAATTCGACCGTATCAACACGAGGCGTCCTTAATTCGAAACCCTCCATAAAAAGTGCCTCTGCAAGCAAATTGGCATCAAATTTAACATTATGGGCAACAAAAATACAGTCCTCAATCAGTTCAAAAATTGTTCTGGCAATTTCTGAAAAATCTGGTGCTTGGGCCAACTGCTGATCGGTAATTCCTGTTAAATGAATAATGTGCTCATCGAGTTCTTGGTGTGGGTTAACATCACTCGCAAATTCGTCAACCACCTGACCATTTTGCATGATAACAATTCCCACCTGTATAATACTAGCCGTTGACGAAGCGGAGGTTGCTTCCAAATCAACAATGGCATATTTATTCGTGTTTTTTTCACTCATAGTGACCTTATTATAGCATATACAAAGCACCAAAAAAAGACAAAGCCATCATTCTGATATTGGAAAAAGCCTGAAATTCGTGCTACACTAGAACTATGAAAATAAGACGAATTTTAAATCCTATTGCTCAGGAAAACACCTATATTTTAGAAAACGATACAGCCTGTCTAGTCATTGATCCAGGAAGTGATACTTCTGCTATCTTAGCTGAACTTAAAGCAATCGACAAACCAGTTGCTGCTATCCTTTTGACACATACACACTACGATCACATTATGAGTGTTGAGGCAGTCCGTCAGGCATATAATCATCCTCCTGTCTATGTTGCTGAATCTGAAAAAGACTGGTTGATGAGCCCTATTGATAATTTATCTGGACTCCCACGTCACAACGATATGGAAGACGTTATTGTCAATCCTGCAGAACACTACTTCGATTTTACTGAAGATTATAACATCAAGAACTTTCAGTTTAAAGTTGTTCCAACTCCAGGACACTCTATTGGAGGTGTTTCTTTTATCTTTGATAGAGAAGAAACTGTATTTTCTGGTGATGCCCTCTTTAAAGAAACAATTGGACGCTGGGACCTTCCATCAGGTAACCACGAACAATTACTCACTAGTATTCAAGAGCAACTTTTTACACTTCCTAACCACTACAAAGTTTTCCCAGGACATGGATGGGATACCACTATTGGTCACGAGAAGGTCTTTAACCCACATTTTTCATAAAAACAAAAGCTTGTCATACCTACTTTAGTAAGTATTGACAAGCTTTTTTATTCGAATAAAAAAGAAGGCCGATAGACCTTCTTATCTGAGACACTGTAGAGTGCTTATTTAGATTTGATATAGTTAACACCATCCGCTTTAGGTGCAACGGCTTTACCGAAGAAAGCAGCCAAGACAATAATTGTCAAGATATATGGTGCAATTTGCAAATACACATTTGGTACATGTGAAATGAGTGGAAGCTGTTTTCCAATGATTGCCAATGATTGTGACAATCCAAAGAACAAACTTGAGAGCATAGCTCCAATTGGACTCCAACGACCGAAAATCATAGCAGCCAAGGCGATGAAACCAGGACCTGCAATTGTTGTAACGGCAAAGTTGTTTGAGATTGATTGTGCATAAACCGCACCACCAACACCACCAAGGAAGCCCGAAATCATAACGCCATAGTAACGCATACGATAGACGTTAATCCCAAGTGTATCTGCTGCCTGTGGGTGTTCGCCAACTGAGCGAAGTCGTAAACCAAAGCGCGTCTTAAAGATGAGCCACCATGATGCTACTGAAACCAAGATAGCAACATATGCTACCAAAGAAACATTAGTGAAGAAAACTTTACCCAAGAAAGGGATATGATTCAAGATTGGGAAGGATACAGTCTTAAAGTTATAACTGATAGCAGGTGTTTGACCAGCACCATAAATAACACGTGTCAAGAATACTGCCAAAGATGGTGCGATAAGGTTCAACACTGTACCAGAGACAACATGGTCAGCTCGGAAGTTAATTGTCGCAACAGCATGGAGCAATGAGTAGAGAACACCAACCAGACCTGCTACAATCGCAGCAATCCAAGGTGTCGCATCTCCAAAACTTTCTGAAAAAGTCAAGTTAAAGAGCACACCTGCGAAAGCACCAATTACCATAATTCCTTCAAGGCCGACATTTACGATACCGCCTCGTTCAGAGAAAGTTCCACCGATACTTGTAAAAATCAATGGTGCTGAATATTTCAACATAGAGGCAACGATTAAGGCTATAATTGTAATAAAGTCCATATTAGTTTTGTCCTCCTTTAGCTTTCACTGATTTATGACGAGGGCGAACCCAATATCTAATGATGTAATTAGCACCAACAAAGAAGATGATCAATGCTGAAACAACATCGATAATTTCAGGTGGAACACCAATCATGCCACTCTTACCAATAGACAAAACACCATAAAGAAGGGCGGCAAATGGGATACCGATAGGTGAGTTAGACGCTAAAAGCGCAACCGCCATACCGTTCCAACCGATAGCCAATGAAGCGTTTTGAACGAAGACATTTTGGAATGTACCAAGTCCTTCTACTGTTCCTCCAAGACCACATAGAGCACCTGAGATAATCATTGACATGATAATAACACGTTTAGATGACATCCCTGCATACTCTGAAGCATGAGGATTAAGACCTACAGATGTAATTTCAAAACCAGTTGTTGTTTTCTTAAGTAAGAACCAAACTAAGAAGGCAGCCGCAAGAGCCAGGAAGAAACCAATATTGAAACGCGAACCACCAGTTATTTGAGATAAGTACTCCGTTTGATAACTAGCTGATGCTACAACCTTGTTAGAAGCTTCTGAAGAACGCAACATATCAGCTGTAAATCCAAAGCGAATAATATTGTTTGCTACATACAAAATGATGTAGTTCATCATGATGGTAACAATGACCTCACTAGTTCCCAAGTAAGCACGGAGAATACCTGGAATAGCCCCAGCAATACCACCTGCAACCAGACCGATAATGACTGTACAGATAACTGAAATCACCTTTGGTAAGTCAGGGAATGACAAAGCAAACCATACGGCAGAAACCCATCCTGCCAAGGCTTGTCCTGGCAAACCAACGTTAAAGAAACCTGCCTTAGATGCAACAGAGAATCCTAGGGCAATCAGAATCAGCGGACTCATTGCACGAAGAATTTCACCAATATTTTTCAATGAGCCGAAGGCCGTTGTGAAAAGATCATAGTAAGCCCAGAATGGATCGTAACCGAAAATCAACATCAAAACGGCTCCAATCAACATTCCCAAGAGGACAGCAATTAAAGGAACTGCCCAATTTTGTACTTTTTTAGACATTTGCTTCCTCCTTATTCAATTGTCCACCAGCCATAAGAATACCAAGATCTTGCTTATTCGTTTCAGCAGGATCTAGAATTCCCTGAATTGCACCATCATAGATAACCGCAATTCTGTCTGACATATCAAGAATTTCATCCAATTCAAAGCTGACAACAATCACAGCCTTACCTTTATCACGTTCTGCGATAATACGTTTACGGATGTACTCAATGGCACCAACGTCAAGACCTCGAGTTGGTTGACTTACAATAAGAAGTTCTGGGTCACGGTCAATCTCACGAGCGATAACAGCTTTTTGTTGGTTACCACCTGACAATTCACCACCAGCAATTAACTCTCCTGCACCACGAACATCAAATTCTTTCATCAATTCACGCGCTTTAGCATTGATGACATTATAGTTCAAGATACCATTCTTAGAATTTGGCTCTTTGTAGTAGGTTTGAAGAGCGATATTTTCAGCAACTGTCATTTCAAGGACCATACCATCACGGTGACGATCTTCAGGAATATGACCAACACTCATTTCAGTAATCTGACGAGTTGTCTTATGAATAATCGATTCACCCTTGATGGTAATATCACCTGACTTAACTTTACGAAGTCCTGTAATCGCTTGGACAAGTTCTGTCTGACCATTGCCATCGATACCGGCAATACCGATAATCTCACCAGAACGAACATCTAATGATAGATTTTTAACAGCAGGAATTCCTCGGTTCTCGTTAACCACCAAATCTTTAATAGAAAGAACAACTTCTTTTGGATTTGAAGGAATTTTCTCTGTCTTGAAGGAAACCTGATGGCCAACCATCATTTCGGCCAAGTCAGCATTTGTTGACCCTTCAATCGTTACCGTATCAATTGATTTACCACGTCTAATGACAGTGACACGGTCAGAAACTGCTCGAATTTCATCCAACTTATGGGTAATCAGAATAATTGACTTGCCTTCCTTAACCAAGGTCTTCATAATGTTTAGAAGTTCAGTAATTTCAGACGGAGTCAATACCGCAGTCGGCTCATCGAAGATCAAAATATCAGCCCCACGATACAGAGTCTTAAGGATTTCAACACGCTGTTGAGCACCAACAGAGATATCTGCAACTTTGGCAGTTGGATCTACCGCAAGACCGTATCTTTCAGAGAGTTCAGTAATTTCCTTGATAGCCTTCTTCATATCAAGGACACCACCAGCTTTAGTTACCTCACTACCTAGGATGATATTTTCAGCAACTGTAAAAGCTTCAACCAACATAAAGTGTTGGTGAACCATCCCAATCCCCAGTTTCGTTGCTTTAGATGGTGAATCAATCGTCACCTCTTGTCCTTTAACCTTAATGGTACCGCTCGTAGGTTGCAAAAGACCTGAAAGCATATTCATTAAAGTTGACTTACCTGCACCATTTTCACCGAGGAGGGCATGGATCTCTCCTTGTCTCACATCAAGATTGATATGGTCATTTGCCACGAATTCACCAAATTTTTTGGTAATATCGTGCATCTCAATGACATTTGGCTTCGTCATACAATCTCCTTCCAAGAATAATTTTTATTTCAGCAAAGGGGATCATTAACTGCTTCCCTTTGCTGAGACAAAAATTTGTCTCAGTCTAAGTTCTATAAAGACTTATACTTAACTATTATTTGCTAAGACCATCAGTTGGTTTCAATTCACCATTCTTGATTTGTTCTTTAGCTTTTTCTACTGCATCTTTGATATCTGAAGGAAGATTAGACGTTACAATGTCAACACCACCGTCTTTGATACCGTAAGTCTTAGTTTTACCACCTTCGAATTTATCGCCTTTGACTTGTCCGTTAGCAATATCTTTAACAACTGTACCAACTTGTTTGATTGTTGAAGTCAAAACAAAGTTAGATTTTTTCTTGTCTGAAGATGTATAATTACCTTCTGCTGTTTGGTCACGGTCAACACCGATTACCCATACTTTCTTATCGCTTTCAGCATCAAGTTTTTCGTTAACTTCTTTAGCAGCTGTGAAGACACCAGTACCAGTACCACCAGCAGCTTGGTAGATTACGTCAACGCCTGAAGCATACATTGTTGAAGCGATTGTTGTCCCTTTAGCTGCATCAGAGAATGATTCAGCATATTGAACTTGTACATCGATGTCAGGTTTTACTGACTTAGCACCAGCTGTGAAACCAGCTTCAAAACGTGTAATTGTGTCTGATGTTTGACCACCAATGAAACCAACTTTATTTGTTTTTGATTGCATAGCTGCTGCGATACCTGCAAGGTAAGCACCTTCATTATCGGCAAACAAAACGCTTTCAACGTTCTTTTGGTCTTTAATAACATCGTCAATAATTACATAGTTCACATCTTCGTGTTCTTTAGCTGCGTCTGCTACTGCATCATGAAGAGCAAAACCAACACCAAAGATGAGGTTGTAGCCTTGACTTTGTGCTGAAGACAAGTTTGTTGCAAAGTCAGACTCTGAACCAGATTGGAAGTAATTGTAGCCAGAATCTTTTTCAAGTTTGTTAGCTTTACCCCAAGCTTGAAGACCTTCCCATGCTGATTGGTTAAATGATTTATCATCAACCCCACCAGTATCCGTAACGATAGCAGCTTTAACTTTTGAATCAGCTGATGATCCACCGCGTCCGCCACGTGCACATGCTGCAAGACCAAGTGCTGCTACAGCAACAAGGCCAAGTCCGATAATTTTCTTGTTCAATTTCATCTTGAACACTCCTCCTATAACTTGCAAGAAAACTTGCTTAATAAAGAATAAAACAACTAGACTATTGTAAGTCCGTAAAAGAGTATGGTAACAACTCTCCGACTGTCATCTCGACTGTCGAGTTATCTTCAGCGATAAGAATCACTTTAGAATCAGATTTTAAAAATTCAACCATTACTTGGCGACAAGCACCACATGGTGAGATGGGATCTTTGGTATCTCCGTAGACTGCAAGACATTCAAAATCTCTATGCCCTTCGGATACCGCCTTAAAAATGGCTGTCCTTTCTGCACAATTGGTCAATCCGAATGAGGCATTCTCAATGTTACAGCCTTGAAAAATTTCCCCATTCTTTGTAAGCAATGCTGCTCCAACTCTAAAACGAGAACAGGGAACATAGGCATTTTCAGCTGCTTCTTGTGCTGCTTTTATTACTTGCTCTTTTTTAGTAGCTATCATGGCTTTCTTGACCTTTCATAATGGCAACTCCTGACGAGGTACCAATACGGGTTGCACCAGCTTTGATAAAGGTTTGAGCCGCCTCAATTGTGCGTGCTCCACCAGATGCCTTGACCCCCACAGTAGGACCAACAGCCTCTCGCATAAGTTCAATATCTTCAATTGTTGCGCCACCAGTAGAAAAACCCGTAGAGGTCTTCACAAAATCTGCACCTGCCAGTTTAGCTAATTGGCAAGCTTCGACCTTTTCTTCATCGGTCAGAAGACAAGTTTCAATAATAACCTTTACAAGTTTTCTTCCACTAGCTTCAACAACAGCTTTAATGTCGTCTTCGACTAATTTAAGATTTCTAGATTTAAGAGCACCGATATTGATTACCATATCAACTTCATCTGCACCATTGGCAATAGCATCCTTGGCTTCAAAAGCCTTAACTGCAGAGGTCGATGCTCCCAAAGGGAAACCAATCACAGTACAAACTTTAACAGAACTATCTTTAAGTAATTCAGCTGCCGTTTTAACCCAAGTCGGATTAACACAGACACTGGCAAATTCATACTTCTTAGCCTCGTCAATTAGGGAAAGAATCTGTTCTTTATTAGCATCAGCTTTTAGTAAGGTATGGTCAATATATCTATTAACAGACATAAACAAGCTCCTTGATTAGTATAAAATTAAGGCTTAGCGAATTATCTTTAATATTTCTGTCGTTTCTTTACATTCACTATCAATAATAACATTTTTTTCAAATTCAGTCAGCATTTTTTCAGATAAAATTTCTTGACTATAGACCTTGGCAATAAGGCCTCCTTGAGCTACTGAATCGCCAACTTTCTTTTCAAATACAATTCCCGTTTCATAATTAAGACTATCTGACTTAGTAGCTCGACCTGCTTCCAATTGCATGGCAAATTTCCCAAACGCCATAGCAGGCAACTCTTTAATGTAACCCGTTTTATGGGCATAAATATCTGTAACGACAGGAGCACTGCTATGACGATAAAGATCAGTCAAATCACCACCCTGAGCTTGAATGAGTTCTTCAAACTTAGCAAGGGCTTTTCCACCTACTAAGTGCTGACGAATCTCTTCCTGACTAGCTTCAACTTGAGCTAAATCTAATAGAATCTCAGCTAACTCACAGATAAAGTCGGTGATGTCTTCACGTCCCTTACCTTGCATAATTTCAATAGCCTCAGTGACTTCCAAGCGGTTACCAATAGCTTTACCTAGTGGCTGGCTCATATCTGTAATAACTGCAATTGTTTCACGATTAACCTCATGTCCTAATGCAACCATGGTCTCTGACAATTTTTCAGCATCAGACATGTTTTTCATGAAAGCACCTTGACCAACAGTAACATCCAGTAAAATCTTATCAGCACCTGCTGCAATTTTTTTGGACATAACAGAGCTTGCGATTAGAGGAATGGAATCTACTGTTGCAGTGACATCACGCAAGGCATAAAGAAGTTTATCAGCCTTAACTAAATGCTCAGACTGACCAATGAGGGAAATTCCAATGTCTTTAACTTGCTGAATAAACTCTTCCTTACTACGCTCAACCTGATAGCCTTTGATAGACTCTAATTTGTCAATCGTTCCACCTGTATGTCCAAGACCACGACCACTCATCTTAGCTACTGGAACACCAAAGCTAGCTACAAGTGGCATAAGGATGATGGTTACCTTATCACCAACACCACCGGTCGAATGTTTATCTACCTTAACACCTGGAATTTCTGACAAATCATATTGTTCACCTGAAGCAACCATATCAGTGGTCAAATCATGGATTTCACGAATAGACATTCCTTGATAATAAATTGCCATCGCCAGTGCAGCTATCTGATAGTCTGGAATTTTCCCAGACACATAGCCATTAATGAGATATGAAATTTCCTCTGTGCTTAACTCGCCTCCATCTCTTTTCTTTTCAATTAAATCAACTGTTCTCATATTTTCTCACTTCTAAGGATATAATATCCTTTATCCTTTTTAACGACTTCAGCATTACCAAACACATCCTCCATCTTAGCTTTAGCTGACGGAGCTCCTTGTTTTTTCTGAATAACAATAGTTAGGTTACCACCTTGATTGAGATAATGATATGCCTCCTCAATAACTTGATGAACCACCTTCTTTCCAGCACGAATAGGTGGATTAGAAATAATATAGTCAAAACTTCCAGTAACATTTTCATAGATATTCGATTGGAAAATAGTAGCTTCAACCTTATTTCGTTCAGCATTTTGTTTCGCTAAATCAATTGCCCTACTATTGATGTCAATCATTGTGACTTTGACTCCTTGTACCTTGGCCAAACTAATACCAAGAGGACCGTAGCCACAGCCCACATCTAATAGTGTGTTTCCAGCTTCCAAATCTAATGCACTCAAAAGCACTTGACTTCCATAATCAATCATTTTTTTAGAGAAAACCCCAGCATCCGTATAAAACTGAAAACTTTCTCCTAACAAATTCACCTTTAAATCATGAATATCGTGAGCCGCATCTGGCGTCTCAGCATAATACATTTTTGACATTATTTTTTTCCTTCTAGATAGTCCTTTCTTTTTATCGTATCATAAATACCAAAGTAAGGCTAGCGATATGATAAGGCTTACATTCAGGCTTTTTTTCTGCTATAATGTTAGCTATGTTAAATGAATTTATCAATTTCGAAACGATATCACGTAAGGAGTGGCAACGCCTTCATAAAGAAGGTAATGCTCCATTGACTGCGGAAGAACTTGATTCCATTCGTAGCCTTAATGATAAGATTGATGTGCAAGAAGTTAGTGATATTTATCTTCCCCTTATCAACCTCATTCGTATCTATCAGAAAACGGCCAATGATTTAACCTTTTCTAAGAGTATCTTTTTACAAAAATCACAGACTAATCGTCCATTTATTATTGGGGTATCTGGTTCAGTTGCTGTTGGCAAATCCACTACCAGTCGTTTGCTTCAACTCTTGTTACAACGTACCTTCCCCCAATCTAAGGTTGAACTTGTAACAACCGATGGCTTTCTCTATCCTAATCAAGTCTTGAAAGAAAAAGACATCCTTAACCGTAAGGGTTTCCCTGAATCCTACGATATGCCGCTTCTTCTCAATTTTTTAGATACTATAAAAAATGGTGGTGATGTCAATATTCCTGTTTACTCCCATGAAATTTATGATATTGTACCAGGTCTTACACAAGAAATCAGACAGCCCAATTTTTTGATTGTCGAAGGGATTAATGTTTTCCAGAATCCTATTAACCAACGACTATACATGAGTGACTATTTCGATTTTTCTCTTTACATTGATGCTGAAGTTAATAATATAGAATCATGGTATCTCGAACGTTTTCAAACCCTTCTTGAGCTCGCCAAGAAAGATGAAAATAACTATTACCATCGTTTCACTAAATTCAGTAAAGACGAAGCTTTATCTTTAGCACAAAAAACTTGGCGTGATATCAATTTGGTTAACCTGGAAAATTATATCGAACCTACACGAAGCCGAGCCGAACTGATTCTTCATAAGGGAGACAATCATAAAATCGACTTCATCCACTTAAAAAAATAGAAAAAGCTTGCCAAGGGGTCTAAAATAACGTATAATGACATAGTTAGATAAATTTTGGAGGTGAAAACATTGGCAAATATTAAATCAGCTATCAAACGCGCTGAACTTAACGTTAAACAAAACGAACAAAACTCAGCTCAAAAATCAGCTTTGCGTACTGCTATCAAAGCATTCAACGCTAACCCAACTGAAGAAGCTTACCGTGCTGCATCTGCTAGCATCGATAAAGCCGCTTCTAAAGGTTTGATTCATAAAAACAAAGCAAGCCGCGATAAATCACGTCTTGCAGCTAAATTGGCTAACTAATTGAAAGCTCCATTCAGGAGTTTTTTTATTACCTTATAACATAAAAACCTGCTAGACCATAAGCACTGCACCCCAATAATGGGACAAGAGAAAAACCTCTTATGCGACCAGTTTTCTGTACTCTACAGGAGACTGGTCATTTAGTTTCTGTTGAATTCTAGTTTCATCATAAAATATGATGTAATTTTTAACAATATCTGTTGTACTATCTTTAGTTAGGTTTCTCCACTTATGGAGATAGAAGGTTTCAGACTTGAGAACAGAATGGAACCATTCGATACAGGCATGATCTGCTGGTGCTCCCTTACGGGACATATAGCGGGTGATGCCTTTTTCTGTGCAAGCTTGGTAATAAGCTTTCGAGGTGTAAACAGAGCTCTGATCTCTGTGTAAAAGTGCTCCCTTAGGCAATTCCAATTGATTGAGCGTATCCAGTACAAAGTTAGTATCTTGACAATCTGAAATGGTGTAAGCTACAATCTCACGATTGTAGAGATCCATGACGGAAGATAGGTAGACAAAGTAGAGATAGGTAATGCCTGTGATAAGCTTCTCCATTGGCTTTTCTACTTAGAAATCACGATCTAGCTTATTCTCTGTCACATAGTAAGGCTGACCTATATTTGGCACCTTCTTAGGACGTGCACGACAGAGCCAACCTCTTTCCTTCATAATTCGATAGACTTTCTTGCGATTAACGATTAGTCCATGGATTTTCTTAAGTAGTCGTGTAATAGTACGATAGCCGTAGATAAAATGATGTTCCATACAGAGTTGCACCTGTAGTCGTAGTTGTTCTACTTCAGATAGCTCCTCCAGACCTTTGCCGTAATGACCTTGTTAGACTTACCTGCCTTCTTCATTTCGATACAGGCTAACTTAGTTTCCACTGAATAGGCTTTTTTGAGCATAATAAAACACTCCTGTTTCTAGTTTCCTAGATTTCAACAGAAGTGGTTTTCTTATGTCTCATTTTATGGAGCTAGTACCATATATCTAAGCTTTTTTTATATGTTTTTTATCAATCATGGTATTCGCCGCGCTCCCATTTGGCATTTTCTTCGTCAAAGATATGATTATTTTTTGCAATTTCAGGGTTTACTTCAATGACCTTGTCAATTTTTTCAATTAATTTTTGATTAGTTTTTGTTGGTTCGTATTTGGTTTCTAGAAAGACATCAACAATGTTGTTAATGAGATTTTGTCCCAGAATGCGTCCTCCGAAAGCAATGATATTGGCATTAAGCTCTTTTTTGGCATATCGTGCTGTTAAGACATCTCCAACGAGGGCAACACGTGTACCAGGAACTTTGTCGGCAGAAGCAGAAATTCCGACACCGGTTCCACAAAGAGCAATTCCAAGATCGGCATTTCCGGAAACGACATTTTCTGCGATTAGGCGACCAAAGATGGGATAATGAGTACGGTGAAAGTCATAGGTACCGACATCAATGACTTCATGTCCAAGATCTTTTAGGTGTTCAGAGAATTT
>ERZ773180.709-NODE-709-length-18993-cov-3.883726_pt1 | contig 18993 bp, 18 predicted proteins | sample MGYA00511080_ERZ773180 | MGnify/ENA primary metagenome ERZ773180 (study PRJEB29015, sample SAMEA2738175) | human oral metagenome | biome: human oral; feature: human-associated habitat; material: saliva | place: China | collected 2178 ...
GTTTCCTTGAACGAAGTGAAAAACTTTGGCTTCGGTGATCATAGCGATTTTTGTTCGTAACTATTTATATGTTAACACCTTAAAGTTACAACAAGTTTCGCTAATCACCAAATTTATAGATACTTATAATTCGCCGAACTCACGTTATAATAAGTGCTAATGTGTTGACTTTCTATGCCATTTCACCTTTTGTATCTGTCGGTGGTGCGAGTTGCTGCTGATCTGGAAAGAGTAGGAGAGGATTGTGGAAGGTTGTCGGTCGTAAGCGTGAGTAAAGCAAGAAAAAATGCTGAATAATAACCTTTTTTCGTTTGGCTATGAGTTCGCTATTGCATCATTGGTGTGACTCCTTCGGAAAAAGTTTCGCGTTAGTGAGGCATATTATTGGCTTTTATGCCAAGAAGATAAAAAGAAAATTGTAATTTCGCCTCGAAAATAATTTAGAGATACCAAAATGGAAATTACTGGTAAGATAATTGCAGCCCTTGAAGCGCGTGAAGGTGTATCAAAGCGCACGGGTAACAATTGGAAGTCACAAGAGTTTGTAATAGAGACGACAGATGGACAGTTTCCCCGCCATTGTGTCTTTCGCGTTTTTGGCGAGGATCGGTTGCGTCAATTTAATATACAGGTAGGACAGATGCTTACCGTGTCTTTTGACATTGATGCCCACGAGTATCAAGGACGATGGTTTAACGATATCTCAGCTTGGCGCGTCCAAGCAGCGCAAATGCAAACCGCAGCACCTATGGCAGCACAACCCGCTGCTCCGCAAACTGATGTTCCGGCTCCGACGGCAGTGCCTGAAGAAGACCCGACTGACGATCTGCCTTTCTAAATGAACGATAAGACTTAAAAGTTTTTAGGTTAAATACTTGTTTCTATTCCTCCACATTCCGAATTAAAAACGGAATAAGGAGGATTTTTTATAAAGCCTGCTCTTATGAAGTTTTTAAAGATACTGAAGTGGGTCCTTATCGGCTTCTTCTCAAGTACAGTTTTAGTCGTCTTGGCTTATCGTTGGCTCCCTGTCGAAGTCACGCCGCTGATGGTCATTCGTTGTGCGCAGCAGATGCAGCGCGGCGAGTCGCCTCGTTTGCTTCACCGATGGGTGCCGTTGGATAGTATGTCGGTATATATGCCCGTCGCAGTAATGGCTTCGGAAGATCAAAATTTTCTTCACCATCATGGCTTTGACGTTAATGCGATTGCCGATGCGGCAAAAGAACAGATAAACGGCGGACGCCGGAGGGGTGGAAGTACCATCAGTCAGCAGACGGCAAAGAATGTGTTTCTTTGGCCGGGCTCTACTTGGATACGCAAAGGATTTGAAGTCTACTTTACGCTGTTGATAGAGCTGTTGTGGTCAAAAGACCGCATTATGGAGGTATATTTGAATAGTATCGAAATGGGGAATGGTATTTATGGTGTAGAAGCTGTCGCACGTTGTAATTTTGATTGCCGTGCGAAGCAGTTACGTCGCTCTGATTGCGCATTGATAGCTGCGACGCTCCCCAATCCACTTCGTTTTGATTCGAAACGGCCCGGTTCTTATATGCGACAGCGACAGCGTTGGATAGAGTGGCAAATGAAGCATATCGCCACATTGAACGACCGAAGAAATAAATAAAAGTGCGAAGGCTTCCATTTGAGGCCGCTCGCACCTTATATATAATGTGTAAAAGCGTGTAGAGGTAAGAAAGCTACACGCATATTTCATAAGTTAAAGACTATCGCCATTAAACTGAAATGGTAGCAGACAAGCCATCGTGTCGAAAGAGTAAATTTCTTTAGCCCCATATAGTATAACCTTATAAGGCTTTATTTGTCGGTGCTCTACTTCGGCTAATACTTGGCGGCAAGCACCGCAGGGAGAAATAGGGACATTGGTAAATGCTCCATTGCGCTTCTTCGCTGCAATGGCAATAGCGCTTACTGCTACGCCCGGATATTGAGCGTTGGCATAGAACATCGCACAACGTTCAGCGCACGTGCCGGTCGTGAAAGAAGCATTTTCTTGATTGCTACCTTGGACAACTTTTCCGTTCTCAAGTAATACGGCTGCGCCAACGCAGAAATTTGAGTAGGGAGAGAAGCTCGTTTCCGTAGCATCTTTGGCTAAGTCGATGAGTTCTTTATCTTCGAGTGGCAATTCTGCTTCTGTTTGGTAAACCGTGAATGTAATGTGCTGTTTTTTATCTTGCATGATCGTGTAGTTTAGATATGAGGGTGTAAAATTAGCGCATTTATTTCGTTATAACAACAGTTTATGGATATAAGAACGCCAAGTGAACTAAGCAGATTGTAGTGGAAAATACTAAATCTGCCACTTTTTTGTCGGAATAAAGTGTTCGCTTCGCTCTATTAGGTGCTCTTTGCGTAACTTTGCACCGATAAAACAAGTAAAAATGCATAACGGTCGTCCAAACGGGACACCATAACACAGATGATTATGAAAGAGAAAAATTTGATTAAATCTTTGGAGTATCGCATCAAGCGATACCAGTCTGTAGGTAATGGCCCTATGTGTCAGAATTTACGCTATGAACTTGGGAAACTACTATCAGCAAATGATATGACAGATTAAGGATAAGAAAATATTAAGTGGTTATTGGTACTCGCTCTACCTCCTTTTGTTGGAGATAGGGCGTTTTTCGTTGTTAAATCCATTTTGAAGCAACTATACGTTATAATTCTAGCGCTAGTCGGCCAACTTCTTCAAAATTATCAACGATAAATTCTGGTTGAGCTGAGTTGAGTTGTTCTGCTGATTGATTGCCATAAGTGACAGCACAGGTATGACAATTGGCGCCTTGGCCCATTATAATGTCATATGTAGCATCGCCTACGACAAGCGCCTCATGAGCTGCCGTTTGAGTTACGTCTAAAATGTGTAAAACCATATCCGGTGCTGGCTTTTGATGCTTCACAGTCTCTAAACCACAAAGTAAATCAAAGCATTCTCGAATATTAGTTAACCCGAGTAAGTGCTCTTGAGAAGCAACCATACGGCTTGAAGCCGTTATGATTTTAATAGAAGACTCAGAGCGCAGTTGACGCAAAGTAGCCTCTACCTTTGGGAAGAGCCTGAATGTTTGTTCTGCTATCGGGTCAAAAAGGCGTTTATAGGTGTCAAAACCGGTTTGCGCCATCGCTTCATCTTTAATGCCTGGATATCGAAGGAACATATCTTTTAGTGGGAGACCAATCAGGCTGCGAATAAAATCGTCTGAAGGTTGTGGGAGTCCCATTTCTTGCAAGGCCGCATGCGTTGTGGAAAGTATGGATGTTTGGGTATCTGCCAGTGTCCCGTCAAAATCTAATATGAGTGTCCGGATCATAGTTTTGAATTTGAAATGTTTATTTTAGCAGTGGCTAAAAGGCTAATTCAACTTTATTCCATATTGTTTCAACATAAAGGTTTGATGTTCGGCTCTTGTTTCACGACGAAATTTCATATGCCAGTCTTTTTTCTTAACGTAAGCTAACTTTGAAAGCTGCAAAACAACATCAAGTTTTGTATCTGTAAGCTCTTTTACATCTAAAACGACCTCTCCATCACCTCTTCCAAATGTACCATTCTCTACTGGGTAGAAATAAGAAAACTTTACCAAAACGTAACCCCAATAAGGGTCTACACGATAGGATTCTAATACAACAGATGAATGACCTGTAAGTTTTCTATCAGGAGAAAAATACAAGGTCTTCCCGTTTGCCGTAGATATCCAACGACCTAATAGTTGTGTTAAGTTTACATACGAGAATAAACTTGATGGATAGTCAATTGGATGCATAATAATAGCAAAGCGGTTTTTGGGGCGTAAGTCACCTATACGATACGTGTTGTTATTTTGTCGAGAAGGTAGGGATAGTGTAAGTGTATCTTGTTCGTCTGTAACAAAAACTAGTGTAGAGTCTTGCCTCGTAATTAACGTAGCGTATGTAGAAAAATGATCGACTCTTTCGTTTGCAGATGCTCGCGCTTCTTGTGCCTTGACGGGCAATATTAATAAGAAAAAAAATATTGTTAGTATATGGTGTCTTATTCCTGTCATTATAGTTTGGATCTTAGTTGATGCAAAGATATGAATTCTGGTTGGCTTCTTTAAGGCTTGTATGCTTGCTTTTTTATTAAAGATAGATTCTGAATTTTGAATAGTTTTCTTTGCGAGGAAACGTGCTAGCTTATATATTTTCACAGCAGACTATTCGTTAGTTGTAACAAGCTAATTTTTTGTAGAAAGGCGATGTAATTCTATTTGGATTTGTGTACTTTTGCAATTATGATAAGGAAACTTACTGTTACTTGCTGCTTCACTTTTTGCTTGATCGCTAAAATCTTGGCAAGCCCGATCGATTCTGTATTTGTACGTGTTCCTACAGATATCTTACCCATGCTTGATATGAATGCTCGCTTGGATATGATTGACCTATATAACTATAATATGAAGGCCGAAGCGTATAATATATATGGTGGAAAATCTGTGATGACACAAAAGACTGATTCGATGTTTTCTATTTCTCTGACCGAGAGTAGTCGTTGGGATTTAGCCTTATTGCCACAAAGTGCAGATACAATCTTTGCTGTCATCTACACCATTCTTTCTCCTGCGGAGAGCAGCCGGATTGTTTTGTACGATGCCGATTGGCAACCTTTAGCCTATCAGTTTCAGTTACCAGAGATTGAGAAGTTTTTCCGCGAACCTTATCCTTTCTCACCGGAGCGAATGGAGATCTTGAAGCAAGATCTAAAAATGTGCTCCGTATCACTCTCATTTTCTCCGCGGACGCGAGCTTTGATAGCAAAGGTTTCTACAACAAACGCACCTGAAGATGATTTTGCTGATTTGAAGCACTTGTTATTCCCTCTTCGCTATGCTTGGACCGGAGATGCATTCCAATTGTCACCCTCATCAGAATAGATTCAGAGATATCTCGGTGTATTATAGATTTGACAAACAAAAGACGTGAATCTTTAATATTGTCAAAGATTTACGATGATTTTTGCTAGCCTTGAAAAAAAAGAGTTTTTAATTACGCTTTCCCTCTGAAAAATGCTATCTTTGCGAGTAATTGAAAGAACAAACTACTTAAACATATTTTGTTATGGTAAATTACAAAGACTTAGGCTTGGTGAACACGCGTGAGATGTTCAAGAGAGCCATTAATGGTGGTTATGCAATTCCTGCATTCAACTTTAATAACATGGAGCAGTTGCAGGCTATTATAAAGGCTAGTTCAGAGTTGCGCTCTCCGGTTATTTTGCAAGTATCTAAAGGTGCTCGTAATTATGCTAACCAGACTTTGCTGCGATATATGGCACAAGGAGCTGTGGCTTATGCTAAAGAGTTAGGTTGTGAACATCCTGAAATTGCTCTTCACCTTGATCATGGAGATAGCTTCGAACTTTGCAAGAGCTGTGTAGACTTTGGCTTCTCCAGCGTTATGATTGATGGTTCTTCACTTCCTTATGAAGAGAATATAGCGCTAACGAAGAAGGTGGTAGAATATGCTCATCAATTTGATGTAACCGTAGAAGGTGAACTTGGCGTATTGGCCGGCGTTGAAGATGAAGTTTCTTCTGAGGTTAGCCATTATACAAAACCGGAAGAAGTAATTGATTTTACGCAGCGCACGGGCGTTGATTCTTTGGCCATTTCTATTGGTACGAGTCATGGTGCTTATAAGTTTAAACCTGAACAATGTACGCGTGATCCGAAGACAGGCCGTCTTGTTCCTCCTCCATTGGCTTTTGATGTTCTCGATGAGATTATGGTGAAACTTCCAGGCTTCCCAATCGTGCTCCATGGATCTTCTTCTGTTCCTCAGGAGTATGTTGATATGATCAATAAGTATGGCGGCAAGATGCCGGATGCAGTAGGTATCCCGGAAGATCAATTGCGCAAGGCTTCTAAGAGCGCAGTTTGTAAGATCAATATTGACTCAGATTCTCGTTTGGCTTTCACGGCTGCTGTGCGTAAAGTGTTTAGCGAGAAGCCGGGCGAATTTGATCCTCGTAAATATTGCGGACCGGCTCGCGATGCAATGGAAGCAATGTACAAAGAGAAGATTAAGGATGTACTTGGATCTGAAAATAAATTGGCTCAGTAATATATTCTGATAAATAAACTTTGAAAGGCCGTGATTCTGATTGTTGAATTACGGCCTTCATTTCATCTTTTCGAACTATGTTTAGAATTTATGCCTTATGTGGCTTTCTTGTGCTTTCATTGTTGCAAAGTTGCCAAGGAAAGACTGCCACACCGGCTCAATCTAAAGTAGAGCTGGCTTTAACAATAGCGCAAGAAGAAATAGGCGACATACAGTTGACGCCTATACCTACAATATATAATAGGGCAGACTCAATAAAGGTCGTCGACTTGCTAAAGAAAAACGTAGACGGACAACCGATACTTTTTTACGCTAAGCAGTTTATCAATGTGCCTTATGTAGCTTCAACCTTAGAAGTCGCAGATCCGGAGCAGTTGGTCGTTAATCTGCACGCTTTAGATTGTACGACGCTGGTTGAAACAGCTGCAGCACTGACACTGACAAAGTGGCAGGGGAAGACAGACTTCGCATCTTATTGTCGTAACCTCGAATTTATCCGTTATCGAAATGGTCAGATGAATGGTTATCTCTCTCGTTTGCATTATTTTTCTTGGTGGATACACGACAATAAAGCTAAGGGGATTTTACAAGAGGTCAAAGAAGCAAAACATAGCCCGGCGCGTATTCATGTGAAGAACAATTATATGAGTACTTATCCCGAAAAATATAAATTCTTAAAGGGGGATACTTTTCGAATAGATAGCATCCGAAAATTAGAAGAAGAGATTCAAGGTTTTGATGGTTATTATTTACCGGAAGCCAATACATCTTTGGGCAAAGCCCAATTGAGTAATATTCAAGATGGAGATATTATAGCCATTGTAACGACAAAGAAAGGAATTGATTATTCCCATTTAGGCTTTGCTGTATGGGGAAAGGATGGCAAGTTACATTTGCTGAATGCTTCCTCTATCCATAAAAAAGTTGTGCTTGAACCCAAAACCCTGCGACAATATCTGAAAGAACATCCGAGTTCGATAGGTATTCGCATCTTCCGCCTTATAAAGCCTGCAAACTAAAAATAATCCTCGCCAATCTAATAAGAGATTAGCGAGGATTTCTTGTTTTTAGGAATTACGTTAGACTTACATCATGCCGCCCATTCCTGCACCCGGTGCCATTGGCATTTCAGGTTTGTCTTCTTTCTTATCAGTAATAACGCACTCGGTCGTTAAGAACATTCCGGCAACGCTGGCTGCATTCTCCAAAGCTACACGAGAAACTTTAGCGGGGTCAATTACACCGGCCTGACGCAGGTCTTCAAATTGCTCCGTCTTCGCATTGAAGCCGAAATTACCTTTTCCTTCGCGTACCTTATTAACAATGACAGCTCCCTCCAAGCCTGCGTTAGAGCAGATCTGACGAAGCGGCTCCTCAATCGCACGGCGAATGATATGAATACCTGTTGTTTCGTCAGCATTATCTCCCTGCAAGCCCTCAAGGCTTTCTTGTGCACGAATATAGCTTACACCGCCGCCGGTAACGATACCTTCTTCGATTGCAGCGCGCGTAGCACACAAAGCGTCGTCGCAACGATCCTTCTTCTCCTTCTGTTCTGTCTCAGAAGCAGCACCTACTTCCAGCACGCAAACACCGCCGCTTAACTTTGCTAAACGCTCTTGCAGCTTCTCTTTGTCATAAGAAGAAGTGGAGTTGTTTATTTCATTTTTGATTTGAGTCACGCGTTCTTTGATTGCTTCCTTGTTGCCAACGCCATTTACGATGGTTGTGTTTTCCTTCGTAATAGTCACCTTTTCAGCGCTACCCAACATTTCGAGTGTAGCTTGCTCAAGTTTCAAACCTTTCTCTTCGCTAATCACAACACCACCCGTCAAAACAGCAATGTCTTCCAACATCGCTTTGCGGCGATCGCCAAATCCCGGTGCTTTTACTGCACAAATCTTCAATTGGCTGCGCAAGCGGTTAACAACCAAGGTCGTCAGTGCCTCGCTGTCTACATCTTCAGCAATGACGAGCAAAGGGCGGCCGCTCTGTACTGCGGGTTCTAGAATTGGGAGAAAATCTTTTAAGTTGGAGATCTTTTTATCGTAGATCAAGATGTAAGGTTTCTCCATTTCGCATTGCATTTTCTCTGCATCTGTTACAAAATAAGGAGAAAGATAACCACGATCAAATTGCATACCTTCTACAGTCTTCAAGACCGTATCGCGGCCTTTAGCATCTTCGATCGTAATTACGCCGTTTACGCTTACAGCACGCATACCGTCGGCAATAAGCTTACCGATTTCAACATCATTATTAGCAGAAATGCTTGCAACTTGTTCGATCTTGTCGTAGTTTTCGCCTACTTGCTCTGCTTGCGCCTTGATGCTTTCCACAACTTTAGCTACGGCCTTGTCCATACCGCGTTTCAAGTCTAAAGGATTAGCGCCGGCAGCTACGTTTTTCATTCCTTCCGTAAGGATAGCCTGCGTCAAGATGGTTGCTGTCGTTGTTCCATCGCCCGCATCATCGCCGGTCTTGCTGGCTACGCTCTTAACCAATTGAGCTCCGGCGTTCTCGAAGTTATCTTCGAGTTCTATCTCTTTAGCTACGGTCACACCATCTTTTGTGATGCGCGGAGCACCATATTTTTTGTCGATGACAACGTTGCGTCCTTTAGGACCGAGCGTTACTTTTACTGCATTTGCCAAAGCATCTGCACCCTGACGAAGCGCTTCGCGCGCTTCAACATTATATTTAATTTCCTTAGCCATAATCTTGTATATCTTTTAATGTGTTATTGCAGAATAGCCAATACGTCTGACTGACGCATAATAAGGTATTTCTCTCCATCGAGTTCTACTTCCGTTCCGCTATATTTACCATAGAGGACAGTATCTTCAGCTTTGAGGACCATTTCTTCGTCTTTTGTCCCATTACCTACGGCAATTACGCTACCTTTCAAAGGTTTCTCCTTTGCTGTATCTGGAATGATAATGCCTCCTACCGTTTTCTCTTCAGCAGCGGCCGGTTTGATTAAAACTCTGTCTGCTAATGGTTGAATTTTCATAATCGTTGTTTTATTTAGATTGAAATTATTTCCCACGAAGTATAACTAAAAGTATGCCAAGAGTAGTATCGTCTCATAGTTTTTCTTTGTTCCTATGTAAAAAACCTTGTAACAGTCCCACAATTTCGCCTTTATTGTTGTCGTGAGCCGCTTTGTGGATGCGTATGTCTCATTATTGCCTTGTTGTGGCTTATGAGTTTATTGTTTGCTGGCACCAAACAATGGTTTGCTGAGTCCAAACTATAGTTTGCTGGTACCAAACAATCGTTTGCTAGCACCAAACAATGGGAGGCGCTGTTTGAAGCTTACTGAGTAAAGAACGAAAAAAGTCGAAAATCAGCACGTTTTACGACTTATATAAAAGGAGGGAATAAGAATAGTGTGTAAGAGGAGGTAATGATAGTGCTATGTGGCGTGCAAATCGTCAACGGATAGGGCGTAATAGGACTTTCACGGCCAAAAGGCTTGATTTACCAAACAAGCGGAAACGATCCTTGAAGACCCAAATAGCATTCGTCCATCGCGAACGGTTGAGAAAGCGTAGAAAATGATCAAACGTTTCCTTTATTTCCGGAGATAACTCTTCGGTATAAAAATGATAGACGTCCAAAATGCTATCTAGATGGCTGCTTTCCAATATTGGTTTCCTGCGTCTTAGGAATCCCGTAATGCGTTGCAAGAGAGAACGATCCGTGGCGCCGGTCACGGCGCCGGTATAGCGGCGATAGAGAAAGAGACGACGAGGTATATATGTGAAATGTCCGAACAAGGCATTCACAAGCGTGATGAGATGATCGTGCATTGCAATGCGGCCTTTGAATAGTAGGCACTTTTCTCTTAATTTATCATTGATAATCATTGCACAACCTTGTATGCCGCCGTTGGCAAACAGAACGTCGTGAAGGTCTTTTACGATGTTCAAGATAGAAATGCCTCCAATAGGCTGGCGAGCTTTGACGTTGTAGACATAAGCATTACAGTAGACACACTGCGGAATGTTGTTGTCTTCTGCCTGAATGGTTTCCATCTGCGTACTTAATTTGTCTTGTAACCAAATATCGTCTTCGTCGCAAAAAGATATAAAAGGCGCCGTGGAGAGCGAGAGCAAATGCATAAAGTTGCGACCGGCAGAATGGAAATATAAACCATCCTCAATCAAGCGTATGCGCTGGTCGGTGGCAGCTAAATCGCGGATGATTTCAATGGTGCGATCCGTTGAGCCATCATCGTGTATCAGCAGACGCCAATCGGTGAAAGTCTGTTGCTGTAAAGAATATATTTGCTGACTGATATAAGCTTCGCCATTGTAAGTGGCCATCAGTATATCTAACTTGGGCTGGCTCATCTTGATAGTCTTGAAGACAGTTGTTGGAAAATATAAGGGAACAATATGAGGATGACATATTGCAGATTCAATGAAAAATTGGATAAGATGTTTTCCTGCACAAATTGCAGTATGAGGTAGTTTAAGAAGCAGGCATATAAGATAAAATAGACGTTTTGCCCACTTTGAGCTCGTTTATATAAGAAGGCATAAAATGAGCCATAGAGTCCGCCAAACAAAGCCGAAATCGTGATAGAAAGGGTAAAGGATCGTATAGGTGTTAGTCTCTTCCGGAACGCCAACGAATTTCAATACGTTGCTGACGGGTTCTATATCGCTCCCGAGCGAATGCATGATAGCGTAGTAAAAGCGGAATACGTATTCACCAAATTGTGTGGCACTTGTAGGCTCTACATAATAGTCGAAAGCTACGCAGGGAGACATTATATATATGGTTAACATAGACGTGGCCGAAAAAGAGTCTTGCTGGGAAGCCATCGAACGGGCATATTGAAACCAAATACTGAAACCTATGAATATTAGAAGTATGATGCCGATGGTGCGCAACTTGATCTTGCCACGCAGATAAAGAATATAAACCATGGGGACCAAGAAGACGAAGAAACCCGTCTTGGACATGGAAATCAATGCTGCGAGAACGTTAATGACTACAGCCAATATCTTGAGCCATTTCTTGGACGAGTAGACAAAGATAAAGATAAAGACGATTAAAGCTACGCCAATAGTATAATAAGCTAGGCCTAAATCCGGTTTATCCAAAGTGTCGTCGTAAGAAGCAATACGCAAGTAGGTCATTAAGTTGGACTCGCCGCGCTCCATACCATATCTCATTAACGTATAAAGAATCAATGGCACGGAAATGATGGCAATAAATAAATAGAGTTTCAAAACAAGCCGAGAAGGTGTGAGGACCGACGCGAGTAAAGGCGGGCGGTGGCTGAAAAGACTATGTTCCGGTAGGTAATAATAAGTGGGGTAAGCCACTCCTAAAAAAGAAATAGTCCAAACGATTAGGGCAATCGGGAAGCTATGAATAATAGGGTAGAGTTCAGGATCACTGAGATAGAAGAGCAGTAATATGCCGAACCAAACGCCGGGCTGAAGCACAAAAGGCGAAAAAATGTCGCGCGTAATGTACCATCCGATAAACGTGAACGCAGCTACAATCAAGAAGGCAATGAACAACATAAGACTTGGTCTTTCTTACAATAATAGAACATAAGGGCGGCTACAATCGCTTCAGAAAGCAATAGTGCCCACGCGGCACCGTATTCTGCGTAAAGGGGCGTCAAGATGCCAACTGCCGGGATGGAAATTACGGCGGTTATGACGTAGACGTTGCGGAAATGTACACGGCTCTGTTTGTTGCCTAAAGCGATTAAACCCATTTGCCCACAGACTGCGCCGATACCAATAAATAATGGAGCAGGGGAGATAATGCGTAGTAGATTGTCCCATCCCAAATAACCTTCGTCATGAAGTGCGGATTTCAGCAATGATGCGCCGACAAACAAGAGGATAGTTAAGAGTAGCATGATTCCACCTACGACGTAAAGTACGCTTTTCGTTTTATTCACGGCCGCAACTCGATCTTTGGCGCTTAACGCACTGATCTTTGGGAAGAAAACTTGCGTGATGGGGATGTAAATGATAAAGCATAGGGCGCGCATAAGTGCTTCGGCAGAGGTGTAACGCCCAACAGCAGACTGAGAACAAAAGAAACCTAAAATAATGACGAATAATTGGGTGTAAACGCTCGTGGATGCGCGTGAAAGAAAGAGTGGGAAGCTATCTGAAACTTCAGACTTAATGCGTGAGAAATCCCAACTGATACTTCCTATCCACGATTGGCGATAAGCCCAAACAGAAGAAATAAGGGCTGTTAGGCAAAAAACGGAGGCTTGTAAAAGTGCGGCGATGATGTAATCTTCTTGCACTTTTACGAAAATAAAGATGAGAGGAAGTAAAAGTAGCTTGGAGATGGTGTTGATTATGGCCATTGTTCTTACTTTTCCTACTCCTTGGAAGAGCCACATAAATGTGTAGGTCGAACCTATAGCCATTGGCGTTGTTGCTAATATGGCTGCTTGATAGCTTTTGAAGGTGGGGACGAATGCAATCAGAATAAAAAGCAATAACAGTGAGGCCGCCAAAAGTATCGTCTTAGCCCAAAAAACGGCCCAAAAGATGCGCGTGCGTTCTTGCTTGTCTTCGCCGGCAATGGCTAAGTGCTTCGTGGCACTTAAATCAAAACCAAAATCGATAATTAGGGCCAGATATTGTATAACAGAGAGTGAAAAACCAATATAGCCATAGCCGGTTGCTCCCAACTTGACCATTAGATAAGGAATCACCAAAAAAGGAAGGAACTTGTTGACACCTTGTAGTACAAATAAATAAAGAATGTCGACAACTTCCTGCTTGTTCCCTTTTATCCCTTGTCTTAATTGGTGCAACATAAGTATGGCGTCAAGGCTTTTCGCTCTTCGTTTCCAGCAATTGCATCTCTGGCTGATCACGCATTGCTGATTTAATGATTATCCACAAACAAGACAGTGAAAAACTCAAAACAGCCATCATGAAGACAAAGATCATACGCTTAGGAGCCGATGGCTTTATAGGAACATTTGCTTGTTGTAGAACGGTAAAGGCAGGCATACGATCTTGTACTTTGACTTGCGCCAATTGTAATTGGGTCACGCTTTGTGAATAACCATTATAGGCTAATTGCATCTCGTTCTCTAAGCGTGTCTCTTCTTGCTGTACGGAGGTCAAAACCAAATCCTGATTGGCATCGGCAAAGCGAGCGTAAACTTTCTGAGCTGCTTTGTAATCTTCTAACGCCTTTTGAGAAATTTTCTCAGCATATTTAACGTCATTGCGTGCTTTACTGGTGCGGTAGTTTGCAATGTACTGCTGCAATTGGTTTTCTACCATTGTTGCAACTTGGGCTGCAACTTCAGGGTCTTGCATCGTAACGTTAATGGTGACCATATTTGTGCGCTTATCTACAAAGCTTACGATAGAAGCACCTAATCCCTTTAGCAATTTTTCTTGTGCCTTTGTAAGGCGTTGAGGATCTATTTTGTTTGTCGGTGCTTCTTTTGAACCAAGTCCACCCCATTGGAACAAACTATCCCACCACGGAGCTTTCTGATGTTGCGTAAGATAAATAAATAGGCTTACGTCTTGCTTTAATCCTTTTGGCCGTACGGGCTTGTTTAATAGGGCAACTAAGAAATCCGGCGTCTTTACTACTTTGGGGTAGAACTCGGGGTATATAGCGTCCTCGCTGTCGCCGTTTCCTAGTTTCACACCTGCCATAGATGCCAATGAACCTAAGCCGGAGCTTAAACCGTTGTTGCTGGGGATTTCTGGCAACATCACGACATCTGATTGATAAGAGCGAGGAATACTCATAATGTAACCAATGCTCAAGCTGACAACAATGAAACAGAAGATGAAAATCTGTTTCCATTTGCTCAGCAAGAGATGAGCAACCTTTAATAGGCTTTGTATTTTGCTATTCATGTACGTTATTTCTTTATCAAGGTTGCTACGACAGCGCCTAATGTGGCAACAATGCTACCTAAGCTTATCCATTCTGCAAAAGCTAATCCGCGTCTTTTAGATTTTGCTGGGACGACAATTTCACAGCCCGGCTGTATATCTTTAGCTGAACGAATCTTTGTGACAGTACCATTCATATTTACGGCAAAAACATCTCTGCGTTTTGCGGTTAAGCTATATCCTCCGGCTTGATTGATATAGTAGCTAAGCCCTTGTCCGCTTGTATAAGCGACAGTATTGGGATACATAACTTCTCCGTTAATTGAGACGGTGTTATTATATTTTGGTACGACAATCTTGTCGCCGCCTTGTAAGACAATATCCCATTTATCCGATCCTGGACTTTCAAGTGCTTTATCTAAATTAATACCAATGTTTCTCACGTTGCCATTAAGTTTGCTTACCTTTGTTGAATCTCCTGCAGTAATCATTTTCCACGTAGCCTGCTCTTTGATTTGTTCCTGAGGGCTTAGGTCTCTTTCCAAGTGTGCGCCTTTTGCGTAGGCCTCTTTGGTTAATCCTCCGGCCTCTTTAATCAAATCGCTTAAACGGGCTGTCTTGCGAGTTAAGGTATAAACTCCGGCAAACATAACCTCACCTTCAATTTTAATATGTTCTTGTTCTGCATAGCCGGGAGAGCGGCGTACATAAACTTCGTCAAATGGTTCCAATACAAAGCCTGGTTCTCCCTGGATAACAAAGCCATCTTTCAGTTGGAAACTATAAGAGCGTGCAATTTGGTCCGGTGCAGTAAGCGCCTTGCTATTTCTGATTCTACGAGAAACATCTACCTTCATTGTTGAGGCCGCATCTGTTAGACCTCCGGCCTGCAAGATGAAATCTTCGATGGTCGTGTTATCAGCATAAACATAGACGCCCGGATAAGCTACTTCGCCAGAGATAGTTAACGTCTGAGTATCAAGTAAGTCTTTTCTACTGGGAACATACAAGACATCACCATTCTTTAAAGATACATCCGGAATGTTATGATCTACGAGTTCTTTGAGGTCAATAGCCAACACTTCCAGTGTGCGATCTTCTTTCAGACGATGCATTACGGCATGATTAACTATGGCGTCTTCCGTAGCACCTCCGGCAGCTTCGAGTAGCTGACTGACTGTGGAGATCGTTCCATTCATTTGGAATTGGCCGGGACGGAAGACGGCGCCTTTGATTTCAACTAAGTTGTTAAAGCGATTCAATGTGGAGTCAACAGAAACAGAGTCTCCATCCATCATTTGGAATTTGTTTCGCTCAAACTCATCAACTGTATAAATAGAGTACATTCCGCCAGACTTACGAACAAGACGTACATTTGTTCGGTAAGCATCTCCTGTAAATCCCCCTGCATATTTGATCAGCGTGCCCACACTTTCTGTGTGCTTCATTTCATAATACATCGGACGTTTAACCTTTCCGGTGATATCTACCAAGCATTCATAAGGGCCTACATAAATAACATCTCCCGACGTCAGTCGAACATTTCCGGACAATTTCCCATTTAGGATATAGTCATATATATCTACTGTCGATATAGCTTTGCCGTGTCGGTAGACTTTAATGCTACGCAGTGTACCTATATCGTTTGTACCACCCGCCATATACAAAGCATTAAAGACGGTAGCAAAAGCCGACAAGGTATAAGTGCCGGGATTTTTTACTTCACCCATAACATTGACAGAGATAGTCTTTGTTTGCCCGACCGTCAAGCGGATTTTGCTACTCTGATAGCGTGCTCCAAGTGTAGAACGTAAGCGCGCATTAGCTTGGGATACTGTTAATCCTGATACATTTATAGGCCCAAAGCCTTCAATGTCAATGGTGCCATCCGGAGAAACTGTAGATTCAAAGTTTTTCTGCGAAGCCCCCCATACGTCTACAAACACGGCATCACCCGGTCCTAGACGATAATCGTCAGGAGTCGCGATATTCATATCGCTCTCAAACGTTAGTTTCTTGTTATTAAAGATATCTCGACCGAAGACTTTCTTTTCCTGTTTCTTGTTTCTCTTTTCTTTTACTGCGAAGTATTCTTCCTCGTCAAGATCAAATGTGTCAGGCAGTGCGAAGCTTAATTCGTCGTCCAAGTCGTCTTCTTGGCGGAGTTGTTGCTTCTTTCGCTGCTTTTCAGAAATATAGACTTTATCTTCCTTATTATTATCAAACCGTTTGCGTCGATAATTTTGCGCATTGGGGTCTTCTCTTTCGTCTCCATTCTGTTGGCGAAGGCGGTCTTTCTGCTTTTTGTCGAAGCCGGTTAAGTCTTTGGCGCCTAAAGTCGAATTAGATTTGCTCTGCATCTCATATTTTCTTCTAATACGACGCACTTGGTCTACCGTAACTCCTCGTTCAACCAATTTCGTCATTATGGCTGAACGCGGCGTGCCCTTTTGGCTTTCGCGCATGATGAAACTCATCACTTGATCATCTGTCATTGTTGAGCGTACCTGCGCATAAGTTAGCGGCGCAAGCAGAAGCGTGAACAATAGGGCTACAATAAGTCTTCTTATATGCATAAGTTGTGTTACTTTTCTAGTTGATGTAGAACACTAAAATAGATTTTTATATGGGCAAAGCCATCTGTTCGGTTGGTAAAACCGCTTGAAAGGCTATGTCGCCGCAAAAGTACAAAAAAAGGGCTATTTATTCCGCTCTTTTGATTTAAACAATGATGCTTATGGTATCACGAGGTGCAAAGGGCAACCCTTTGAGGCCGATGCTGAAGGCGTTTTTATTTGGCTTGCTCACATTCTCATTCTTGCGTGACGCATCATCGTAAGCGCAAAATGTAGTTACTTCTTTAGGCCGCTTACTTTTCAACTAATTAAAGATGAATTTATTGTGCAATGCTTGCGTATGATAGCCCTTTTATTTGATTCTTGATGAAAATAACATGAGTTCGACGAATTCAGAACAAAGCAAGCTGTGTATCAATAGTCCTTTGCACATTGATGCACGGCTTCTTTGGAAAAAAGCATCTATGTCTGGAAAATGATATCATCGGATTTTCAAGGAAATTGAAAATCCGATATTGCGCGAACCGACCAAGGAGGAGACGGAGAAAAAGCGTATTGACGCACTCATAAGGACTGCGAATGGGCATGAGGATAATCCAAGCGTGCAGGCTGCAAGGCGAGTGCTCGACAAGCGTGGCATTGATTGGCAGAAAAAAGACGGACAAATTAACACACAAACAGAAGAAAATCATGCGCATAATTCAGAGGAAATTATGCGCGAGCAGAAGAACGTACAATTGCAACAAACCACTACAACTCTTACCAACGACACCCTGGCAAAGCAGAAAGCCACGGAAGCCGTACTCACTGCCCTAAACAAGGCGGGAATAGAGGTAGTACAGGCAACAGAAGAACAGGCGCAGGCAATGCTTGGTAACTCCAAAGCCGAACAACTAAAAACTCCGCAAGGAACCGTCTACGGATGGACAGTCAATGGTAAAATATATCTCACCAAGGATGGTTTGAACCCTAACACGCCGATCCATGAGTACACACACTTGTGGGCAGATGCAATGATGAAGCACAACAAAAAGGAATGGCAGAGTGTGAAAGAGTTGCTTCGCGATACTCCAGCGTGGGATGAGGTGTTGAAAGACAAGAATTACCAGGATATTATTGATAATGAAAGAAGTTTTGGGACTGGGTCGGCAAGGATTTGTTCGGTATAAAAGATTTCAGTAGTATAGACGAGGTTACAGACAGAGTGCTGCACGACTTGGTGAATGGGGCTGACTTGGAAGTCGTTGAATCTGACAAGACAGAAAAGCAGCAAGTGTCTACTGGTTCGGAAGAGGAAAGAGGAAAGAGGAAAGAGGAAAGAGCAACCATTGAGCGAGCCAAGATTGACGGCACTTACATGAAAGCTCCGAACGGCAAACCTGCCAATCTGAACGAAAAACAGTGGGTACAGGTTAGAACCAAGGCTTTCAAAAATTGGTTTGGCGACTGGGAAAAGGCTGCACGGATAGAAAAGTTGCGCAAGAGCAAACCTGTGAAGATTACAGGTAAAGAAATAGAGCCAAGCGATGACTTGAAGCAGTACAAGAAAAATGCGTTGGAATATGGCAAGAATTTGCGTGGCGAATACACCAACGAAGACACAGGAGAAGTTATTGCTTTAACTGGTGGTAATAGTCGTGGTGGTATTCGGGAAATATTACAGCACGACTACAAGGACACAGAACATCTGCAAAGCATCGCTGCAATTCCTCAGATTATAAGAAAAGCCATATTCATAGATGAAACTCTAAACGAAAATGCAGAGAAATATTCAGGTGTCAAGTCGTTTAGATATTATGTTTGTGGGCTGAAAATTGGATATACCGATTATACGGTGAAAGCCGTAGTTGCAGTGCAAAACAATGGTGATAGGTATTATGACCACAAGTTATCAAGCATAGAGAAAGGCAAACTGCTTTCGATAATCCCAACAACACAAAAAGCTGGTATCGAAGACAATCTGCCCCCATCTGTTGGCAAAAATAGACGTTTACTTTCAATTCTGCAAACAAATTCATCAAAGGTTGTTGATGAGAACGGAGAGCCTATGGTGGTGTATCACGGGACTTTGACAAAAGACCTACATCAATTTAGCAAGGATTTTATAGGCAGTAGATATTCCTTTGATGAAAAGGGCTTTTTCTTTATCAGCAACAAACAAATTGCAAAAGATTATTCCTATTCTGAATTTGATTCAACACGCAAAGGAGAAGTTATAGAGACTATTTTAAGCATCAAACACCCTCTTCTTGTAGATCAGAAATGGTGTAAAAACGGGCTTGGTAATAATGTCTTTAAGGATAACGACGTCATAGAGTTTTAGGATAACTACCAAGCATTAATATTAGGAGACCTTTGAAAAATGGTTCGGACAATAATTCTCTTCCTTTTCAGGATCATTTTTGCTTGAAGAAGGGTAACTATTGAGGATGATAAGG
>ERZ773180.710-NODE-710-length-18984-cov-36.587458_pt1 | contig 18984 bp, 16 predicted proteins | sample MGYA00511080_ERZ773180 | MGnify/ENA primary metagenome ERZ773180 (study PRJEB29015, sample SAMEA2738175) | human oral metagenome | biome: human oral; feature: human-associated habitat; material: saliva | place: China | collected 2178 ...
AACAGTCGAGCGGCTACGGCACCGACGAGCACTGCGAGCGCGCCCGCGACCTGATTCGCGAGGCCTGCCAGGCTCCCGACGCCGACGTGTACTTCCTGGTGGGCGGCACGCAGACGAACGCGACCGTCATCGACGCGATCCTCCTGCCCTGGCAGGGGGTCATCGCGCCCAACACCGGCCACATCAACATGCACGAGGCCGGCATTGTCGAGCGCGGTGGTCACAAGATCCTCGACACCCCGGCTGTGGACGGCAAGATCAACGCCGCCGACGTCGAACGCATCTGTTCGGCGTGGGAGGGCGACGGCGCGCGCGACCACATGATCGCCCCCGCCCTCGTCTATATTTCGCAGCCCACCGAGTACGGCACCCTCTATTCCCTGCGGGAGATCGAGGATCTCTCACGCGTGTGTCGCGAGCGCGACTTGAAGCTCTTCGTCGACGGCGCGCGCCTCGCCTATGCGCTGGCCTCGCCTGCCAACGACGTGACGCTGGCCGATCTGGCGCGCCTGACCGACGTGTTCTACATCGGCGGCACCAAGTGTGGCACGCTTTTCGGCGAGGCAGTGGTGATCCCCGAGCGTGGGTCGATCCGCCAGTTCGTCACCCATATGAAGCAGCACGGTGCGCTCATGGCGAAGGGGCGTCTCTTGGGCGTGCAGTTCGAGGCGCTTTTCGAAGATGGTCTCTACCTGACGATCGGCAAGCCTGCCGTCGAGGCGACCGCCCGTATTCGCGCGGCCCTCAAGCGCGCGGGCTACGTCGTCACCATGGAATCGCCGACGAACCTGACATTCGTGGCCCTCGATCAGGCCGGACATGGGCGTCTTTCGGACAAGGTTCGGTACGGCATCTGGGAGACTCTGCCTGATGGCCGTTACCTTGCCCGCATCGGTACCTCCTGGGCGACTCCGGAGGAAGATGTGATCGCCTTCGAGGAAGCCCTGGCCCGGTAAGGACGGTGCTTCTGTGTTCCCCGGGTGGGGCGCGCCGTTGAAGCCATCAGTATGCTGTCAGTCTGATAATATATTGCCACTAGTACGCTGTTGTGGAGGTGTTGCATGGCAACTGCTATGGTGACCGTTCGGCTCGATGCTGAGGATAAGGCTGCGATGGAGCGTGCCTGCAAGGAAATGGGACTCTCCATGAATGCTGCTTTCACGATCTTTGCGAAGAAGGTGGCGCGGGAGCAGCGGATTCCCTTCGTCGTGGAGGCTGATAGCTTCTACTCGCGCGCAAATCTCGCTCACCTTGACCGCGGTATCGCGGAGCTGGAGGCCGGGCGGGGTACGGTCCGAGGGTTGATCGAGGATGCGTGACCTCGTCTGGGCCTCTGAGGCCTGGGAGGATTATTTGTGGTGGCAAACCCAGGATCGAAAGACTTTGAAGCGCATCAACGCACTACTGCGTGATATTGCCAGGAATGGGCAAGGAGCTGGAATTGGTAAGGCTGAACCGTTGAAGGGGCGTTACTCGGGGTGGTGGTCGCGCCGTATTGATGTGGCAAATCGTCTGGTCTATCGCGTGTGCGATGATCGAGTCGAGATTATTTCATGTCGCACTCACTACGGGGATCACTAGCTGGCAGAACGACGGCCGTCCGGTGGGCGGGCCGGGTGGCTTGGGGGAACGAGGCCGGGGTAGCCTGGGTGCATGACACTCACCGCTGAGACGAATGACTTTTCTGCCCTGGCCGCATCGCGTCGCTCCACGCGTGCCTTTACAGACCAGGAGATCCCCGCCGAGGTCCTCGACGCGATCCTTGCCGACGCGACTACTGCTCCGTCATGGTCGAACACGCGTGCCTTCCGCGTCGCCTTGGCCACCGGTGAGCGCGCCCAGCGTCTGCGTGAACGCTACGGACGTCTGTTCGACGAAGAGATCGAAGCCCACGCCCGCAAGGCTGCCGACCCCGACGTCGTGGTTCCCGCGCCCGACGGTGACTACCCGGTCCGTAAGCGTTACCCGGACGAGCTACGTCCCGCCCAGATCGAGGTCGCCAAGCTCCTCTACGGCATCTACGGCGTCGAGCGCGGCGACATCGAGGGGCGCAACCGTGTCAATCGCCGCAACGTGACCGCCTTCGACGCTCCCGTCATGGGGTTCGTGTTCGTCCACGAGGACATGCTCCCGTGGAGCGCCATGGATGCGGGCCTCATGCTCCAGACCCTGTTCCTGTCCGCCAAGTCGCGCGGCATCGATTCCTGCCCGGTTGGCATCCTCGCCACCTGGCGCGCCCCCGTTGACGAAGAGTTCGAGATCCCCGAGGGCTACACGTTCATCACCGGCTTCGCGCTCGGCTACGCGGATCCCGACGCTCCAATCAACGCGATGCAGGCCCCGCGCCCGGCCATCCAGCTCCTCGAAGGCAAGTGACGCTACGAGCGATAGGCCTTGCGGCGGTGTGCCACGCGCACGACCGTCACGACGAGGACATCGTCTTCGATTGAGTAGATGACCCGGTAGTCGCCGACGCGGATGCGCCACGCGTTTTCTGTGCTCGCAAGTTTCTTGACCCCGTCGGGGCGAGGAGAGTAGGCGAGTGATTCGATGGCATTTAGAAGGCGCGTGCGCACCGGGCGATCTAGCTTGCGTACCTGGCGTGCCGCCGCCGAGGTGAATTCGACGCGGTACATTGTCAAACGTCGAGTTCGGCGCGCAGGTCGGCCAGGCTCACACGCTCACCATCGTCGTGACGCATTGCCTCGCGGAATGCTGCAAGGTCGCGGGCGTCCTCGAACTCCTCGAGGGCCTGTAGGTCCTCAATGCCGATGACGACGGCTGTCAGGTGTCCGTTCTTTGTGACGCCGATCCTCTCGCCGCCGTAGGAAGCGCGTCCGAGGACATCGGCGAGGTTGGCGCGTAGTTCTCGAGTCGACAGTGTGGAAGCAAGCGTGTTCATGATGCTATTTTAGTACATAGTGTACACAAATGTTGTGTGCGTAAAGGATGCGTGTTGGGTACTTAGTCCCGTTTTAACAAGATTAAGTAAGGATATCTTTAATCGTTTATAAGTAATTCTGTATAGAATGGCGGCAGGCGCAGACAAACGAGCGCCCGCCGAGGGACTGAGCTGTCCCTCGGAACATGTTTGCGATCGGAAGGGCCGCCATGTCAAAAAAGTATGTCTCTGTTGCCTTTGCGTATGTGGGAGTCATCGTCGGCGCTGGCCTGGCCAGCGGCCAGGATCTGCTCCAATACTTCCTGTCTTTTGGTGCTCCCGGCCTGATTGGAATCGCCGCACTGGGAGTCCTCAACATCATCTTCGGTGTCGTCGCCCTGCAGCTGGGTTCCTACTTTCGCTCGGGCCACCACGATGACGTGTTCGAACGCATCACTCACCCCGTCGTGCGCCGCGTCATCGATGTGGTGCTCGTTTTTTCTGGCTTCGCGATGGGCTTCGTGATGCTCGCGGGCGCGGGTGCGAACCTTGAACAGCAATTCGGATTGCCCGCGTGGGCGGGGAGCGCGGTGTGCGCGGGCCTCGTGATCCTCACTGCATTCCTGGATTTTGATCGGATCATGGAGGTCATCGGCGTCTTCACCCCGATGATCGTCATCGCGATCATTGTTCTCGTCATCTACTCGCTGGTGACCCCGCACCCGAGTATGGCCGAACTCAATGCGACTGCTACCCAGGTCATTCCGGCCCTGCCGAACCTGTGGTTCTCGACGATCAACTACTTCGCTCTGTGTGTCGTCAACGGTATCGGCATGGCCTTCGTGCTTGGCGGCTCGGTGCTGCGCATTGGTGAGGCTCGCCTCGCCGGGCGCATCGGCGGCACGATCATCGCCCTGGTGATCGGTGGCGACGCTCTGGCCCTCTATCTGAACATGGACCGAATTTGGGACGTGAACGTCCCGGCCCTCGAGATCGCGCGCACGATCCACCCGTGGTTTGCGTTCGTCTACACGCTCATCATCTTTGCGCTCATCTACAACACGGTGTTCTCTCTGTTTTTCGCGACGGCGCGCCGTTTCTCGGGTGGCTCGACAAAGCGTATGCGCATTGTGCTCGTGGGCGTCGTTGCGCTCGGATACGCGGCTTCGCTCATGGGCTTCAAGAAGCTGATCGGCGGCATGTACCCGATCATCGGATGGCTGGGCGTCGCGCTCCTCGTGGTCCTGGCCGCCGGTTGGCTGCGTGAGCGCGCGGGCGTGTCGCGTGAGGAGAACCTGCGCCGCAAGCTGATCCGCCTCCTCGTTCACAAGCACGATGATCACTTGGAGTACACGGACGAGCATCGCGACAAGGTCCGCGAGCTGTCCCGCGCGTCTGTCGTCGACAGCAAGCAGCTGCGCCGCGACGCGAGCACGCTCGCCAAGGACATCGTTGACCGGAAGGCGAACGCGTCGCCCTCCGATCTGGTCACGCCTCGAAGGGGCGAGGCCGTGGCCACCGAGTCGGCAGCGTCTGGCCGCGCGAACGGCTGAGTCAGCCGATAGACGAGGCCGTGGCCGCTTCGTGCTCGAACAGCCAGGCTTTGGCCTCGGCCCCAGCTGCGTAGCCGCCCATGTGGCTAGCGGCCACCACGCGGTGGCAGGGGCGGACGATAAGCAGGGGATTGCGGCCAACGGCCCCGCCGACCGCGCGGGGCGAGGCCGCGACCCCGGCCTCGCGCAGCTGAGCCGCAATCTGGGAGTAGGTGCGTGTGTGTCCGTAGGGGATCCGAGCCATCGCCTCCCAGACGTGCTTCTGGAAATGCGTCCCTTCTGGGGTCATGTGAAGGCGAGCGGGGGAGGGGTTCTCGCCAGCGAAATACTGTTCGAGCCAGGATGCGGCCGCCGTCAGTGCGGCCGCATCCTCGCCTGTCACACCGCGCGATTCTTCCCCCGAGCCAGCCCGGGAGGACAGGATCTCCAGGGACGCGGCCACGGCCTCGTCAACGCCGACAGGGCACCCAAAGAAGCGCTGCCCGCGCGCCCAGACACCGACGAGCGCGCCGCCGCGCGCCGCCAGCGTCAGGTGCCCGATGGGGGAGTCGTAGGCGGCGAGCGTCGGGTCAGGTAGTCGAGGCGAGAACAGATGGTTCATGGGTTCACCCTGCCACGGACAGCTTCGCCGCGCAGCCGTTGGGCGATGACTCGCATGCTCGGTTGTGGTGTCACTGAATAACCGTGATCGGTTCTTCGTGGATGAGATGAAAGAAGCACGAAGGAATAAGATCAGAGTAAAATTAATGCGTGGATCCCCTTCTTATCGCTCTGGCCGGAATGCTCATTATCGTGGCGTGTCAATTCGTCGCGCTCAAGGTGCGTGTCGCCTCGCCTCTGATCCTGCTGGCCGTTGGTCTGGCGATCGGCTTCCTGCCCCAGGTGGGGGCCATCGAGGTCGAGCCACATATCGTCCTCGAGATCGTGCTACCGCCGCTGCTGTTCTCGGCTGCAGTACGTATGCCGACCATGGACTTCCGCCGTGAGATGCAGGCCGTCGCGATGCTCGCGATCCCCCTCGTGTTCCTCTCCGCTTTCGCGGTCGGATTCGTCATCAACTGGCTGGTCCCCGCAGTCTCCTTGCCCTGGGGTGTCGCACTGGGCGCGGTCCTGTCCCCGACGGACGCGGTTGCCGTCTCGATCGCGAAACGCTCTGGCGTCTCGCATCGGATCATCACAGTGCTCGAAGGCGAGGGGCTTTTCAACGACGCAACCTCGCTCGTGCTGCTCTCCGCTGCGATGAGCGCGGGCCTGGCTGCCGACGAACACGCCCTCAACCCGGGCATACTCATCGGCAAGGTCGCCCTCGCGCTCGGTATCGCAGCCGTGATTGGCTGGGTCGTCGGCGAGGTCGGCGTGCGAGTGCGCGCTCTCATCAAGGAACCCTCAGCGGACACGGTCTTCTCCTTCGTGATGCCCTTCATCGCGTCGATCCCCGCCGAGCACCTGGGAGGGTCCGGCCTGGTCGCCGCCGTCGTCGCCGGCCTGGTTGTCTCGCGTCGTCGCGCGGCTGTTATCTCCGCGAACAACAGGCGTTTCTCCCAGCAGAACTGGCAGACCATGACCCTGGTTTTAGAGAGCGGGATTTTCCTGACGATGGGCCTGCAGGCCTTCGGCATCGTCGAGGAAACCGCGGCGTTCTCCGGTGGCCTGGCCTTCGCAGCTTTCCTCGCCGTCACCCTCGGCGCGCTCATCATGGTGATTCGCGCCGTCTTCATTGCGTTCATGCTCGCCTGGCTGGATCACCGCCGCAGCCACCGCAAGCGCCGCTACGAGGTTGAGAGCACACGCATCGAGCGCTTCGAAAAGCGCATGAACGAGGCCTGCGAGGTCGACGCTGACATGCTCGAAGCCCGCAATCTGAGTCCGGAGCACTGGGCGAACGCACTCAATCACTACCGCCGTCGCCTCAAGCGTCGCGAACGCCGCAACGCCATGCGCGGTTCTGACCTGGATTATTTCGCCAGCGAGCCGCTGGGCCCGCGCGAGGGCAGCGTCATCGTCTGGGCGGGAATGCGTGGTGCCATCACCCTGGCCGCCGCGCAGACAATCTCAACGCACGCCCCGATGCGCTCGCTGTTGCTGTCGATCGCGCTGTTCATCGCGGCTGGTGCTCTCGTCATCCAGGGCCTGACCCTGCCCGCTCTCATCCGCATCGTGAAGCCGCAGATGGCCTCGGGCGATATCTCCGAGGAGGAACGCGCCAAGCTCCTGAAGGTGATGGGTTCCGCGCTGGTGGATACGGCCCTCGCGCAGGCGATCCACGAGGTCGATGGCAAGACTCTGCTCTCCGCGGGCGTCTCGCGCACGCTGTCCCGGCTGGGGCACGCGCTGACCGACGAGGCTACGGGTGAGCAAACGCGTACGGCGCACGCGGCAGACCGCGTCCTCACGGACATTCTCCAGGACGTAGCTGCTCAGGCAGGGGCGACGCGTGATGGGCTGTGCCCCGAACGAGCGGACGACCCCGCCGAAGACGTCGTTGCAGCTGAGGCTGATGTTGCAGCCCACGACGACGGCGACGAGGACCACGGCACTGTCGATATGAGCGAGGAAGAAGTGAAACGTTCCTTCACGCGCGACCAGATCCGTGAATTGGCGCTTGAGGCCATCCATGCACAGCGCGCCGCCCTCCTTCAGGCCCGCGACGAGGGGATCTTCTCCTCGGCGGCCCTCGAGGGTGCGCTCGCCCGCCTCGACAACGAGGAAATCCTCCTGGTCTCCAGCCGCGGCACCGAGCACTGAGAGCCGCCCGCGCGCACGACAAACCGGGCCGTACCCGAGGAGGGGCGGTCCGGCGGGAGGCGGGGCAGAGACGAGGCCTCAGTCCGTCGTCACGTGCGACGCGTAGGCCGGATCGTCGGTCACGGAGTTGAGAGCTTCCTCCAGACGCTCCGGCGTCACAATACCGCCCCGCACCAGGACTCGGTAGGTCTGGTCGGCCTCGTGTGTGATCATGTTCGTGACCGTAAAGCCGTTGCGCTCGTAGAACGCCAGGCGGCGCATGCGCTGCTGGTAGTTCGCGGCCTCACGTGTGAGGGGCTCGATCTCGAGCAGCTGGGGAATGCCCGCGTAGCGCTCGCGGAAATGAGTCAGGATGCGCGAGCCGTAGCCGGCGCTGCGCGTGCGCCCGTCGACCGCGAGGAAACCCAGGTAGAACAGGTCGGGGAAGATGAAAGAGAAGGTCAGGGCGACCACGTTTCCGGCCCCGTCCTCGCCTGCGGGGAGGGACGGGTCGATCCAGGCAAGGAAAGACACCTCGTCGCGCTTGGCGCTGCGTCGCAGCTCGGACATGGGGACCTGTTCCTCAGGTGGGAAGGACCGCTCGTAGATCTCCAGGACTTTGTTGGCGATCGGCCCGTCGTTGGGCACGGGAATCTGGGTGAGGTCTGTCATGGCTTCATGATACCCGTGGCGTGTACGCGGACATTCGAGCAGGCGTCAAGGACGAGGCCGGGGCTGGGGTTTCGATGGAACACCAGGTTTTCGGCGAGGTTTCTGAGGGGTGAATCGGGGGCCGGTCAGGGGTCGAGACGTGAGAATTCCCGATCATTGCCAGAACTCGCTCGGCTAGGCTTGTATGTGCACAGTGGGACGAACGGTAAGGATGACGCATGCTTGAACTGAAAGAAATAGTGAAGGCCTACCAGACCGCCAGCCTCGTGCAGGTGGCGCTCAACAAAGTTTCCGTGGCGTTCCGCGACAACGAATTCGTGGCCGTGCTCGGCCAGTCCGGCTCGGGCAAGACAACGATGCTCAACGTCATCGGTGGCCTTGACCGCTTCCAGGCGGGCGACCTCGTCATCGACGGCATCTCGACGAAGGACTACAAGGCACGCGACTGGGACGCCTACCGCAACAACCGCATCGGCTTCGTCTTCCAAGCCTACAACCTGATCCCACACCAGAGCGTCCTGGCCAACGTCGAGCTGGCCCTCACCCTGTCCGGTGTTTCCCGCTCCGAGCGTCGCAAGCGCGCCCTCGATGCCCTTGAACGCGTCGGCCTAAAGGACCACGTCAACAAGAAGCCCTCGCAGATGTCGGGCGGCCAGATGCAGCGTGTCGCCATCGCGCGCGCCCTCATCAACGACCCCGAGATTCTGCTGGCCGACGAACCGGCCGGTGCCCTCGACTCCGCAACCAGCGTGCAAGTCATGGACCTGTTGCGCGACGTTGCCCGCGACCGCCTCGTCATTATGGTTACGCACAACCCCGAGCTAGCCCACCAGTATGCCACCCGCATCGTCGAGCTGGCCGACGGCTGCATCGTCGCCGACTCCGATCCCTTCGTGCCCACCGCTGAGGACCAACGAGCCGCGAAGCCCGCGCGCCGCACGTCCATGGGCTTTGTGACCGCCCTGTCCCTGTCGGCCAACAACCTGATGACCAAGAAGGGCCGCACGCTCATGACCTCCTTCGCGGGGTCTATTGGCATCATTGGGATCGCCGCGATCCTCGCCCTGGCCAACGGCACGAACGCCTACATTCAGAAGACGGAGGAGGAGACGCTCGGGTCCTACCCGCTGACGATCCAAAAGAGCGGCGTCGACATGACCGCCGCCCTGTCCACGTCAGCCTCGGACTCCAAGAAAGATACGCCAGCACCCGATGGCCAGGTCGGCGTCTCCCAGATGCGCACGTTTGCCGACACGATCCGCGACGCGAAAACCAACGACCTGGCCTCCCTCAAAACCTACCTGGATAACAACGGCGGGAACGTCGAGACGATGGTCAACGCCATCGAATACGACTACGACGTGGTCCCGCAGATCTTCCAATCCGACACATCCAAGTCGACCGTTCAAGTCAGCCCCGACCAGTCCATGAAGCAGATGGAGGCCGGCTTCGGCTCGGGGGCCTTTGGATCGATGATGCAGACGAACGCCTTCTACCAGATGCCCGCCGCGGCCTCGCTCTACACCTCCGCGTACGACCTTGTTGCTGGCTCCTGGCCAAGCGGTGCGAACCAGGTGGTCCTGGTCCTCGACGAGGACGGCAATATCCCCAACCTCTTCGAATACACCCTGGGCCTGAAAGACCACAAGGAATTCGACGACCTCATGCGAACCTACTACCAGGGCACACTCGGCGGCAAAACCCAGTCCGGTGCGCAGACGAGCGCGCAGTCGGGGACCAGCGACGCGACCTACGACTACTCCACGATCCTGAGCACCACCTTCCGTCGTATCAACGCCTTCGACAAGTACACATGGGACGAGACCTACAAGGTATGGACCGACCGCTCCTCAGACGCCGACTACATGAAGAAGCTCGTGGATGATGGTCAGGAGCTGACCATCTCCGGAATCGTTAAGCCCAACTCCAACAAGGGAGGGGCGCTGCGTCAAGGCATCGCCTATACTCCCGCCCTGACCTATCAGATCATCGAAGAGGCCAGCGCCAGCCCGATTGTCAAGGCTCAGCGTGCCAAGCCCGACGTCGATGTTTTCACCGGCAAGACCTTCAAAGAACTGGCAGACGACCAAAAGAGCCAGTCCAGTGGCTTCGACATGTCCTCCCTCTTCACAGTCGACGAATCTAAACTCTCTGCGGCCTTCCAGATCGACCCCGATAAGATGCAGATGGACCTGTCGGGCATGGACTTTTCCGGGATGGACCTGTCCGGCATCGACTTCTCCACCCTCGACATGTCGGGCCTGGACCTGTCGAACCTCGACCTGTCCACCATCGACTTCTCGAACCTCGCAGGCCAATCAGGCGCGCAGTCCGGCATGGGCATCGACCTGTCCAAGCTGGACCTCGGCGACCTTAGCAAGGACATCCCCGAACTCGCTACCATCGACTTCCCCACGATCATCCAATCTGCGCTCGCCGACGGCGCAGTCAAGGACGGGGCCGGGGAATACCTGAGCGCTCAGGCCAGCGAGATCGCTCAGGGGTTCCAGGAATACGCCCAGAAGCAGATCGAAGAGGGCGGTACGACGGACTTTGCGGTCCTGGCCGCCAACTACTTCAGTCAGCCCAAGGTGCTCGAGAAGATTCAAACGGCGGTCGGCTCCGACCAGGTGGTGGACGCCGACAAACTCAGCGCCAATCTGATGAAAGCCATCGGGGATGATCCGGCGCTGGCCAAGATCGGCACCGACATTTCCACGCAGGTCATGAACGCGATTTCCACGCAGATCGCCGCCCAGCTGGGTGCGAGCCTCACGCAGGGCGTGGGTGCCGCGATTGGACAGGTCATGCAAGAGGCCATGACAGCCGCCATGACACAGATGATGATGCAGATCTCCGACACCATCGGAGCGCAGATGAACACGGTCATGGATCAGTTCGCGACCGACATGTCGAGCGCGTTCTCGATGGACCCCAACGCCTTCGCGGAAGCCTTCAAATCCAATGTGGACGAGAAATCCCTCGCGGCTCTCATGGCGACCATGTTTTCCACGAATGTGCCGACCCTGGAGACGAACCTGAGGAACCTGGGATGGGCGGACATCGCCTCCCCGTCGAACATATCGATCTACCCCAAGTCTTTCGCGGACAAGGACAAGGTGAAGGCTGCGCTCGACACCTACAACAAGGACAATGAGGCGGCGGGTGCCACCGACAAGGTCATCACCTACTCCGACATCATGGGTGCGCTCATGAGTTCGGTGACGAAGATCGTCGACATCATCTCGTGGCTGCTCATCGCCTTCGTGTCGATTTCGCTCGTGGTCTCCTCGATCATGATCTCAATCATCACCTATATTTCGGTCCTCGAGCGCCGTAAGGAGATCGGCATCCTGCGCTCCATCGGCGCATCGAAGGGTGACGTGTCACGCGTCTTCAACGCCGAAACCGTCATCGAAGGCTTCCTCGCGGGCACCATCGGCGTGGGCGTCACGTACGCGCTGTGTGCGCTCGCTAACTCGATCGCCTACTCTTCGTTCAACGTGGAGAACATTGCCCAGCTCTCGCCGCTTACAGCCGTCGCCCTGGTCGCGGTCTCCGTCGGCTTGACGGTCATCGCCGGCATCATCCCGGCGGCGCGTGCCTCGCGCCAGGACCCCGTGGAGGCGCTGCACTCCGAGTGAGTGGAGTCAGCCTCGGCCTCGGCCCTCGTGCGTCGAGGCCGAGGCTCATTCCCGGGGTAGGCGCGGCTGCGCTAACCTGGGTGTAAACCCGCCGTGACTGCCCCAGGAAAGAGGAACCATGCCCACCCCCGAGAACCTTGCTACCGACGCGACCGTCGCCATTATGCTGGCCGATGGCTTTGAAACGGTCGAAGCCCTGGCCGTCGCCGACATCCTGTTCCGCGCTGGCGTGCGCACCGACCTGATCTCTGTGACCGACGCGCGTCACGTGACCAGCTCCCATGGGATCCGCGTCGTCGCCGACCTCATGCTCGAGGACGTGGACCTGTCCACCTACACCGTCTTGTTCCTGCCCGGTGGCCTTCCCGGCACCACAAACCTGAAGGCCATGCCCGCGATCCAGGCAGAGGTACTGCGCCGCGCCGACGAGGGCGAAGCGATGGCCGCGATCTGCGCGGCCCCCTCGATCTTCGCTGAGCTGGGCGTGCTCGACGGTCGCCACGCGACCGCCAACCCGGCCTTCGTCAAGGCCATCGCCGCCGGAGGCGCCATCGTCCACGACAACCCCGTCGTCGTCGACGACTTCATCACGACCAGCCGCGGTGCCGGAACCTCCATCGACCTCGGCCTCGAGATCGTGTGCCAGCTCCTGGGGGAGGACGCGGCCGAGGCCATCTCCCGCGGCATCGTGCGCACCCACTGACACCACCTGCACGTTTCCACGAAAGGATACCCGCCCCGCATGAGCCCGCGTAAGCCTCGTCCCTGGCCCGACACGCCCGCACCCCTGGCCGCGCCCGTGGTGGATAACCACACGCACCTGCCTACCCACGTCGGGGAAATTCCCCGGCGCGAGGGCGTGGCGCTGAGCCTGGACGAGCAGCTAGGCCGGGCTCGCGAGGTTGGCGTTACCGCGTTCATTTCGAGCGCCTGCGAGCTGCCCGACTTCGACCCGATGATCGAACTGGCACGCGTTCACAAGGGCGTGCGTGTCGCACTCGCGATCCACCCCAACGATGCCGCCCTGCACGCGGGCTGCGCCGATCCCTCACCCGACGGCCTGGTCCCCATCGTGCGCGAGCATCATGTTCCCCTCGTTGAAGCGCTGGTTGAGGTCGAGAAACGTCTGAGCGACCCGATGGTCGTCGCGGTAGGGGAGAGCGGCTTGGACTACTTTCGCACGGCCGAGCGCGGCCGCGAGGCGCAGAAAGAGTCCTTCCGCGCGCACATCGAGATGGCCCAGCGCGCAGGCCTACCCTTGCAGATCCACGACCGCGACGCCCACGAGGATACGCTGGAGATCCTGCGCGAGTGCGCGAGCGCGGATCAACGCATCGTCTTCCACTGCTATTCGGGGGACGCTGCAATGGCGCAGCGCCTCGCCGAGCACGGCTGGTACGCCTCCTTCGCCGGCCCCGTCACTTACCCGGCGAACTCTGACCTGCGCGCGGCCCTGGCGGTCCTACCGCGCGAACTCGTCCTCGTCGAGACCGACGCCCCCTATTTGACACCCGTCCCATGGCGCGGCTGCCCCAATGCCTCCTACGTCATGGCCCACACCGTCCGATTCATCGCGGAGCTGTGGGGGGTCAGCGAAGCCGCTGCGTGCGACCAACTGCGTGCGAACACCGAGGCCGTCTACGGCTCCTGGTGGTGAGTTTTTCGGTCGGTCAGGCTAGTTTTGACGCCGCTCAGCAACGAGGCCGTGGCAGTTTCTGGGCCGCGCGCCCGCGCGTGAGGTGTATCAAAAGGGTCGCAAAACGGTAACAAATTGGTTACGGTTGGGGTGTCAGTCCGCTTTCGGACGCCCACGCGAGCCAGCCTGCCGCCCCGAGTGGCAAGCGGCGCGGGGCGCGCCGCGGAGGCGGAAACTACAAGGTCTGGAGCCCCGTGAGCGTTAAGCCTACCCGTACAACCGTCATCTCCGTCGCCGCCGCGACGACCCTTCTGGTGGCCGGCGCTGCCGCCGCGACAATTGGAACCTCCTACCGCCACGTCACCATCGAGGTGGATGGCGTAAGCCGTGACGTGTCCGGGTTCTTCACGACCGCAGGGGATGCCCTGAACACCGCGGGTGTCAGCGTGGGGGCCCACGACCTCGTCGCACCCGCCGCCGACCAAACCGTTTCCAACGGCGACACCGTCGTCGTTCGCACCGCCACGCCCTACGACGTGACCGTCGACGGCAGTCAGACCGTCGCGTGGTCCACGGCCTCGACCGTCTCCGGCATCCTGTCCGCCCTGCCCGCCCAGACCTCGTCAATGGCGGCCGACCGCTCCTTCGTCCGCGGCGAAATGCCGCTGGGTGAGGGCGGTGAGACCGTCCACGTCGTCGCCGACGGGACCACCACCGACGTCGTTGCCTCCGCCGACGAGGGCACGAGCGCGATCCTGGAGAAGGCTGGCGTCAATGCCAGTCCCATTGATCGCGTGACCCTCGAAAACAGCGGCGGCGAGACCACCGTGCGCGTGGCCCGCGTCGTGCGCGGCAAGTCCTCCACGACGACTGAGATCCCCTTCGAAACCGAAGAGCGCGAGGACCCCGAGTCCGAGGAAGGCACCGAGAAGGTTGTACAGGAAGGCGTCGCCGGCTCCGAGGTGACCGAGTCCTACCAGGAGACCATCGACGGTAACGTCACCGTCACCGCTGTCCTGGCCACGACCCGCACCGAGCCGACGACCCACATCGTCTCCAAGGGAACCAAGGAAAAGAAGAAAGCCGAGGAACCCAAGGAGACCCCCGCCTCGTCGTCTGATTCCTCGTCATCCGGCTCGTCTTCGTCCGGCTCCTCTTCCGGCGGCTCGGCCACCGTCTCCGGGGACGACGCCGCCATCTGGGCCGCTATTGCCCAGTGCGAATCCGGCGGAAACCCCTCGACCAACACGGGAAACGGCTACTATGGCATGTACCAGTTCTCCCTGCCGACATGGCAGTCCGTGGGCGGCACCGGCTTGCCCTCCGACGCCTCGGCGGAGGAACAGACCATGCGTGCGCGCATGCTCCAGCAGCGCGCCGGTTGGGGCCAGTGGGGCTGCGCCTACAAGCTCGGCCTTGTCTAACGTGACTTGAGCCCCGGCAATGCTACTGTTCTAGCGTTCGCCGGGGTCCTCGCGCTAAGCTGACCAGCAGAACCAATTTTGAGTAATCGGGAGTATTGTGAGCCACCACCTGAGTAACTCGCTGAGCGCCTCCGCTGCCAGCGCCCTGCATGTCGTCGGCGGACACGTGCGCGCTTTCGCGCCCTCTCCGCGTGTTGTTCTCAGCGTCGCTACTCTAGCCTCGGCGGGAGTCCTCGGCCTGGCAGCTTTCGGCGTCACATCCTCGCATACGACTGTCATGCTCGAAGTCAACGGCGTGACCCGCCCGGTCACCGCGTGGGGCAACACAGTCGGTGACGCGCTTGAGGTCGCGAACGTGAGCGTCGGCAGCGGCGACCTGGTCCAGCCCGGCCTCGCCGAGACCGTGCACGAGGGCGACACCATCGTTGTGCGTAGCTCGCGCGCGTACACCGTGACGGTGGATGGCGAGACCCGCACCCTGTGGACCACGGCCACCTCGGCCGACGGCATCCTTGCCGACGCCGCGCCCCTGGGTTCCACGGTGGCCCTTGCCGCCGACCGCTCTGCGTCGCGCGACGAGCTCACTCCGCTGGTCTCCCGCCCCCGTAACATCTTCGTGAGCGCCGACGGCACCACCCGCGAAGTCGCGGTCCGTCCTGGCCAGGACACACGCGCGATCCTTGAGTCTGCCGGTGTCTCCGTGCACGCCCTCGACCGCGTCACCGTCGAAAATGGCACCACCGGTGAGCTGACGATCAATGTCAGCCGCGTGACCCGCGGCGAGGCCACCGAGACAGTCGAAATTCCCTTTAGTGAGACCACGACGAACAGCAACGATATGTTCGTCGGCGAGTCTCAGGTGACCACGACCGGCCAGAATGGTGTGACCACCTGGACGGTGTGGCAGGAGAAAGATGGCGATCGAGTCCTGACCTCCGTGCCGATCACCGAGCACTCCACCTCCCAGCCTGTGACTCAGGTGCGTAGCGAGGGGACGAAGGAAGTCACCCCGGCTGCCCTTGTCGCCGCCGGCATCGACCCGAAGGCCACGCTGGAGGAGAAGGAAGAAGCCGACGGCACTACCTCCGTGCGCTACCGCGCGAAGCTCGGCTCGATTTCCAGCAAGGAAGAGATCGCAGAAATCACGGGCGAATCGAAGAATGGCGACGCCGCCGCCGAGGTCGGTGACGTCCCCACGAACTACTCCGGTGAGGATCCGCGTTCCCTGGCCAGGCCTATCGTCTCGGCTCAGGGGTGGGGTGACAGCGAGTATCAGTGCCTGATCCTCCTGTGGAACCGCGAGTCGCAGTGGAACCCCTACGCCGAGAACGCCTACTCGGGTGCCTACGGCATCCCGCAGGCGCTGCCGGGATCCAAGATGGCCTCGGCGGGCGCGGACTGGCGGACCAACCCGGTCACTCAGATCAACTGGGGTATCGGCTACATCAAGGGCCGCTACGGTACCCCCTGCTCCGCGTGGGCGCACTCCAACGCGGTGGGCTGGTACTGAGCATGAAGCTGTGAGGGCGGGTCCGGCAACGAGAGTTGCCGGACCCGCCTTTGTGTGTCGTAGGCGTGGTGGCGATGCCTGTCAGTGGGGTGGTCGCGAATGCGGAGTGCTTGCGGCATTGCTTGACTAACGCGCGGGCTTGTCTTCTCTCGATGATTACCCTAGAATTGGCGAATTAGATCACTTACCATCTGTTCTTTTTGTGTCAGTGAGGTCAGTATGAGGTTGAAGGGCATTCTTGCAACTGGTGCGGTCGTTATCGTTGCCGCCGTATGCTTTGTTGGTGGAGCGAACATCGGGCCGATGCTTGGTTTCGGTGCGTCGCAGCAGGAGACTGCCCCTGTCGTCACGGTGGATACGACCCTCGTGAAGAACTCTTTTGCGGATATTGGTGAACTCGCAACCGAGTCGTATGTTTTTACTCAGGTGGGCAAATACTCCGAGGAAGGAACCAAGTTCTTCGGTATGGAAGTGCCGGGTACCAGCGCTCATTACCTCATCACTTATTCGGGCGAGGTGAAGGCTGGGCTGACCGACGTGAGCCAGATTCAAGTTCAGGCTGACGAAGGAGCTCATGTTGTGACAGTCACTGTCCCCACGGTAGAGATCCTCTCCTCATCCATCGATCCAGCGTCTATCGAGACCTACGACCAGTCCTTTTCTATCGTCAATCAGATAGAGGTCGGTGAGGTGACCACTTTCCTGGCGGATCGTGAAGCTGCTGCGAAAGACGAGGCTGTCGCAAAAGGCCTGCTTGATAAAGCGCAGAATCGCTTGAAGGAGGTAGTGAAAGGGCAGGTTAACGCCGTCCTTGGTGAACGAGCTAGCGCGTACGAGGTTCGTGTGACGCTTGCAGAGGAATCCGGCGCGTGACTGACCGAGCCTCACACGGTGCCTAGCCCCGGCCTCGTGGGGCTCGTGCACTAGACTTGCCAGCGTGAGCCGATCCCCCCGTAACCAGCGCGATACGCGCCGCCGCCTCGATCCGACCCTGCCTGAGGGCGCTGTCCCCTCCGAGACGGGCCTGCTCGGTCCCCTCGAAGTGAAAGCAATCTCCGAGGCGCTCGGTATTCGCCCCACCAAGGTGCTGGGCCAGAACTTCGTGCACGACGCGGGCACGGTGCGCAAGATCGTTGTGGCTGGCGGCGTCGAAGAAGGCGACGAGGTCGTCGAGGTCGGCCCTGGTCTCGGTTCCCTGACGCTGGCGCTCCTGGAAGTCGGCGCGCGTGTGCGGGCCGTCGAGATCGACCCGCCCCTGGCCGCCGCGCTGCCCGAGACCGTGCGTGCCCGCATGAGCGAGGCCGCCGATCGTTTCCATGTCGTCACCATGGACGCCACGCAGATCAGTGGGGTTGATGACTTCGGCGTGGATTGGCCCGCGCCCACGAAGCTCGTCGCGAACCTGCCGTACAACGTGGCCGTGCCGGTCCTGCTCAACATGCTTGAGGCCTTCCCCTCCATCCAGGGTGTCGTCGTTATGGTCCAGGCCGAGGTCGCGGACCGCCTGGCCGCCGGCCCTGGATCGCGTACCTACGGCGTGCCCTCCGTCAAGGCTTCCTGGTATGGCTCGGTTGAGCGTGCCGGGACGATCGGCCGCTCCGTGTTCTGGCCAGTGCCCGGCGTGGATAGCGCCCTCGTGCGCCTGACCCGCTTGGAGATGCCGCGCGGCGATGACGAGCTGCGCCGCGCTACCTTCGAGGTCACCGACGTCGCTTTCGGCCAGCGCCGCAAGACCCTGCGTGCGGCCCTGAAGAACTGGGCGGGCGGCCCCGAGGCCTCCGAGGCCCTCCTGTCCGCCGCCGGCATTGATCCGACGCGCCGCGGAGAGACCCTCTCGATTGAAGAGTTCGTCGAGCTGGGGCGTGCCGTTATCGAGGCCCGAGGCCGTGGTGCCTTCGCGGCATCGACCGCAGCCCGCTGATACATCCAGGAAGAAGGAACGCCATGCGTGAAGTGCGTGCCAGCGCGCCCGGAAAAGTCAACTTGACCCTGCGCGTGGGCGCACCCACGCCCGACGGCTACCACCCCCTCGTCACGGTTTTCGAGACCCTGAATCTGCGCGAAACTGTCACCGTGCGCACCTCTAAGGCACCCGGCGTGCGCGTTGAGACAATCGCGTACCTGCCCGACGGCAGCGTCGACGAGGCGACGACCCGTGCTATGGCGGACGTGGATCCGCAGACCCACTTGGCCGTGCGCGCCGCGCGTGTCCTCCAGCGTCTCGCCGCCGCAGGCCCCTGGGCCTCCACGGCCGCGGGCCTGAGCATCCGCGTCGACAAGCGCGTCCCCGTCGCCGGCGGCATGGCCGGCGGATCCGCCGACGCGGCCGCCGCCCTCGTGGCGTGCAACGAACTGTGGGAGCTGGGCCTGGGCGACGAGCAGCTGCAGGCGATCGGCCGCTCACTGGGCGCCGACGTTCCCGCCTGCCTGGCGGGCGGCATCGCCCTGGGCACCGGGCGCGGGGACCACATGAGCGTCCTGCGCGAGGGGGGCGAGGCCGGGGTACAGCATCACTGGGTCATGCTCCTGTCTGGGGAAGGCCTGTCCACCCCCGAGGTGTTCCGCGAGTTCGACCGTCTCGACGCGGCGGGCGCGCCGACCCTGGCCGAACCCATGCCCGAGGAAGTCGCCGCCCTGTGCGGGGGGCCCGAGGAGTTGAGCCACTGCCTCGTCAATGACCTGCAGGCACCTGCCCTGCGCCTGCGCGCCGAGCTGGCCGAGACTATTGCCGCCGCGCGCGACGCCGGGGCCCTGGCCGTCACCCTGTCCGGGTCTGGCCCGACCGTCGCGGCCTTCGCACGCGACGCCGAGCACGCCCGCGCGCTCGCGGCCACCCTGAGCGATGCGCCCACGGTCGCGCGCGCGATCCCCACCCACGGGCCCGAGCGCGGCGCCCGCATCGAATCGACGGAGGCCATCTGATGGCGCACCTGCTCGGAA
>ERZ773180.716-NODE-716-length-18854-cov-35.982446_pt1 | contig 18854 bp, 17 predicted proteins | sample MGYA00511080_ERZ773180 | MGnify/ENA primary metagenome ERZ773180 (study PRJEB29015, sample SAMEA2738175) | human oral metagenome | biome: human oral; feature: human-associated habitat; material: saliva | place: China | collected 2178 ...
CTATTTTTAAAAAATATAGGAGAATCAAAATGGCAGAAATTACAGCTAAACTTGTTAAAGAGTTGCGTGAAAAATCTGGTGCTGGTGTCATGGACGCTAAAAAAGCATTGGTTGAAGTTGAAGGTGATATCGAAAAAGCGATTGAATTGCTTCGCGAAAAAGGTATGGCTAAAGCAGCTAAGAAAGCTGACCGTGTTGCAGCTGAAGGTTTGACTGGTGTTTACGTTAACGGTAACGTTGCAGCAGTTGTTGAAGTTAACGCTGAAACTGACTTCGTTGCGAAGAACGCTCAATTCGTTGAGTTGGTAAACGAAACAGCTAAAGTAATTGCTGAAGGTAAACCAGCTAACAATGAAGAAGCACTTGCATTGACTATGCCTTCAGGTGAAACTCTTGAAGCTGCATACGTAACTGCTACAGCTACTATCGGTGAAAAGATTTCATTCCGTCGTTTTGCAGTTGTTGAGAAAACTGATGCACAACACTTCGGAGCTTACCAACACAACGGTGGACGTATCGGTGTTGTTTCAGTTATCGAAGGTGGAGATGATGCTCTTGCAAAACAAATCTCAATGCACATTGCAGCGATGAAACCAACTGTTCTTTCATACACTGAATTGGACGAACAATTTGTTAAAGATGAATTGGCACAACTTAACCACACTATCGATCAAGATAACGAAAGTCGTGCAATGGTTAACAAACCAGCTCTTCCACACCTTAAATATGGTTCTAAAGCTCAATTGACTGATGCTGTTCTTGCTCAAGCTGAAGAAGATATCAAAGCTGAGTTGGCTGCTGAAGGTAAACCAGAAAAAATCTGGGATAAAATCATCCCAGGTAAAATGGACCGTTTCTTGCTTGACAACACTAAAGTTGACCAAGCTTACACTCTTCTTGCTCAAGTTTACATCATGGACGACAGCAAAACAGTTGAAGCTTACCTTGAATCAGTAAACGCTTCAGTAGTAGAATTCGTTCGCTTTGAAGTTGGTGAAGGTATTGAAAAAGCATCTAACGACTTTGAATCAGAAGTTGCAGCTACAATGGCAGCAGCACTTAACAACTAATTCTAGTTGCTAGATAAAAAGAAAGAAGTTACGTAAATGAATCGTAGCTTCTTTTTTGTTGCTATTAAAAAACGTCTGAGCATGCCCCAGACGTTAACAAAGTAATTAATGAGCGAAGGTATTTACACCAAGTAGAAGAGAGAGTGTTCCCATAATGATACCTGCAAGGATAACCCCCAGCATAACGGCAATAACACTACGTTTAAAGTCCCAATCTAGGATAGATGCTGCTAGGGTACCAGTCCAGGCTCCTGTTCCTGGAAGTGGAATTCCCACAAAAAGGAGGAGGGCCCAGAAGACCCCCTTATCTCCGGCAGCTTTTTCAAGTTTTTGGCCACCACTGTGACCTTTTTTAAGACACCAGGTAAAGAAACCACCAATTAGAGGTTTGTCTGCTCCCCATTCGAGAACACGGCGGGCGAAGAAGAAGATAATTGGAACTGGAATCATGTTCCCAATAACACAAAGAATTAGGGCTTGCCACCAAGGGATACCTGAGGCGATAGCAACAGGAACGGCTCCACGGAGCTCAACCAAGGGAATCATAGAGATTAAGAGTGCAATGATGTATTTCATGAGTAACCTTTCATAGAGAAATAAAATAAAGACTAAAAGTCACAAGAGCTTTATCAAGAGTGATAAGACTAATACTACTGCGAAAGTGCTAAAAAGTACTTGTTGGATTAGGTGAGGCTCAGCCTGTCAAAGTGGATCAAACACTTAAAGTTACCTAATATTTTAGTCTTATTTATTGTATCTTATATGGTCTCTAATGACAACTTTAAAAAGCTTTTTGAAGGTATAGTTTCCCATGTGCTGACATTTTTGGTATAATAATAGTCAGTTATAGTCAAATTAGACTGGAGGAATTAAGATGGCAAGAAATACATCAGATAGTATAGAAGAATATATTAAAGAATTGCTGGGCCAGTCTGGAATTGCTGAGATTCAACGCTCGAACCTAGCAGATACTTTTCAAGTTGTACCGAGTCAGATTAATTATGTTATTAAGACCCGCTTTACAGAAAGTCGTGGTTATATTGTTGAGAGTAAGCGTGGAGGTGGCGGTTATATTCGTATCGTCAAAGTCAGATTCTCTGACAAGCACCACATGATTAATGATTTGCTTCAGAACTTAGCGGATCAGCTCAGCGAGCAGGTATTTACAGACTTGATCCAGTTGCTTTTTGATGAAAAAATCATCACAGAACGTGAGGGAAATTTGATTTTAGCAACTGCTAGTGATGATATTTTAGGCGCAGATGCGGCTGCTATTCGTTCGCGTATTCTACGCTCGCTATTACTTAGATTGGATAGAAAAGGAAATTAGATGACGACATATTCAAGAAAAATGCAGGCCATTTTCCATCGTGCACAGCTTGAGGCAGAGCGTTTTGGAAGTCCTTTTCTGGAGACTTGGCATGTGCTTCTAGCTATGGTTGAGGTTCCAGGATCTGTAGCCTACCTAACATTTACTGATTTTGAGGACCGTATTCGTGCGGAAGAGATTGAGACAGCCGCTGTACTAGCGATGGAGAAAAGTCCAAAAGACTTGTCTGAATCAGATATTATCGATTTACGTGCACAGTCACATGCTTTAGAGGCTATGTTGCAAGAGGCAGAGGGAATTGTTGGTGTGACTGGTGCTGTAGAGGTAGGGTCTGAACATGTATTGATGGCCTTTCTCCTTCATAAGGATTTGATGGTTTGTCGTCTCCTTGAAGTTGCTGGTTTTCAATATAAGGATGACAGCGATAAGCCTCGTATTATCGATTTACGACGTTCTTTGGAGCGTTATGCAGGTCTTAGTAAGCAAGATTTGAAGGCCATTCATGATCTTCGTAAGCCTAAAAAATCAAAGACATCAGGAAATTTTGCTAATATGATGCAGCCTCCTCAATCTTCTACTGGGGAGTTGGCAGATTATACCAAGGACTTGACGGCAGTGGCCGAGTCAGGTGCTCTTGATCCTGTTATTGGACGTGAGAAAGAGATTTCACGCATGATTCAGGTTTTGAGTCGTAAAACGAAGAATAACCCAGTTCTTGTAGGTGAAGCAGGTGTTGGTAAGACGGCACTTGCGCTTGGCTTGGCACAGCGTATTGCTTCAGGCGAAGTACCTTTTGAGCTGGCTGATATGCGTATCTTAGAGCTTGATATGATGAGTGTGGTTGCAGGAACACGTTTCCGTGGTGATTTCGAAGAACGTATGAATCAAATCATTGATGAGATTGAAGCTGATGGAAAAATCATTCTCTTTATTGACGAACTGCATACGATTATTGGTTCTGGTTCAGGTATTGATAGTACCTTAGATGCGGCAAATATTTTGAAACCTGCTCTAGCACGTGGAACTCTTCATATGGTTGGAGCTACCACTCAAGCAGAGTATCAAAAGCATATTGAGAAAGATGCAGCTCTTTCTCGCCGTTTTGCTAAGATTACAATTGAGGAGCCAAGTGTAGCTGAGGCGATTGATATTCTAAAAGGCCTACGTTCGTCTTATGAAGACTATCATCGTGTAACGATTACTGATGAAGCGGTTGAGACAGCGGTCAAGGCGGCACATCGTTATTTGACGAGTAAAAACTTGCCTGACTCTGCCATTGACCTTTTAGATGAAGCGAGTGCAACTGTTCAAGGTCGTATTAAAAAAGAAGCCAAACGTGAGATAACGCCTTTGGATGAAGCGCTTCTATCTGGTGATATGAAGGCTGCTGTTAAACAATATAAGGCTAGCCAAAAAGCAAAATTACCAAAACCTGCCTTGGTAGATGCGGATCAGATTATGCAAACCCTTAGTCGTCTATCAGGTATCCCTGTTGAGAAGATGACTCAGGCAGATAGCAAGCGTTACTTGAATCTGGAAGCAGAGCTTCACAAACGTGTTATTGGTCAAGACGAAGCAGTTTCAGCGATTAGTCGTGCTATTCGTCGTAACCAGTCAGGTATTCGTACTGGAAAACGTCCTATTGGTTCCTTCATGTTCCTTGGACCTACTGGTGTTGGTAAGACAGAATTGGCCAAGGCATTGGCGGAAGTTCTCTTTGATGATGAGTCAGCTTTGCTTCGCTTTGACATGTCAGAATACATGGAAAAATTTGCGGCTAGCCGACTTAACGGTGCTCCTCCAGGTTATGTTGGATACGATGAGGGCGGTGAGTTAACAGAAAAAGTTCGTAATAAGCCTTACTCAGTTCTTCTCTTTGACGAGGTGGAAAAGGCTCACCCAGATATTTTCAATATTCTCTTACAGGTTTTGGATGACGGTGTCTTGACGGATAGTCGAGGTCGTAAAGTTGACTTCTCGAATACCATTATCATTATGACTTCGAACTTGGGAGCGACTGCTCTTCGTGATGATAAGACCGTTGGTTTTGGAGTCCAAGACATTTCTCATAATCACCAAGCTATGCAGTCACGTATCATGGAAGAACTTAAGAAGGCCTACCGCCCAGAGTTTATCAACCGTATTGATGAAAAGGTTGTCTTCCATAGTTTAGAGGAAGAGCAGCTTCGTGAGATTGTCAAGATTATGGTAAAACCGTTGGTATCAGCTTTGGCTGAAGAAGGGATTGACTTGAAATTCCAACCAGCTGCCCTCAAGCATTTAGCTAAAGATGGCTATGATGTTGAGATGGGTGCTCGTCCATTACGTCGCACGATTCAAACTCAGGTGGAGGATAAGTTATCTGAGCTCTTACTAGGTGGCCAAGTAGTTAGTGGACAAACCCTTAAGATTGGATGCTCGAAAGATAAATTAACCTTTACAGTAGTGTAAAAATCAAACAAAAAGACAGATTACAGGTGTAGTTTGTCTTTTTGTTGTGTCAATAGGAGTCAAGATAGAGTCAATCTTTCTGTAAAGTTGGGGTAAAAGAAAAAGCCGAGCAAAGCTCGACTGTAATGATTAGAGTTTTTCGTTGACAAAGTTGACAAAGTGATTCCACCAGACCTTGAGGAAGAAGCTTTTCTTGACTTCTTTACCAGCAACCAGTTCCATGCTAGGCATACCTTGGTTAGGCAAGTAACCTTCTCCTACAAGTGATTTATCTTCAAAGGTAGCAGTTCCAACCTTGTCACTTGAGTTGACAGGGGCTTGGACTTGATTGGTAGTGACTTTAATATGTTTACTATTGTTAGCATCTATTTTTTGGATGATATTAAAGTCAGACTTAGCAACAGCAGTGACTTGCTTAGATTTACCATCAATAACATGGGCTTGACTTTTACCGATGGCTTGTCCTTTCTTAGCAATAGTCTTACTTTCCCAATGATAGACCACGTAATTAAGTAGGTCATTGGTTGCAGTAAAACGGGCGTAGTCATCAGTATCGGTATTATCAGCATTCAAAATGACTGTAATAATGCTCATACCACTTTCATTTGAGTGGGCCACGAAGGAAGCACCGGCTAAATCAGTGGTTCCCGTTTTTAGGCCATCCACCCCTTTACGGTAACTAGGTTGTCCCTTAAGCATATAGTTGAAGGTTTTAAGTTTGTTAACACCATCAAAATCAGCCTCAGTTTTTTTAGTGATATCGAGGATTTCAGGGTATTCTTTCACCACGTGTTGTGCAATGATAGCAACATCTTTAGCACTCATGGTATTTTCTTCGTCTGATTTAGAGCCTGGATAGATATTGTCACCTAAGTAAGAATTATTGAGACCAGAGGCATTGACAATCTTGGCATCAGTGATACCCCAATCTTTAAGTTGGGCTTTCATCATGTCGACAAACTTACTTTCGGTTCCTCCGATTTCCTCTGCTAGAGCAATAGATGCACTGTTGGCACTGGAAATAAGAGTTGCGTCAAGAAGTTGTTTGACAGTGTATTTGCGGGCGTCTAGTGGAATATTAGATACTCCGGCACTGACAGTTAGTTCAAATGGGTAGTCAGAAATGTCAACTTTGCTGTTCCATTTGAGGTCTCCCTGATCTACCGCTTTATAAACCATATAGGCTGTTAGGAGCTTGGTAATAGAGCCAATCCCTGTAGAAGTGGTTGCATCTTTTTCGTATAAAATTTTGCCAGTAGTAGCTTCGACAGCGATGGCATGTTTGGCTGCGGCATCATATCCTTTTTTCTTATCTGCTGCAAAAGCAGGGGCTACGCTTCCCAGACAGAGTAAGAAGGTCATCATAAGCGTAATCAGTTTTTTCATGGTTTGTTCCTTCATGTGTTTTGGATATTTATTATACCACATTTTGAGAGGAACATAAGGTGTAGAGAAGGGGCATTTACTAACAGGACTAATTTTGAAGGCAAGATAAAACTACCTTTTGATATCTAAAAGGTAGTTTTGTGTTTACTTATTTCCTGTAAAGAAATTAACGATATGGTTCCACCAAACTTTTAAGAAGAAACTTTTCTTGATAGATTGGTTGGCTGTTACCGAAATTTGAGGCGGATCAGAGATGTAACCTGTTCCTACGAGATCCTTATCATCAAAGGTTGCTATTCCAATAGTGTCACCTTTTTTGATAGGTGCTGTTATGGTTTTTGCTTTGATTTTAACAGCATCATTTTTGCTGTTTATTTTTTGAATGACTGTAAGGTCTGACTCGAGCTTAGCAGAGATGGTTTGCCTGTCTCCATCGGCTACCTTAATATCATTTTTCTTGATGATTTGTCCCTTGGTGTTGAGGGTTTTGATTTCCCAGTTTTGAGTCACATAATCTAGCAACTCATTTGTGGCTGTGAATCGAGCAGCTTCATCCTCTCCGCCATTGTCCGCATTCATAACAACTGTAATCAAACTCATGCCATTTTCATTGGAGTGGGCTACAAAGGATGCCCCTGCAAGCTCGGTTGTTCCAGTCTTGAGTCCATCAACGCCTTCACGGTAGTTGTCTTGCCCCTCCAACATGTAGTTGTGCGTCGTTAATTTGTTGTCACCTTCGAAGTCAGTTTCGGTTTGCTTGGTGATTTCAAGTACCTGAGGATAGTCTTTGATGAGGTGGTCCGCAATAATTGCAACATCTAGGGCGCTCATCGTATTCTCGTCATCTGGTTTTGAGCCAGGATAGCGGTTATCCCCAAGATATTTATTATTTAGACCAGAAGCGTTAAATAATTTAGCATCTGTAACGCCCCATTCTTTTAGTTGGGCTTTCATAGTGTCAACGAAGGCACTCTCTGATCCTGAGATTTTTTCAGCCAGAGCAATAGCAGCACTGTTAGCGCTGGAAATGAGGGTGGCATCTAGGAGTTGTTTAACAGTGTATTTTCGGGAATCCAGTGGGACATTTGAAACTTCTGAATCAACGGTTAAGTTGAAAGGATAGTCTGAAATATCTACTTCAGTGTCCCAGGTAATTTTTCCTTGATCAACTGCTTTATAGACCATGTAGGCTGTTAGAATTTTAGTCATTGAAGCCACACCGTCAGGAGTAGTGGCGTCCTTTTCATAGAGGACTTTTCCTGTAGTTGCTTCGATAGCAATCGCATGTTTAGCGGAAACATTGAAGTCATCTGTCTGTTCTTGTGCTAGAGCAGGTGTTACTAGGCCTAGTAAGATTAAGGCAATCATAATGATGTGTTGTAATTTTTTCATAGTCATTCCTTTGTCTCTCATAAGTGTTTATTATATCACAAAACGACTTAAATATCTGAGAGAAAGGGAATCTTAGCTGCTAACTTATGCCGGAGCTCTGCCATTTTTGACTATATTATGGTAAAATGAAAGTTATATCAAATGAATGACATAAAGTTGACCGGTTCGCTTTTATAAGGGCTGGTCATGGATAAAAAGAGGGATCAAACATGGCTAAACAAACTTTTGAGATGACCTTTGCAGGACGCCCGCTTGTCGTTGAAGTTGGGCAGGTAGCCAAGCAGGCTAATGGAGCTGTCGTCGTGCGTTATGGAGATACAACGGTATTATCAACAGCTGTTATGTCTAAAAAGATGGCAACTGCAGATTTCTTTCCTTTACAGGTTAATTACGAGGAAAAAATGTATGCAGCTGGTAAGTTCCCGGGGGGGTTTAACAAGCGTGAGGGTCGTCCTTCAACAGATGCCACGTTGACTGCTCGCCTCATTGACCGTCCTATTCGTCCTATGTTTGCGGAAGGCTTCCGAAATGAAGTTCAAGTCATTAACACCGTCCTCTCTTATGATGAGAATGCTAGTGCTCCGATGGCAGCTATGTTTGGCAGCTCTTTAGCTCTTTCTATTTCTGACATTCCTTTCAATGGTCCGATTGCTGGGGTTCAAGTGGCCTATGCCGCAGAAGATTTCATCATCAACCCAAGTGCAGCGGATAAGGAAATTTCACTTTTAGACTTGACAGTGGCAGGTACCAAGGAAGCTATCAATATGGTAGAGTCGGGTGCTCAGGAATTGTCTGAGGATATTATGTTGCAAGCACTCTTGAAGGGACATGAGGCTATTCAAGAGTTGGTTGATTTCCAAAATTATATCGTTGCAGCTGTTGGTAAGGAAAAGGCTGAGGTTGAACTTCTACAAGTTGATGCTGATTTGAAAGTCGAAATCGAAACGGGTTATTATGATCAGTTAGCTAAGGCTGTTCAGGTGGAAGAAAAACTGGCGCGTGAAGCAGCAACCCAGGCTGTTAAAGAAGAGGTCCTTACTTCTTATCAAGAACGCTTTGCAGAAGATGACGATAAGGAAACCATTCTGCGTGATGTAGCAGAAATCCTTGAGCAGATGGAACATGCTGAAGTACGCCGTCTCATTACCGAGGATAAGGTTCGTCCAGATGGTCGTCGTGTGGATGAAATCCGTCCTTTGGACGCAGAGATTGACTTTCTTCCTAAGGTTCATGGTTCAGGTCTCTTTACACGTGGACAAACTCAAGCCTTGTCAGTTTTGACTTTGGCACCTATGAGTGATACACAACTTGTTGATGGTTTGGATCCAGAGTATAAGAAACGTTTCCTTCACCACTATAATTTCCCTCAGTATTCAGTGGGTGAAACAGGGCGTTACGGTGCACCAGGTCGACGTGAAATAGGTCACGGAGCCTTAGGTGAACGTGCCCTTGCTCAGGTTCTTCCAAGTGTTGAAGAGTTCCCTTATGCTATCCGTTTGGTAGCAGAAGTCTTGGAGTCAAATGGTTCTTCCTCACAAGCCTCTATTTGTGCAGGAACCTTGGCTCTTATGGCTGGTGGTGTACCGATTAAGGCGCCTGTTGCAGGGATAGCTATGGGTCTTATCTCAGATGGTACTAACTACACTGTTCTAACTGATATTCAAGGCTTGGAAGATCATTTTGGAGATATGGACTTTAAAGTAGCTGGTACACGTCAAGGAATTACAGCTCTTCAGATGGATATTAAGATTTCAGGTATTACACCTGCCATTCTCGAAGAGGCTTTGGCTCAAGCCAAGGTAGCTCGTTTTGAGATTCTTGACGTTATTGAGTCAGCAATCGCTGAGCCACGTCCAGAATTGGCACCAACAGCGCCTAAGATTGACAGTATTCAGATTCCTGTTGACAAGATTAAGGTTGTCATCGGTAAAGGTGGCGAAACGATTGACAAGATTATCGCTGAGACTGATGTCACTATCGATATCGATGAAGAAGGTCTTGTTCAGATTTTCTCTAGTGATCAGGATGCCATTAACCGTGCTAAAGCTATCATCTCCGATCTTGTACGTGAAGCTAAGGTTGGAGAGGTTTACACTGTACCAGTTGTGCGTATTGAAAAGTTCGGTGCCTTTGTTCACCTCTTTAATAAGGCAGATGCTCTTGTCCACATCTCAGAATTAGCTTGGGAACGCACTGAGCGTGTCGAAGATGTGGTTAAGGTTGGGGATATGGTAACTGTTAAAATTATCAAAATCGATGAAAAAGGACGTATCGATGCCTCAATCAAGACCTTGCTCCCTAAGCCTGAAAAGATTGAGGACGGAGAAAATAAAGGAGAGCATCGTCACCGCCGTCGTTCTCATCACAAACCACGCCACCATAATGAAAATGGTGAAGCACCGAAAAATCCTGATAAATCAGAAACGAAAGAACAGATAGAAGAATGACAGAAAATCAAGAATTGCAAGCTTTTGATGAAACTCTAAAAGAATTTTTAAAGGAACCAGACCACTTTTTGACCAGTCTAGCTTTGGTTAATCATCTACAACGTACACCAGTCTTGGCTGCCCAAGACCTCTATGCAGTTGAAGTAGAAGGTAAGAAGGTTGTTCCTGTCTTCACTAGTGAACAGGACTTACAATCTTTCAAAGCTACTCAAGAGAGTGCTCGAGAACAGACTTGGATAGAACGTTCAAGCTTAGATATCCTAACACAACTGGTTCAGGCAGAGCTTTTTGGTATTGCTTTCAATTTAAAAGAGGATGGTGATTTCTCAAATACCACTCTGTTTGCAAGCAGTGAACTTATCCAGTTTATCAACTATTTCACTCAGACCTTAAATAATCTTTTGGGTGAGGAAAATCAAAAGGCAGATTCTAAAGATAAGATTTATCTTGTTCCAGCCTTCATTCACAAGCGCGAGGAAGATGGTCAGGATGACCGTCTCTTTGCGACCATGTCGAATGCAGAGGGACAGAGTTATGTGCCTGTGTTTACGAACTTAACGAGCTTTGCAAAATGGTACGGTAACGAAACTTTTGGCCTACCTTTCCGTAAGGCTAAAGGGACGATTTTACAATGGCCACTGTCAGAAATTTACCAGCCTTCAACAGGTGAAAATGAGTTGGATAAGGTTCAAGGTATTGTCATCAATCCGTTTGATGAGCAACCTGAGTTAGTCGATTGGTCTTATTTTGAGGGGGATAGCGAGTAGACCTAGTGTTTACAGCTTTCCACTTTAAAGAAATAATAGGGCCACAACAAACAATAATAGCAATAATGATGTAAGGAGTGACCTAAATGGGTTGGTGGAAAGAAAGTATTGATATAGTAAAGAAAAATGACCCAGCAGCTCGGACGAGTCTGGAGGTTCTTTTAACCTACCCTGGATTAAAAGCCTTGGCTGCTCATCGTATCTCACATTTTCTCTGGCGCCACCATTGTCGACTCTTAGCGCGTATGCATAGTCAGTTTTGGCGCTTCTGGACTCAAATCGAGATTCATCCAGGGGCTCAGATTGCTGAAGGTGTTTTCATTGACCATGGCTCAGGCCTTGTCATTGGCGAGACAGCTGTTGTGGAGAAGGGTGCTATGCTTTACCACGGTGTCACATTAGGTGGTACTGGTAAAGATGTCGGAAAACGTCACCCAACCGTTCGTGAGGGTGCCTTGGTTTCAGCCCATGCTCAGGTCATAGGACCTATTGAGATTGGAAAGAATTCTAAGGTCGGTGCGGCAGCTGTGGTTGTTGCGGATGTCCCAGAAGATGTTACAGTCGTTGGTGTTCCTGCTAAGGTTGTGCGTGTTCATGGTCAAAAGGATGAAGAAGTTATCCACGATATTGAAGAAGGACGTGAATACTATAGCGAAAAGCTAGAAGACCTTCTAAAAGCAGCTAGCTTCCACTCATCACGGCTATAAGGAAAGGAAACGATGAAACTCTTTAGTTCAAAGGTGACTCGATTGACGGTCGTGGGCCCTCTTGCCCTTGTTTACATTGCTTTACATAGAGCAGACTATAGCATGGCAGCCTTGTGGTTTTGCATTGCTCTTTTATGGGCTGGTCTTGTTTTTAAGCAACGTCACAAGTAATACTTGAGTTATGAAAAATTTATTCAAAAACAATCCTTTTTTGGTCTTCTATATAGTTGGGAGTTTCCTTTCAGCTATGTCTCTCTTGGCTCAAGGTCAGCTGGTAGCGGCTATATGGATTATCATTCTTGTGATACTCTTGTGTTTATACCTAAACCATATCAAGGATAAAAAATAGTTTCCAGTTAATTGAAAGGAATCTCTAGTGATTAAAATTTATGATACGATGACGCGTTCGCTCCGTGATTTTGTACCTTTGACAGAAAATGTTGTCAATATGTATGTCTGCGGACCAACAGTTTACAATTATATTCATATCGGAAATGCCCGTTCAGCAGTAGCTTTTGATACTATTCGTCGTTATTTTGAGTATTGTGGCTACACAGTCAACTATATTTCCAACTTTACGGATGTAGATGATAAGATCATCAAGGCAGCTAATGAAGCTGGTATTTCAACTAAGGAATTGTCGGACAAGTTTATCGCAGCCTTTATGGAGGATACTGCACAGCTTGGCATTAAACCAGCGACACAAAATCCTCGTGTTATTAACTACATGGATGAAATCATTGCATTTGTGTCAACCTTGGTTGACAAAGGATTCGCCTATGTCTCTGAAGGTGATGTTTACTTTCGAGTAGCCAAGTCAAACAACTATGCTAAATTGGCTAACAAGACTTTGGAAGATCTTGAAATTGGTGCAAGCGGACGTACGGATGCTGAAACAGAACGTAAGGAGAATCCTCTGGATTTTGCCCTTTGGAAAGCTGCCAAAGAGGGAGAAGTTTCTTGGGACAGCCCGTGGGGACTTGGTCGTCCTGGTTGGCACATCGAATGTTCAGTTATGGCGACTGAAATCCTTGGAGATACCATCGACATCCATGGTGGAGGGGCAGACCTTGAGTTTCCACACCATACCAATGAAATTGCTCAATCAGAAGCCAAAACTGGCAAGACCTTCGCCAACTACTGGATGCACAACGGTTTTGTCAATGTGGACAATGAGAAAATGTCAAAATCCTTAGGTAACTTTGTAACGGTTCATGATATGCTTAAGACAGTCGATGGTCAAGTGCTTCGCTTCTTCCTAGCAACACAACAGTACCGTAAGCCAATTAACTTTACTGAAAAAGCTATTCATGATGCTGAAGTCAATCTTAAGTATTTGAAAAACACCCACAGTCTTCCATTGACAGATCAGGTGAATCAAGATGAGTTGCAAACTTATCTTGAAGCCTTCCAAGAAGCTATGGATGATGACTTTAATACAGCGAATGGTGTGACTGTTCTGTTTGACATGGCCAAATGGATTAATTCAGGCAATTATGACCAAACCGTTAAGGATGCTTTTGAAAAAATGCTCCAAGTCTTCGGTATTATTTTTGAAGAAGAAGTCCTTGATGAAGATATTGAAAAACTCATTGAAGAGCGTCAAGCGGCGCGTGCCAACAAGGACTTTGCGACAGCAGACCGCATTCGCGATGAGTTAGCTGCTCAAGGTATCAAACTTCTTGATACCAAGGATGGTGTGAGGTGGACACGTGACTAAACACCTTGATGTCAACCTTATTAATGGTATTGCTCTCGCTTTTGAGGGAGATGCTGTTTATTCCTTGTACATTCGCCGTCACCTGATTTTTCAAGGTCAGACCAAGCCAAACCAATTGCACCGTCTAGCTACACGCTATGTGTCGGCAAAGGCGCAAGCTAGTCTCATTGAAAAAATGCTAGAGCAAGAGCTTTTGACTGAAAAAGAGCTAGATATCTATAAACGAGGTCGTAATGCGAATAGCCATACCAAGGCTAAAAATACAGATGTCATTACCTACAAAATGTCAACAGGCTTCGAAGCAGTCATGGGCTATCTTCATATGACCGAGGATATTGCTCGCTTAGAGGAACTAATTGCTTGGTGTATTGACGAAGTTGAAAAAGAAATCTAAAAATTCTGCCGAGAGCAGGATTTTTTGTTATTTAAAGGCTATAAAAATTGTGACAATTAGTTGAAGCTTCAAAATTTAGATTATTTGAGAATCAAAGTAATTCAGCGATTTGACAATAAAAAATAAGATGAAACTAATATTTAGCACCTTGAAAATGAGAAAGTTAAGGGATGTCTGACATGTGTAAAACCCTGATATTATAGCGTTTTTTAATAAAACTAATTTGACAGAAAGTAAAAAAAAAGTCTATAATATTAGTAAATAAGGCCATAAAAAATGAGGAGGTGAATGGAAATAGCTAAGAAAAAAGTTTTCTATACAACTTTTGCTGCTTTGATTTTATCTAGCTTTACGCTTCAAACAGGTAAAGCAGATGAGGTTCAGGTAAAACCTGATGAAGCTAAAATAGATTATGTTAATAGTGAGGCACCGGCTCCAGTTGCTCCTCAGGCTGATTTTTCTTCAGTAGGAGCTAAGGCAGAGCCAGCGAGTCAAGTAAGTTCAGTAGTGACCTCAACGTCACTGATGGTTGTCTCTTCAAGTGAGACAGATGAGGGGCTTCTTGAGGTACATTCTCAAGTTGATATCGTGGAGTCTAGTATTTCTACGGCTACACCTCATTCAGAAGAGGCTCGTGCCCAAGCTTTTGGTGAGGATCGATCAGTAGCGGCGTCTGAACGAGGAGATGCAAACTCAACATCTGATTCTGAACAAGCAAAACCGAATATTGTGCTTACTTATGATAAGTCTCGTGAGGCTACAGCGACTGCAGAGTCTCAAGCTGTGACTTCAATGTATAAGAGTGAAAGCACACTATACACATCTGAACTTGCTGGAAATACACATGCAGTTATTGAAAAATCAGAGTATTCTTCACTGGATTCTCATACGACATCTGTAAGTGCAACTCATACTAGCCAAGCTATTGCAACTTCTGAAGTCGCTTCTGAGTCTGCAAGCACTGCTAGCTCTCTTGCATCTACGGCTCCAGAAACGAGTCAGTTAAATAATAATTCAGAAGATAGCTTAACTGTCCTCACGGTTGGGTGGAAAGATTCATCATCAACTTCTGAGGTCTTTAAAACTTCTGAAGTGGTTTCTATGTTGCAAAGTGAGAGTTTGACCTATTCGTCAGAGGTAACCTTTACGGATGGACTCATCTCAGAAATCTTAGCGACTCCAATCACGTCTGAAGTATACACCGTTGTTCCAAAACGAGATAGTACTGGAGCGCTTCTTGAAGATCAACCTGCTGTTACAGGGAATACAGACATTCTTTATTTAGCACGTGGTGAAATCTTTAACGTCAATTTTGATGTTAACAAGATGGAAGGTAAGAAGATTAAGGGCCTTAATCTAGTCCTTGATGGCAAACAAATTCATCATAGCTACTTTGTTGAAGGAACTTTGGATGAGGTCAATGCTGGTTTGAGTGCCTACCATTTGGCAGAGCAAACGACTGGTATTCATAAAATGACCTTTGAGTTGATTGATACGAATAACAATATTCATTACCTGACACAGACTTTTAGCGTCTTCAATGAAGGCGAGCGTCCAGTGACACCTGATAGTTACCGTAGGAATCAGTATTCATCAACGACAACAACGACTGTACCGGTTACTTATAATACCAGTGCAAATAACTATACTGAGACCGCCAATCATATACAAGCTACGGCTGTTAATGAGTTGGCTGAGACAACTAGATCGTTAACACAGCAATTAGCAGAACAAATTGCTGAGGTTTTGAGTGGTTGGTCTTCAGCGATTTCTGGAAATAATTCAACAAGCACAGGTTCAATTGATATCTTCCAAGCGGCAGGTAAAACCATTACTCAAGCTGCGAGAAAGATTGCAGAATCAATCTCAGATCCAGATACAATTGGTAAGCAAGCTTTGGCTGCTGCAACTGTTGTTCTCGTTCTTCTAGTGCTTTACTTAGCAGCAATTACATTTATTTAACATGCTTTGCCCTCGTAAGAGGGCTTTTTTTATGATAGAATTAGCTTATGAAAACAACTAAAGAATCAAGTCTAGACATTGTTTACGGTGTGCACGCCGTAACAGAGAGTCTAGAAGCAAATACTGGTAATAAACTCTATATTCAAGATGATCTTCGAGGGAAAAATGTTGATGCCATTAAGGCCTTGGCAGCTGAAAAGAAGGTTTCCATCTCTTGGACACCTAAGAAAACCTTGTCTGATATGACAGGTGGGGCTGTGCATCAAGGTTTTGTTCTTCGTGTGTCAGAGTTCGCTTATTCTGAGCTCTCAGTTATTATGGATAAGGCTGAACAAGAGGAGAATCCTCTAGTCCTCATTTTAGATGGACTTAACGACCCTCATAACTTTGGTTCTATCCTACGTACAGCTGATGCTACTCAGGTGACAGGAGTTATTATTCCTAAGCATCGTGCTGTGGGGGTAACACCTGTCGTTGCCAAGACATCAACAGGGGCCGTGGAGCATATTCCCATTGCCCGAGTGACTAATCTTAGCCAAACTCTTGATAAGCTTAAAGAAGCAGGCTTCTGGGTGTTTGGAACGGATATGGATGGGACCCCATTTCATAAATGGAATACAGCTGGAAAGGTTGCCCTTATCATTGGTAATGAAGGTAAGGGAATCTCTGCTAACATCAAGAAACAAGTGGATGAGATGATTACTATACCCATGAGTGGTCATGTGCAGAGCCTTAATGCCAGTGTGGCAGCAGCAGTTCTCATGTATGAAGTTTATCGAAACCGATTGTAACTATGAAAAAAAGAATACTTCTAGTTGATGGTTATAATATGATTGCCTTTTGGCAAGAAACCCGTCAACTCTTTAAGACCAATCAGCTTGATGAAGCTCGTGAAACATTGCTTCGTAAGCTCAATCATTATGCTAACTTTGAACATATTGATATTATCTGTGTGTTTGATGCTCAGTTTGTTCCAGGAAGTCGTCAGCGTTATGATCAGTATCGTATCAGTGTTATTTTTACTGAGGAAGATGAGACAGCAGATAGCTATATTGAGCGCGCAGCGGCTGAGATGAATACTGTTCAAAATTTAGTTGAAGTAGCAACTAGTGACTTAAATGAACAGTGGGCTATCTTTTCACAAGGAGCTTTGCGTGTTTCGGCGCGTGAGTTGGAAGAGCGTGTCAATACTGTTAAGTCTGACTTAGACAAGATGTCGGCACATATTGACTTAAAGACACCAAAACTACGTCCATGGGACGATGCACAATTAGGGAAATTACAGGACCTTTTAAATGAAATAGAATAGAGGGACATATGACATTTAACATTTTGACAGATTCTACAGCAGATCTAGATGAAAAATGGGCTCAGGAGAATAAGGTAGAGCTCGTTGGTTTGACCATTACGCTTGATGATATTGCCTATGAGACCGTTGGTCCTAACCGTTTAACGAGTGACCGTCTCTTAGAACGTATGCAAGAAGGCAGTCAGCCCACCACAAGCCAGGTGAATGTTGGTCAATTTGAAGAGGTTTTTCGTCGTCATGCCCAAAATGGTGATGCTCTTCTCTATATTGCCTTCTCATCAGTACTTTCAGGTACTTATCAAAGTGCTGTTATAGCGCGTGACATGATTTTGGATGAGTACCCAGAAGCTGTCATTGAGATTGTAGATACCCTGGCGGCAGCAGGTGGGGAAGGTTATCTCTCTATCTTGGCGGCAGAAGCTCGTGACCAAGGTAAGAGCTTATCTGAAACGAAAGCTATGATTGAGGACATTCTGCCACGTTTACGGACCTATTTCTTAGTTGATGATCTCTACCATCTTATGCGTGGGGGTCGCCTTTCTAAGAGCTCAGCCATTATTGGTAGTTTGATTAATATCAAACCTCTCCTTTGGTTAGATGCTTCAGGCAAGTTGGTTCCTCTGGCCAAGATTCGTGGACGTAAAAAAGCTATTAAAGAAATGGTCCTACAAGCTACTCAGGATATTGGACATAGCACAGCAATTGTCGCTTATGCCAATGATATTGAAGCTGCGGAGAATCTAAAAGAACAATTGTTAGCAGTTGACGACATTGAGCAAGTTCTCATTATGCCACTTGGGCCAGTCATCTCTACTCACGTCGGACCAGATACCTTGGCCGTCTTCACGATTGGTAAAGAAGCTAGATAGAAAAAGAGGTATGTTATTATTAAAAATAAGAAGATTGTGTTGCTCTCTTTGATGATAGTAAGTCTTTTTGTGAGTATGCCAGCATATGCGGCAAGTAAAATTAAACAAGTAGATGCAGGTTTTAATAAGACATTTATTTTAAGAGACAATGGTAAATTTGAATATACAAAACCATTTAGTAGCTATGGAGAAGGAAATATTTCGAATGTACAGAAAATTGCGGCTGTTGGACGTGATGGTTATGTAGCCTTACTAAAAGATGGAACAGTAATCAGATCGTCAACTTTCTCCAACTCAAGTTTAGGTTGGAGTAATATTAAAGAAATTGATACAAATACTGATACTTCTGGCGACCTTATTGTTGGATTGAGAGAAGATGGAACGGTAGTTGTAAATTCAGTGCTATTTAAAGAAAATTTTTCAGAAGTAGAATCTTGGGATAGTATTAAACAAATAAGTGTTGGCCAAGGAGCGATACTTGGATTAAAAGAAGATGGTACAGTGGTGTCTGCAGGAACCTCCACATCAGGGGCGTTAGATGTTTCTGAATGGAGTGATATTGTACAGGTAAGTGCGGGTCACAATTTTTCTGTTGGAGTTAAATCTGACGGAAGTGTGGTTGTGACTGATGTTAAGAATTCATATTCTTCAGATTATAATTCAATTTTAGATCAAGTGAAAGGGTGGGATAATATTTCTCAGATAAGTGCAGGTGCGTTTAATGTAATAGGCTTGAAACGAGACGGATCAGTAGTGGAAGCTCATAGGAATAGTGGTAATGTAAAATATGATATTTCTGGATGGACAAATATTATCCAAGTTAGTGCTGGATTTCAACATATTGTTGCTCTCTCCTCAGATGGTACTGTATATGCTACCGGAGATAATGTAATGTCACAAAGTGATATGAAAAATTTCAATAAGAAATAACTTTATTCAAAAAAAACACCTCCAAATGACTTGCCTTGGACGTGTTTTTTTGATATTATGTTAAACGGTATTGTTTACCCCATTTGAAAGGCCCCGGAACCTTCCAAATACTTTTCGATG
>ERZ773180.721-NODE-721-length-18786-cov-10.570605_pt1 | contig 18786 bp, 16 predicted proteins | sample MGYA00511080_ERZ773180 | MGnify/ENA primary metagenome ERZ773180 (study PRJEB29015, sample SAMEA2738175) | human oral metagenome | biome: human oral; feature: human-associated habitat; material: saliva | place: China | collected 2178 ...
ATCCCAGCGAAAGAAACAAACGCAACTAAAGCTGGCGAAGCTGTAACATCAGCTGAGAAAGCATTAGACGCAATCCCAGCAATTACAAACATCCCTGTCGATGCCGACTGGGCTAGAAATGCAAAAGCATATTTAGATGTTCTAAATGAGAACTGGAGAAAAGGTTTAGAACTTGGGACAACTGAGTATACGCAAGCTAGAGATGCTCACAAAGCAAAAGTAAAAGCGGCATCTATTGCTTTGAATAAGAGCGCAAGCAAAGCCACCAATACGGCGAGTGCTAAGATTGACGCAATGCGCCAACAAGGCACTTCAGAAGTATTCGATGTTGCAAACTTACCACAAGACTTATTGAACGATGTGAACGACCAATTCATCACAACAGTAAACGAAATTCGTCGTGCTATAGGATTGGGAGATGCAAAAATCAATACTAAGAATATCGAATTCGCCAAAGAAGTAGCAAAACGTTACGTTGCAAACAATATCCACTTCATCAACCACTCTGGTAAGAGTATTGCTGAAGCAGCGAAAGCGTTAGGGTATAGATACGACACCGACGCATTAACAACTGAAACAACTGACCAACCATATGAAAACTTAGCAACATACTTTAGTGGTGAATTCAAAGTTCGAGATGGTAAATTACAATTATCACGATTAGAACTTATGAAACATGCTGCACAATCTGCTATTTCGTTCATGATGGAAGGGGCAGGAGGTCACTTCAGAACATTAGCAAGTGACAGCATCCAAGGTGTTGCATATTCAAACGGAACAGACGAACGTGGGAACACAATCTTACAGTTACACGCATTGAATGCAAACAGCTTCGGTCAAAAACAAATCACAGACGAAGCTACTACAAACCGTGCATTACCAGAAACAGACCGCGCAACAGCTCAAGCGAAGTTAGACCAAGCGAAAGCCGCTAAAGTCGCTGCTGACAAAGCTGTAGCAGATGCAAAAGCTGAATTAGCACGCTTAAACGCAGAAGTTTCAACTACACCAGCGAAACAAGTAGAAGCGGATAAGGCAGCAAAAGCGTTAGAGGATGCGAAAGCTACTCAAACAGCAGCAAACAGACGTCTTCAAGATGTTTCAGCTGATAATGCAACAAAACTAGCAGCGTTAAATCAAGCAAGAGCAGACAAAGCTACTGCTGATTCTAATGTAACAACTAAAGAGCAAGAATTATCAACTGCTACAGCTGCACTTGAAGCGGCTAAACAAACAACAGCAACTCGTGAGAAAGAATTAGAGAATGCGGTTCAAGCAGAAAAAGAAGCGAAAAAAGCAGTAGAAGACGCAAAAGAATTATTAGCGAATAAAACTAAATTAGAAGCAGATTTAGCAGCTAAGAAAGCTGAAGTCCAAAAACATTTTAACGACTTAACAGCGTTAGAAAATGATGTAACTGCTAAAACAGCTGCAAAAACAGCAGCAGAAACGGCTTTATCAGACGCTGAAAAAGAATATAATCGTTTATTAGCTATCTATACTGCTGAACGTATGGTAGAACCATTAATCCAAGATGAGTTGCCAGAATTTGTGGGTGGAGTTAATTATGGTGAAGACCTTGTGTTTGAGCTTCCTGAATTAATGATTCCAGAAGAAGCTCCAGCAGTTTCTAATGTGGTAGCAGCAGGAAATACTAATGCAACGTTAGGACAAGTTGTTCATAATGAAGGCCGAGGCACAGTAGCGAATGAAGAACAATTACCAAATACTGGTACAGGTAGTGAATTTGCTATTTTCAGTACAGCAGCAATGAGTATTCTAGCTTCATTGGGACTCGTAGTAACAAATCGTAAAAAAGAACAAGAATAATTAACTTAAATGAACGTTCCAAATAATAGATTTTATTTGGAACGTTTTCTTATTTACGTTGACAGTCTTTTTTTCGCTACATATAATGAAATAAAAAATGGTTAGGGGAAACGTATGAAAAAATTTATTCAACTCATTTTAAGTTTTGTTGTAGCGTTCATTCTTCTAGGTTGTAGTTCAGAAGTAACCGTTCAATACGAATCATTAAATTTCACGAAAATCACTTATACTTACGACAAAAAAACAGATGTGATTACAAAGTTTAAGATTGAGAATAGAACGGAAGTGCCCGATGAAGAAGAGGCTGAGAAGGTTAAACAGTTTTTCAAAGAGCTTGAATTACTAGATGGTATAAAGACAACTGCTAGTGAAAAATATTTAATAGTGGATACTTCGTTAGAAATTGATTTAAAGGTATTGAAGTATTCGGATATGAAAAAGAGCTTTGTTCCAGCAATCAGAAATCTAGCTGAGTATTTTCTAGATGGTGACAAGGATAATGCAACGTATGAAAAAACGAGTCACCTTATCATCGCTCGTAAGTTTGTTCAAAGTAAGAAATAATGAATGAAATGACTCATGGATAAATTATCCATGGGTTATTTTTGTTTTAAGTTCATTTTAAGTTAGCCTCGTATACTAAAACCATCAAGAAAAGGAATCGAGGAAAACGAGATGGAAAAGAAAAGACAATGGTTATTAACAACAACATTATTTATCTCTCTTGGGTTGGCAGCGTGTGGATCACAAAGCGTATTAAGCCAAGCCGATGCAAATACTCAAACAACAAAGACATCAACGAATTCAACAGCAGCAACAACCGGGACTACCACTTATTTTGAAGCAAGCGACTTAACGGCGACTTACGACGAAAGTAAGGCTTCGAAAATTTCGCTTCAAGGAACGACGGCTACTGTCTCAGGGGACGGGGTAACCGTCAATGGAAGTACGGTAGAAATTACAAAAGCTGGAACGTATATCGTCGAAGGAACAGCGACGAAGGTTCAATTGAAAGTCGCAGCAGGCAAGGAAGATGAAGTACAAATCGTCTTCAAGAATGCGACATTGAAGAATACGGAAGCTCCATTACTGGTCGACACGGCGAAAAAAGTGATTTTAACGTTAGCCGATGGAACGAAAAATGAAGTGGCCGATGAATCAACATCAACGGTGAAAGGAGCGATTTACTCCGATAGCGACTTAACGATTAACGGGAAAGGGTCGTTAACCGTAAACGGTAATGCAAGTAACGCGATTAAATCAAAAGATGGCATTCGCATCGTGGATGCAACTGTTACAACAACCGCTAAAAAACACGGTGTAGCAGCCAACGACTTCGTGAATGTAACGGGTGCGACATTGAACTTATCAGCCGATGAAGACGGTATTCACTCAGACAATGAGGATGATGTATTGCTAGGAAATGTTTACTTAACCAATACGAACATCACAGTGAATGCTGGGGATGATGGAATTAATGCTTCGAATACAATGCTTATCGACGAAGGTGCAACCATCGACGTACAAAAGAGTGTAGAAGGTCTTGAGGCTCGCTTGATTCATCAAGTCGGCGGAACGATTACCGTAAAATCTTCTGATGATGGATTGAATGCAAAAGACTGGACGTTAGAATCATCTGAGGCGCAACGCCCAGGTCAACAAACGAAGACAGTGAAAGCCGAAGCCGCAAATGCGAAAAACTTGGATCAAGCAGGTGACGTGAAGATTGTCATCGATGGCGGAACGTTAACCGTGGATGCCGAAGGAGACGGACTTGATGCTAACGGATCCATTGAAATTAATGGCGGAACAGTCGTTGTCAATGGTCCAACAAGCGGAGCTAACGCAGCTCTTGACTATGACAACAATGCAAAACTAAACGGTGGTACAGTACTTTTTGTCGATAATGGAGGAATGACAATGGGATTTGGTAGCGACTCTAGCCAAGCTTTCCTAATGGCAAGTGTTCAAGGAGCGGCTGGGGCAACTGTTGAAGTGGTCGACTCGTCTGGTAAAACAGTCGCAAGTCTAAAAGCTTCGAAATCATTCTCAACAGTATTAATTAGTAGTCCAGAGATTAAAGAGGGCGAAAAATATACGATTAAAGTCGGTTCAAACTCAACGACAGCAACAGCGTCTAAACAAGCAACTAATGTCGGCGGTGGCCCTGGTGGCGGCGGAAGACCAGGACAAGGCGGTAGACCAGGGGGCAGATAAGCCCGATAAGAATTTCTAGGAAATCGTGAAAGGGGTGAGTCCACCAAAATATGAAGACAAATGATGAAGTGACTATTAGCGTATTAACAAGTGAGGTGGAACACTATGGAATAAAGAATAGTAAAGCAATGAATAAAAAATAGTAAAGCAGTTAAATGAAGTTAAGACAGAAAGGGGTGGTTCCACCAAAATACGATGTCGATGAGAGGTTTCGATTAGCAGACGATAAATAGGAGTCGAATATGTAACAACAGCTCTCAAAAAATAACAAATACTACAGCACACCAAACCAAAAAACGGGGTATTATCTCAGCTATCGAAAGCTTAACTGAGACAACACCCCGTTTTCATGTTATATTATGTAACATAAGAGGTAAGAGTAGTTTTGACAAAAGATGAGACCAGTATTTACAATAACCCTATAGAGGAGGAAGACAGATGGGTGAAAAGGAATTACGACGTTCACTAGCCGTCTTTCCAATCGGAACAGTGATGAAGCTGACCGATTTATCTGCACGACAAATTCGCTATTATGAAGAACAGCGCTTGGTCATCCCAGAACGTTCTGAGACGAACCGACGTATGTATTCTTTGAATGATGTCGATCGCTTGTTAGAAATTAAAGACTATTTAGCCGATGGGTTAACCATTATGGCGATTCAGAAGATTTTTAATAAGAATAAAAATCTCGTATCGAAGGAGAGCGTAAAAGAAGCGTTGACGGATGAAGATGTGCGGAGAATCTTCTACGACGAGATTATGCATATTAGCCGCTACTCTGGCGGAGAAAAATGGAACTTATAGGAGGAAACCAATGATTACACATGAAGAGATTAGAAGACAGGTAGAAGAGAAAGATGTTCGTTACTTACGATTAATCTTCACGGATATTCTAGGAACCATTAAAAACGTAGAGGTGCCAATTACACAATTAGACAAAGTGTTGGCTAATAAGATGATGTTTGACGGTTCATCTATTGAAGGATTCGTTCGTATCGAAGAAAGTGATATGTACTTATATCCAGACCTTTCAACTTGGGTGGTGTTCCCATGGAGCAGCAAGCACGGGACAATCGCACGTTTAATCTGTGATGTATACAAACCAGATGGAACACCGTTTGCGGGAGACCCTCGTTCAAACTTAAAACGTGTGTTAAACGAAATGAAAGAATTAGGTTTCTCAAACTTCAACTTAGGACCAGAGCCAGAGTTCTTCTTATTCAAATTGGACGAAAAAGGCGAACCAACGCTTGAAGGAAACGACCAAGGAAGTTACTTCGACTTAGCGCCAATCGACCTTGGGGAAGAATGTCGTCGCGAAATCGTTCTTGAATTAGAAAAGATTGGATTCGATATCGAAGCGAGTCACCACGAGGTAGCACCAGGACAACACGAAATTGACTGGAAATACTCAGATGCGGTTGCGGCTTGTGATAACATCCAAACGTTCAAATTAGTAGTAAAAACAATTGCGCGTAAACATGGATTGCATGCAACATTTATGCCAAAACCAGTATTTGGAATTGCTGGTAGCGGAATGCACTTCAACTTATCTTTATTTGATAAAGACGGAAACAATGCGTTCTTCGACGAAAATGGCGACCAACGCTTAAGCGACACTTGCCGTCACTTTATCGCTGGGGTAATGAAACATGCAAAAGCGTTAACGGCTGTATGTAACCCAACGGTAAACTCATATAAACGTTTAGTTCCAGGATACGAAGCGCCTGTATATATCGCATGGTCAGCTCGTAACCGTTCACCACTGATTCGTATTCCAGAATCTCGTGGAATTTCAACTCGTATCGAATTACGTAGCGTGGACCCAGCGGCAAACCCATACTTAGCGATGGCAGCTATTTTAACGGCTGGACTTGAAGGGGTTAAGGAAAAGTTAGAAGTTCCTGCTCCAGTGGATCGTAACATCTACTCAATGTCTTCTCGCGAACGCAAAGAAGCAGGGATTGATGATTTACCAGGAACATTACAAGAGGCTGTAGACTACTTAAAAGCAGACGAAACTGTAAAATCTGCATTAGGTAGCCATATCTTAGATAACTTCATCGAAGCAAAACGTTTCGAATGGGCTGCTTACCGTAGTCAAGTAACTCAATGGGAATTAGACCAATACTTGAAACTATTCTAAAAAATAACGAAAGAGTGCACTGATACGGTGCGCTCTTTTTATGTATCCTTTTATTTTTTTGAGGAGGCCTTTTATTAGACCGTTTGTTATTGATACGTAAAGCTTTTTCTTTGTTAAAGTTTTGACATATTTTGCTGAAAATGTAATACTGGTAAGGAAATGAAAAAGGAAAGAGAGTGCTCACATGTATATCAAAGAGATGTCGAATGCGTTGGAAGAGTATCATGCTTTTATGGAAACTCAAGCCAACAGAACGGTTTTCCAAACGCCTGAATGGGGCGAAGTGAAGGCGGATGGTTCATGGACAAAAGATGTACTTCTTGTCATGTCCGATAATCATGAACCTGTTGCGGCTGCGATGATTCTTTACCGTAAATTACCTGCTGTGAATCAATATTTAGCGTATGCACCGCGCGGAATCGTAACGGATTATACAAATGCAGAACAATTAAAATCTGTGTTTGCGACTTTAAAAGTGTATTTGAAATCTAAAAATGCATTTGGATTAAAGATTGACCCAGAATTACAATGGCGTGAATGGACAAACAAGTTCGAAATGGTTGAAGGTGGATTCAATAACGAAGAATACCGCAAAAACATTTTAGCGGCTGGGTTTGTAGAACGCCCAATGGACTTAGGGTTTGATGGGATTCAACCACGTTTAACAATGATTTTACCGTTGAAAGACGAAGGGAAAGGCATCGTCGAAACGTTCAATAAGAAAGAACGTTATAAAGTGAATGTGGCGAAGAAACAAGGAGTTGTTTGCTACAAGGGAACACTTGAAGATATGCCAATCTATGATGAGTTAAATAAGATTACGGCTGAGCGTGATCAATACGTGGCGCGTAGTATCGAGTATTTAACAACAATGTATCAACACCTTCACCCTAAAGGAATGGTGGATTTATACTTTGCGAAAGTGGACTACAATGTGCAATTAGCATTTGCGACAAACCGCTTAGAAACAGCACAAAAAGAATTCGATAAGTTAACAGGACAGTTGGAAACATTAAACAATCCAAAACGGATCGAGAACGTACAAAAGCAAATCGAATCATTGAAAGTCAACATTGCTAAATACGAAAAAGAAATTGAACGCGTGAAAGGCGACTTAGAGAAGTATCCAGAAGGGAAAGTCGTCAGCGGAGCGTTCGTCGTAACGTACTTAGATAAAGCGTACTACTTATACGGGGCAAACATCACAGATGATGGTGGTTTGAATGCGAATAAGGCGCTTGTATCTTGGATTATGCAAACTCTTTACGATGAAAAAGGCATCCGTTCGTTTGACTTCTTCGGAGTTTCTGAAGACCAAGAACATCACGGCGGAATTAACGGATTCAAGCAATCATTTGATCCAGAGTTAGTGGAATATATCGGTGAATTTGATATGCCAATTTCTAAGTTCTGGTTTGAACTATTCCATACATGGGCACCAAAAGCCGTGAGTTTGAAGAATAAAATTTTAGTAAGACGTAAAAAATAGCATGAAGAGGCTGGACGAGTTTCCGGCCTTTTTTAGAAAATAGGAAAGGGGAATGGAATGCAAAAGAATAGCAATCTTAGAAAACTTGTCTTTATCGCATTATTAACAGCACAAGGAATTATCCTTGGATTACTTGAACAAGCCATTCCATTTCCTTTTACCTTTGCACCAGGGGCAAAGCTGGGGTTAGCTAATATCGTAACGTTGATTAGTTTATACACACTATCCTTTAAAGAAGTCGTTTTAGTGGTAGTGATGAAGACGCTGATGACGACCGTTCTTGGTGGAACGTTCTCAACCTTCCTTTATAGTGGGATGGGGGCGCTCGTGAGCTTTATTGGAATGTATCTTGTGAAGCAGCTTGGAGAGGAACGCGTCAGCATGATTGGTGTTAGTGCCACAGGTGGAATTTTGCACAATGTCGGTCAATTAATGGTCGCAAGCTGGATGGCAAAATCGTGGACCGTGCTCTTATATTTACCTGCGATGTCAATCGTCGGAATCTTTGCAGGGGTAGCCATTGGGATTGCGGCAAACTATGCATTAACACATGTAAAACTACTCAAAAAATACTCAGACCAAAAAGTCGGAGAAAGTTCGTGAAATAACAGACAATCAATGGACAAAAAGAGCAGAATAGAATATACTACTAAAGTGAGAAAATTCAAGGAGGATTTGCAATGACAAAAACAAACATCGTAGTTATCGGTGCCGGATTTGCCGGAGTAGCCGCTACAAAGACGTTGTCACATAAGTTGAAAAAGAATAAAGATGTCACAATTACATTAATTGATAAACATCCTTACTTAACTTACATGACTGAATTACACGAGGTGGCTGGGGGACGTGTTGAGCCAGATGCGATTCAATACGACTTACAAAAAATCTTCGCACGTTCTAAAAACGTAAACTTAGTAACAGATACTGTTACAAGTCTTGATAAAGAAAACAAAGTGGTTCGTACAAAACATGGCGAATTCTCTTATGATTATTTAGTACTTGGTATGGGTGGAGAAGCCAATGACTTCGGCGTTCCAGGTGTTAAAGAACATGGATTTACATTATGGTCAATGGAAGACGCAGTGAAAATGCGTAAACATATTCTTAGCTGTGTAGAAAAAGCGGCGAAAGAACATGACCCTCAAAAGCGTAAAGCGTTATTAACGTTTGCGGTTTGTGGTGCTGGATTTACTGGGGTTGAATTAGTCGGTGAATTAATGGACTGGATTCCAGTGTTAGCACATGAATACAATTTAGATAAAGATGACTTCGAGTTATACATTATCGAAGCAGTTCCAACAATCTTAAACATGTTAGATGCTAAAGATGCAGATAAAGCGGAAGCCTTCATGGTAAAACGCGGCATCAAAGTGATTAAAGGAAACGGAATTTCTGAAGTGAAGCAAAATAGCATTCGTTTAGCTGACGGCACAGTCATTCCAACTTACTCACTATTCTGGACAGCTGGGGTTAAAGCCAACACAGAAGCAGAAGTGTTTGGATTTAAAGCAGCTCGTGCAGGACGTTTAGTCGTAAACGAAAACATGGTAGTCGATGGCGAAACAGATATTTTTGCAATCGGGGACTTAGCTTACTACGAAGAACCAGATAAAGGAAATGCTCCACATCCACAAATCGTACAAGCGGCTGAACAAACTGGTAAAACAGCAGCGAAAAACATTATCGCTTCTATTAACAACTCAGAAAAAGTAGCCTATAAAGGTAAATACGATGGATTCATGGTTTCTATCGGTTCTCATTATGGTGTTGCTTTCTTAATGGGCAAATGGCACTTAAGTGGTTTCTTCGCAATGTTGATGAAACACCTCGTAAACATCAAATATTTCTTAGAAATCTTCTCGCTATATTATGCAATTCAATACGTATTCCACGAGTTCTTCCATATTAAGAACCGTCGTAACATCTTCCGTGGTCACTTATCACGCTACGGTAACGTATTATGGTCTGTACCACTTCGTTTATTCTACGGTGGTATGTGGACAATCGAAGGCTTGAAGAAAATCTTCGGTTTATGGGGCGCACATAGCTGGATTGATGGAAATCATTTAGCATTCCCATTCCCTTGGTTAACAGAAGCAACAAGTGCGGCAAGTGGTGCAGCGGAAACTGTTTCTGCAGCAAGCGGAGCAACAGAAACTGCAGCACAAACAGCAACGCAAGTCGTTTCATTCGGTTTCAACTATTCATACGGTGAACAACCAGCGATGGTATTAGAAAAAATGCCAGACTGGTTCGCATCAATTATGCAAATCATGATTCCAAACGTTGAAGTTGCTCACTTAATGCAAAAAGTGATGTCATTCGTAGAATTAGCTATCGGTTTAGCAATCATGGCTGGTTTCTTAACATGGATCGTCAACGCAGTAACAATCGGTTTAGTCGCAACATTCTGCTTATCTGGTATGTTCTACTGGGTAAATATGTGGTTTGTTCCTGCAGCGATTGCGTTAATGAACGGTTCAGGTCGTGCATTTGGTCTTGACTACTATGTGATTCCATGGTTCCAAAGAACTGCGGGTCGCTGGTGGTATGGTAAGTCTAAAGCGATTTATGGATTCGATAAACAAGGAAACCAACTCGTTAAATAAGATATGTTATAATGAAGTCGGCATTTTGTGTCGACTTCTTTTTTTAGAAGGTCGGCTAGAAGGAGAAAACTATGACAATCGTACATCCAATGTGGATGGAGTATCCCGAATTACATGAAGAATTAAAACAAGTCAAAGCACGGATGCATGAATCGATCACGATCGAAAATGAAAAGATTCGTGAGGCTATTTGGGCTGTCCTTGAATCCGGTGGTAAAATGGTGCGGCCTGCTTATTTGATTTTATTTTCAATGTGGAATGAAAATCGGCCGAAGGAAGAAGTCCATGCGGTGGCTGCGGCTCTTGAACTCCTTCATGTGGCAACATTACTACATGATGATGTCATCGATGAAGCTGAGATGAGAAGAGGGCAAGAGACAATCAGTGCTCGTTTTGGAAATCGTGTGGCGATTTATGCAGGGGACTACTTATTGACAGTGTGCTATCAGTTGCTTTCAAAATATAGTCAAGATATAGAAGGTATCCAAATCCCAACTGACAGCATGATGCGTGTTGTTGAAGGGGAATTGTCCCAAATGGAAGAAAGCTACAAAACCGATGTGACGATTCAAGATTACTTGAAGCGAATTGATGGAAAGACGGCGCAACTCTTCATGCTCAGTTGTATGATGGGGGAACGTTTCTCTGGTATGAACGAATTGGAACGTGCAAGACATATCGGGAATTCGATTGGGATGGCCTTTCAATTGCTAGACGATATTCTCGATTATGAAGTGAGCTCTTCTGAATTTGGAAAACCTGTACTAGAAGATGTGGCGCAAGGGGTTTACACGCTGCCGCTGATTGCATCTTTACAAAAGTGCGAAAAAGAATTACTTCCACTGTTGGAAAAGAAAAATCAGTTAACAACAGCAGACCGACTAGCGATTCAAAAGTTGGTCTTAAAAGCAGGTGGTGTTGAAACTGCAAAAGATTTTGCATCGAAATATACCATGAAAGCAATCCATCAAATCGAGAAGTTGCCTGAAGCGGATGCGAAGTCTATGCTTCTAAAAATCACAAGTCAGTTATTGCAACGAAAATCATAAAACTAAACAATTCACAAGACGTGGCGTTTTCTGAAAAGAAATCGCCATTTTCATTTTATTTTTTCAAGTGAAAAAGCAAACGATTCAACAGACAGGAGCTAGACTTTTATCCGAAATATGCTATAATAGAACGTAAAGAATTGATTAATTCTAAAATATATTGAAAAGGATGGGTCTGAATATGACTATCAAAAAATCATTATCTGCAGCAGCAGTATTATTATCATCTGCATTTGTATTAGCAGCATGTGGCGGAAACAGCAAAACTGATTCAAACAAAACAACACAAGCAGCTACAACACAAACTGCAACTACACAAGCAGCAGCACAAAAATCTGATGCAGCTTTAAAAGATGGTACTTATAAATTAGTATCAGAACCTGACAAACGCGGATGGCACGTAGAATTCACGATTACTGTTGAAGGTGGCAAAATCACTAAATCTGATTATGACAACTTAAACGATAAAGGTGAACGTAAATCAGCTAACGCAGAATACGAAAAAGCAATGAAAGATAAAGTGGGTACTGGCCCAGCAGAATACTTCAAAGCTTACAATGAAGGTTTAGTTGCAAAACAAAACCCTTCAGACGTTGAAGTTGTTGCAGGTGCAACTAATGCGCACACTTCATTTGTTGAATATGCAAACAAATTAATCGAAGCAGCTAAAAAAGGGGATACTGCTGAAATTAAAGTAGCAGCTCCAAAAAGCTAATTCATTTTAAACGAACAATTTCGACTCCTGTACGTTGTGCAGGAGTTTTTTTACTGTTAGATAGATGAAGGTCACGAGTTTCGTTTTTTCGTGAAATAAGGTACAATACTTAAGAATGATTTTTTAAAAGGAGAGAACTATGAAAGCTAAATGGATGAAATGGGGACTTTTGGCAGTAATGTCTACAACGGTTTTAACCGCATGCCAAAGTCAACCGAAGAATGAAGCCGACACTGTTTCAGGCGCATCAATTAAAACTCCAAGAGAAATTATTAAATCACCTGTGAAGAAAACAGACTTTCTATTAGGAACAGCCGTTGCCTTATCGGTCTACCATCCAAATACAGAAGAAGTCATCACAAGTGCCTTAGAAATGATTAAAGACTTAGAAAAACGAATTACCGTGAATGCTTCTGGTTCTGAAGTGGATGAAGTCAACTTAGCCGCTGGAGAAAAGCCAGTGAAGGTTAGTGCGGATGTGTATGAATTAATCAAACTTGGGTTGAAATACAGCGAAGAGTTCGACGGGGCTTTCGATGTGACGGTTGGACCGTTGACGGCGTTATGGCATATCGGGTTCGATGATGCGAAGAAACCAACGCAAGAAGAAATCGATGCCGTGTTACCACTTGTAAACTATAAAGACGTGGAATTAAATGACGCGGAACAAACCGTCTTCTTAAAGAAAAAAGGAATGCAGCTGGACCTTGGAGGAATCGCCAAAGGGTATATCGCCGATAAGGTTTGGGAGTACTTTGCAAAAGAAGGAATCACAACAGCCGTGATTGACCTCGGCGGGAATATCGTTGTAATGGGCGGTTCACCTGCAAGAGACGGTGTTGCGTGGAATGTTGGGATTCAAGATCCGGATGCTTCTCGCGGAACAACACTTGGCACCATTTTAGAAAAAAATAAAACCATCGTGACTTCTGGAATTTATGAGCGTTATTTAACTGTCGACGGTCAAACGTATCACCATATTTTAAATCCGAAAACAGGATATCCATATGATAATAATGTGGAAGGAGTGTCTGTGATTGTGGATAGTTCGACGAAAGGGGACGCTCTTTCAACATCGATGTTCTCTGTAGGACCAAAGGCTGGAATCGAGTATGCCAATAGTCATGACGGAGTGGATGTCATTTTCGTAACGAAAGATAAAAAAGTATATGTGTCGAATTCGATTAAAGAGACATTCAAATTAACAAATGCGAATCTTGAGTTAAAGGAGACTGTTGAATAATGACGAAAAAAGAGTTTATCGAACTAGTCGAATTGCGTACGAAAATCGCGAGTGTGTTCCCGTTTGTAATTGCATTTCTTTATTCGTTTGTTTTATTTAAACAAGTGAATGCCTTGAATATGCTATTGTTCTTTATCGGGATGATTTGTTTTGATATGGCAACAACCGTGATGAACAACTTGATGGACTATGTTAAAGCGAAAAACTCCGATTATCGTGATAATCATAATGTGATTGGAACGAGTACCATTACTGTGAAGAAAGCATGGCAAGTCTTCGGTGGGCTGTTTGCAGTTGCAGCAGTTGTTGGAATCATCCTTGTAGCGCGCACGAATATTCTTTTACTCATTGTCGGCGCGATTTGTTTCTTCATCGGTGTGTTTTATACATTTGGACCAATCCCGATTTCTCGAATGCCTCTTGGGGAAGTGTTATCTGGATTGACGATGGGATTTGGAATTTTTTGGATTACGGTATTTTTAAATGTGCCAGAAGGGGTCGTCTTTGCAGGGGTACAGTTAGACGGAAGTATTTTAACGATGCAACTGGACATTATTTATCAATTGAAAGTGTTCCTATTATCGTTACCGCTTGTTTGTACGATTGCCAATATCATGTTAAGTAATAATATCTGTGATTTAGAAACGGATATTACCAACCACCGTTATACATTGGTTTACTATATTGGAAAGAAACAAGCTTTAGTCCTGTACCAAGTCCTTTACGGGGTTGCGTTTGGCGCGATGGTACTTGCTGTGTTACTAGGTGTTGCGCCTTGGATTCTTCTTGGTGTACTAGTAGTGGGCGTACCTATGTATAAACATATTCAACAGTTCAAAGCTCACCAAGAAAAGAAAACGACCTTTGCTTTAGCCATTAAAAACATGGTAATGATTCATTCATTGCAAGCAGTGTTGTTATTCGTTGCGGTACTTTTCTTCAACTAGTGTCTACTTGACAAAGCAGGTTCATTTCCTTATGATTAAATAGATATGGATTTATAGAAAGTAGTGAGAATATGGCTCAGAAAAAAGCGGCGTTAGCTTGTAGCGTATGTGGTTCAAGAAACTACACGATTACGCTTGGACAAAACCGACGAGTAGAACGTCTAGAAATTAAAAAATTCTGCAAGTATTGCAATAAACAAACACTACATCGCGAAACAAAATAAAAGGAAGAGGAGATTCGAAATGCGTTTTTTATCAAGTGTTATTAAAGAGATGAAAAAAGTTACTTGGCCAACAGGTAAAGAAGTAAACAAATATACAATGACAGTAATTATGACAGTGATTGCTGCACTATGCTTCTTTGCAGTAGTGGACTATGGAATTCATCAACTCATTACATTCCTTTTAAAATAATAGTACTTTAAAGTGATTAGTGATATACTAAGAGCAGTTGAAAAAACCTTCGCTTATGAAGGTTTTTTTGTATGGAAAAATGTTGTCAACACTCAAGGAGGAGTATCAATGGAAAAAGAATGGTATGTATTGCACACTTATTCAGGTTATGAAAACAAAGTTAAATCAAATCTATTATCACGTATCCAAAGTATGGGTATGGAAGAAAATATCTTCCGCGTGATTTCACCTGAAGAAGAGGAAGTGGAAGTAAAAGACGGTAAAACAAAAACAACTGTTGAAAAAACTTTCCCTGGTTATGTATTAGTTGAAATGGTCATGTCAGACCAAGCATGGTATGTCGTTCGTAACACTCCAGGCGTAACTGGTTTCGTTGGATCACACGGTGCAGGTTCAAAACCATCTCCATTATTACCAGAAGAAGTAGAAGCCATCTTAGGACGTATCGGTGAAAAAGTTCATGCTCCAGTTGATTTAAACGTATCTGTTGGAGACTACGTCATCATTACAGAAGGTGCCTTCAACGATATGAGCGGTAAAGTAGTAGAACTTGACCACGAAAAACAAAAAATTAAAGTAGCGATTGAAATGTTCGGTCGTGAAACAATTGCAGACTTAGAGTTCCACCAAGTGAAAGAAGATGACTCTTATTAACATGTATCCTACAATGTTAGAACGATTTATTCGATATGCGAAAATCAATACGCGTAGTGATTTAAAATCAACCACGATTCCTACGACAAAGAGTCAATGGGAATTTTTAGAAATGCTTCGAAGCGAGTTAGTGGAGTACGGCTTTACAAAAGTAGAACTCGATCCAGAGGATAGCTACTTAGTGGCGCTTCTTCCAAGTAACTTAGAAGAAGGAAGTGCGGTGCCTGCGATTGGGTTTATTGCTCATGTCGATACCGCAGATTTCAATGCTGAAAATATCAATCCGCAAATTCACGAGAATTATAACGGAGAAGATGTGGTATTAAACTCTGAAAAGAATTTAGTAATGACAGTCAGCGAGTTCCCAAGCTTGAAGAACTACATTGGTGAAACGTTAATTACAACTGATGGAACGACATTGCTGGGTGCTGATGATAAGGCGGGGCTCGTGTCGGTATTAGAAGCGTGCTTGTATTTAATGGCGCATCCAGAAATTCCGCATGGCGATATTTGGTTAGCGTTTGGTCCGGACGAAGAAATCGGAAAAGGTGCACACCGTTTCAAAGCGGAGCGTATGCCAGCAAAATTTGCCTATACGTTAGATAGTGGAGTCGTAGGGAAGTTAGAATATGAAACGTTCAATGCCGCTCGTGCAGTGGTAACGATTCATGGGACAAGTGTTCACCCAGGTCAAGCCAAAGATGTGATGGTGAATGCTTTGGCAGAAGCAGCAAAACTATTTGCACGTATGCCAGAAACGGAAGTGCCTGAACGTACGAGTGGGTACGAAGGTTACTTTATGTTATCGAAACAATCAGGCGACATCGGTAAGGTTGAATTGGAATATATTATTCGCGATCACTCGATGGAGAAATTCGAAGAGAGAAAAGCGCAGTTCCAACAAATCGTCGATGCGCAAAATGCAACGTATGATGTGCCTCGTATCGAATGCACGATTTACGATGAGTACTATAATATGTACGAAATCTTAAAAGACGATATGACTTCAGTGGAAGTAGCCATTGCAGCTTATAAAGAATGTGGCATTACGCCAGACATTCAACCATTCCGCGGAGGAACAGATGGATGTATTATTACCTATAAAGGAATTCCAACTCCAAACCTTTTTACCGGAGCAGAGAACCTTCATGGGCAATATGAATTCGTAACGCTCGAAAGCATGCAAAAAGCCAGCGACGTTGTGTTAAAAATTATTGAATTAGTCCAAAGAAAAACGGTTGAGTAATCCTCAACCGTTTTTATGTTGTCTAGAATATGCCGTATGCAGCAGAAGATGAATTTGTTATAATGAGATAAGTGTTGAAATGCTTCTAAAGCAGAAGGGCGGTATTTCTTATGATGTATTTATTTGGTGTGAATATCATTATTTGTATTCTTTTAGAGATGGTCATACTTCTATTAAAGTATAAAATCAATACAAATAAAAAAATTGAGAATGCCCATGAACTTGAAATAAATGGCATGTTGAGTGATGGTAGTGTGAAGTATAAAGAAGCATCTTTCTTTAGTTATAACTACTATACAAAAGAACTGACTAAGAAAAAGATGGTAAATTACACAGATTATATTCAATTCGCTCATGAATATAGCCATGCGATTCATAATGAGGTAACAGGGTATAGATTAGGGAAGTTCTTTAGCACGATAATCTTCCTTTTAGTTCTATTTATACTCATCTTGTTTGCAACTATCTTTCTTTTGGATAGATTTATCTTTATTTTGGCAATATGCTGTATCGCTATCTATTTAATCTATTATCTTTTTGTGATTTATATAGAAGTTTCTGCAAATAGTATTTTATTAAAGAAGAATAGTATTAAAGAAGATAAGATGGTAGCTGCTTATATTATTTTAAATATGGTAAACGAGTTTGTATTCAGATTGTTAGGATTTGTTGTGTTATATAGTGTTGTTTCAAAAACTTGAACTATGATATATGAATCGTTTTTTTTAAGTGGAACAAATATGGAACAAAAATAAAAAAGAGCACCGAGTAGTTTGATAATACAAGACTACTCGGTGCTTTTCGTATGCCGAAAACAGGGGTCGAACCTGCGACCTACGCGTTACGAGTGCGTTGCTCTGCCAACTGAGCTATTTCGGCTTCTTGTACTATTAATTATACGAGTGTTATTCTAAATTGTAAAGGTTTCGCGATGGATTTATATAGAAGAAATCCGACTTTCTTGAGCATTTTAATAAAATAGAAAATCTTTTGCTTCAATTTGTTTCATAATTTATTTGCAGCATCTTTTTTAACTTCCCACGAAATAGTAGTATTATGTAACCCCATCATTTCTAAGTGTAATTGTACAAAGCTACCGAATATATTTTTTCTAAAAAATAACAGCTTGGGAATAATGTAAAACTACTTTTCTAACATTAATAGCAATTCCTCTTTTGAACTGTTATAAGGCGGTTTCCATACTTTTTCTTCTTGTTCTATTATTTCATCATATTCCTCGTTTGATAATTGTTTTTCCATTGCAATCTGAAGAATATATCTTATATGTGCTAATTGGTCTAGAGTTTTATTCTCTCTAAAACCCAATAACAGTGCTAAAGCTGTCTCTTCTTTACCATAGAAACCAGATCCAATTTTATCTATATAGCCTATTGTTGTATCAAGAATAGACAATATCTCTTTATATTCTTGTTTGTTTAATACTAAGTTACTCATTTGCTTATAATGTTTTACAATACTTTGTTGTTTCTAAAATTTAATTCAACGTTGTTATATTAAAGTTGTATTGTTCGTCTTCACGCGGATCGTTATAACTTGTAAACTCATCAGTATGTTCAAAGTTAAAACCATAACCATAAATGGTGCTATTGTCGGGCATTATTCTTTTTTTATAACCAGATATAGCCACACGATATTTGCCTTTTTCGAGTTTTATTCTGAATCCTTTATATAATGTTTCACCATCTAAAGTCTGATAAGATAAATTTTCTAATGTTGGATTCTTAAACTGGCTTATTTTAAAATTTGCTAAACTCCCTAAAGAACCAATCCAAATGTTATTATCTTCAACATTTAGGTTAAAAGCATCATAGGTAAAAACTTTATTCCAATGGTCTTTTATAATTTCATCACTACCTATCAGAATTTCATAATCTATTGAATTGATGGGCACAATAGGAATCCATACCCCTTTCTTTAATGATTCTATATATAATTCAGAATTATCCTGAAAGACTTTCAAGATATTTTTGCTCTTTATTTGTTTACTTGTAAGAAACCTCTTTAAAGTTTCTATACAAACAACATAAATACCATAACTTTCGACTGATAGTGTTCTTTTTTCCATAATTTATTTTTTGTAGAATAATTATATTACTTATAATTAAATACTACAGACTTCTATTAAATCCTTTTCTATTTCATAATTAACATTCTGTATTTTTTATCTATATGCCCTGCCAATTCCATATTTTTCAAAATCTGTTTA
>ERZ773180.723-NODE-723-length-18743-cov-55.752783_pt1 | contig 18743 bp, 15 predicted proteins | sample MGYA00511080_ERZ773180 | MGnify/ENA primary metagenome ERZ773180 (study PRJEB29015, sample SAMEA2738175) | human oral metagenome | biome: human oral; feature: human-associated habitat; material: saliva | place: China | collected 2178 ...
GCGGGTAGTTAAAAAGAAAAGGAACCCCGTCCATGGGGTTCCTTTTCCAGCATCACACACAGGAAGAAAGTCTTCTAGACCGACTAGGAAGACCTTCCCACAAGGCCTGCCCTATTCGGTAATAAAAATATATCCTAATTCCTGCACCTGATACAAGCTGAAAATAGCGACACCCTGTCAATAAACTAAGGTTTACCTAAATAAAATCCGCGCCATTGCAGGCGACAAGGGGTAATAACCCTTGGCTGAAAAAAATTTAAAAAACTTTTTAGCCCCTCCATATGTCGAAGTAAGAAGCCTCAAAGAACCTTCAACCAGGCCAATATTGCCCACTCGTGAGAGAATAGCCGGGTGAAAGAATGGTTTGACGCACTCCCGATTGAGGTTGCCCTAGCTTTCATGTGGGTGGTCGGTATCGTCCGCACCAGCATCGTGTACGCTCTTGGTGCGCTCGCTGCTGAAGGTGGCGCGCGCCTCGACCGCATCCGCAAAGCCATGGACAGCCCGCTCTACCGTAAAGCGCGCCGCTTGATTAACCGGTGGGGCGTTATTGCCGTGCCCCTCTGCTTTCTCACCGTGGGTCTGCAAACCGCGGTCATCATCACGACCGGCTTCACGAAAATGCCGCTGCGGCGCTGGGTTCCGGCGATGCTGCTCGGAACCTTCATGTGGGCGTGCATCTACACCACCATCGGCTTCGCAATTCTTGCCGCGCTCGGCCTGGAGCCGTGGATGTTCCCGCTCGCCCTCGCCATTGTCATTACGGTGCTGGTCATTGTGTCTCAGCTGCGTGAACGCCGCATTAACCGCGAAACCGTTGCGAACGCTACGGAGAACATCGTCGAGAACTAGTCCTGTCTCCAGCAGGGGATAGGTGCACTATCTTGTCGGGTTGAGGCCGCTCACCTGCCCCCAATGCCGCCGCCCAAGATGTGCTAGCGTGGAGGGATGAGTTCATCCGCATCCTCCACCGCAGGTACCCCCGAAGAGCAGCCCGTCAACGACCCTGTTCTCACCGTAATCGACCCCGAGTTGAGTGCGCCCGAAAACGCTACCGATGAGGTAGAAACCGAAGCGCTCGTCGAGGCTCCCACCCGTGTGTACCTGCACCCCGAGCAGCTGGCAATGATCCAGACTCCGGAGGCTCTGCCCATCCCCGTGCTGCAGCGCTCCGTGCTGCGTGTTAGCTACGTGCCGGCGATTATGCCCGGCAAGTGGTTCAACCGCTGGCATGAGCGTTACGGTGACCGCGTGCAGCTGGCGGAGGTGCCCGTGCGTGAGGCGCGCGGCCTGGACTCCCTGCATCAGGACCTGTGCCTAATCAACCCTGCTGAACCCGTTGCAGAAGAGGGAACTGCTGCCTCCGAGGTGCCCGCCGAAGCTACCGAGCACGCCACCATTGAGCGCAAGGACGTGCCCGAGAACCCCTTCGCGCACATGAGCATTGTGCGCCCCGACCGCGAGCCGGCAAGCAGCGACGGCGAGAAGTACCACAGCATCCGCCTCTACGAGGAGCTGCCCGTGGTCATTCTGCCGGTGGACCACGTGCTCACCGTGCTTGATGAGGTGCCCGTGGAGGAGCTTGCCGAAGAGTTCCTGCTGCAGCCCGCCTCCGATATTCCCGCCTACGAGGAAGTATCCCGCCCCTGGCGTGAGAGCGCCGGCCGTATCGTGCCCGAAGGCCTGACCGATAAGGAAACCATCGAGCTGGTTGCCGCCGGTGTGGGCCTGTACATTGTGCCCATGTCCATTGCGCGTTTCTACCACCGCAAGGACCTCACCTACCGCCCCGTTGCTGGACTGGACACCTACCCGGTGCACCTGGTCTGGCCGCGTGCCCCCAAGGGCGAGCCGCGCAGCGAAGAGCTCGAAGCCCTCCTGCAGGACTTCATCGGCATTGTGCGCGGCCGCACCGCAACCAGCGACCGCGGTAGCGAAACCCGACAGGCACGCGCCGAACGCATCGCCGCCGAAAAAGCAAAGGAAAAAGCGAAGGCACGAGCCGCCAACGCCCGCCGTGAAGCCCGCGATAAAAAGCGCGCCAACGCCAAGAAAAACGGCAACGCACGCCAGCACGCTCGACAGTCCGCCAAAGCCGCCAGCGCACGCCGCGGCAAGAAACGCTAAAGAACGATAGACGGTAAAATCAAACCATGGCATTAGCAATGGAAACCCGACCCGCAGCCTACGCAGTCATCATCGAGCAGGGCAAGCTGCTCATGACTCGTTGGGTGCCCGAAGACCGCGCGCTCAGCCCCCTCTGGTCCCTGCCCGGAGGCGGCATGGAACCCGGCGAACAGGCGGACGAGACCGCGCTGAGGGAAACCCTCGAAGAGACCGGCTACAGCGTCGCCATTGAAGACATTCTGGGCGTGCACGCCGGACACTTCCCCGTGCGCTCCACCCAGAAAGACCCGCAAGCGCTACCCTTCTGCGCCCTGCGGGTGGTTTTCCGCGCCCACATTGTCACCGGCGAACTGCGCCACGAAATCAACGGCTCCTCCGACACCGCACGCTGGGTACCCATCGCTGAGCTGGACACCATCCGCTACGGCACCCTCATCGACGAGGTCGCCTCCATGATGGGCTACTCCAACGCCGCCAGCTGGGCACGCGAATACCGCGAATTTCTCGCCGACGAAAACGCACGGAAGCTTCCCTAATGAACCGACTAACCCTCACCCGCCGTGCGGCGCTCACCTCCCTGGCACTCATGCCGCTGCTTGCCGCCTGCGGTAGCAACGACACGACCCCGCACGTGGACCCCTCCGCGTCCAGCTACGGTACCCTGCGCATCGGCTACGGTGCCCTGCGTGAGATGCGCGCCGTTGCGCACGTGTACGCGCGCGCCCTGCGACAGGTCGGCTACTCCGTTGAACTTGTCGACACCGACAACAGCCGCGCTACCGCCCTGCGCGGGCTCATGGTTCCTTCGGCGAACTCCGCCACCCCCACCGCAACTCTGCCCGACGATGAGGAAACCGGTAGCACCGCCACCGCCGCCCCTGAATCCTTGGACCTGGTTATCGACTACAGCGGCGACCTGCTGCTCTACCTGACCGACGACGGCAAAATCAGCCCCGCCGCCGCGCAGAACGAACGCATCGCCGCCTCCGTGAGCGCCTCCGCTCAGGCAGCCGGCGTGACCCTGCCCCCGGCAGCTACCCCCACCGCGGAGGAGAGCACCGCCTCCGCGCATGCTACGGACGCAACCGCGAGCCCCACCGCAAGCTCCACCCGCTCCGCAGACCCCATCAACCTGCGCGCCATGAGCACCACCGACATGACCAACGCGATCTCGCGCATCCTGCCCGAAGAGCTCATGCTCCTCAACGGTGCAAACGCCACCAACAAGGATGTACTGGTCACCACCCGCGCCGTGAGCGCCCGCTACAAGTTCAACTCCCTCGCGAACCTGCGTGAGGTGCAGTCGAGTCTGGTGTTCTCCATTCCGACCGGGTACTCCAGCGGCACCTACGGCGTGGATTCCCTGCGTAGCCTCTACCGCTACCGTGTGCACGACCCGAAGATTCAGGACAACCCCGCCGAACGTGTCAATGCCCTCACCGCAGACACCGTGCAGGTGACCCTGCTGCACAGCTGCGACTCCGCGATTGAAGAGAACCGCCTAGTCACCCTGGAAGACCCGTCAACGGCGCTTCTGCAGCAGCAGCTGGTGCCCATTATTCGTCGTACCCTGCCAGATAGCGCCCGTACGGCAATTAACCGCGTATCATCTACATTAGACACGGGTAACCTCTCGTTCCTGTTGCGTCTGACCAGCGGATCCAACCCCATCGCAGATGACGACGCAGCACAATTCATTTTGGATCACCCTAGAAAGTAAATCATCATGACGAAGTACCGTCAGTCCTCAAAGTTGAGCAACGTCCTGTACGACATCCGCGGCCCCATTCTGGATGAGGCCAATCGCATGGAAGCGATGGGCCACCGCATCCTCAAACTGAACATTGGTAACCCCGCACCCTTCGGCTTTGAGGCGCCGGATGCCATCATGATGGACATCATTCGTCACCTGCCCGAAACCCAGGGCTACTCTGACTCGCGTGGTCTCTACTCGGCACGTACCGCCATTGTGCAGCACTACCAGAACCGCGGCATCATGAACCTCGACACCGACGCCGTCTACCTGGGCAACGGTGTGTCCGAGCTGATCCCGATGACCCTGCAGGCACTGTGCGAGACCGGTGACGAAATCCTGGTCCCCATGCCCGACTATCCGCTGTGGACCGCATCCACCGCGCTGGTGGGCGGTAAGCCCGTGCACTACCTCTGCGATGAGGAAAACAACTGGTACCCGGATATTGAAGACATTAAGTCGAAGATTACCGAGCGCACCAAGGGCATCGTGGTTATCAACCCGAACAACCCCACCGGCGCCGTGTACCCGCGCTCCGTGCTCAAGCAGATTGTAGATGTGGCACGCGAGCACGGCCTGGTGGTCTTCGCTGACGAAATCTACGAAAAGATTACCTACGACGGCGCTGAAGCCATCAACATGGCAACCCTCACCGGCGACGACGTGCTCTGCCTGACCTTCTCGGGTCTGTCCAAGGCGTACCGCGTCTGCGGTTACCGTGCAGGCTGGGTCGCTATCACCGGCCCCAAGAAGGATGCCGCAAGCTACCTTGAGGGTATTCATCTGCTCGCCTCCATGCGCCTGTGCTCCAACGTTCCGGCACAGCACGCAATCCAGACCGCGCTCGGCGGCTACCAGTCCATTAACGAGCTGATTGTTCCCGGCGGTCGCCTGTACGAGCAGCGCACCCTGGCGCACAAGATGCTCAATGAGATTGACGGCATCAGCTGCACCAACGCGGACGGCGCGCTCTACCTGTTCCCGAAGATCGATATTGAGCGCTTCGACATTACCGACGATGAGCAGTTCGCCCTGGACCTGCTGAAGAGCCAGAAGATCCTCTTCAGCCACGGCCGCGCGTTCAACTGGAAGGACCCGGACCACTTCCGCCTGGTGTTCCTGCCCGATACGCAGACCCTCACCAGCGCCCTGGAGCGCCTGGGTAACTTCATGGCTGACTACAAGCAGAAGCACTAGCCCTGCCGCCTCTGCTACATATAGACGGAAAATAGCCTGCCCCGCAGTTCTGATGAGCTGCGGGGCAGGCTATTTTTAGCGGCCTAGCGGATGCGCGATGCGCCAGAGGGCCGAGCAACGCGCCCGGGGGGGGGGAGAGAGAGGTGCTAGTTCGCCGCAGGCTCCCCGCCCTGCACACCTGCCTGCGCACCGCGTGCCGCGTTCAGGCGCTCCTGTGCGCCCTGCAACCACGCCTCGCAGCGGGCGGCAAGCGCCTCGCCACGCTCCCACAGGGCGATGGAGGTTTCCAGGTCGCTGGCGCCGGACTCCAGCTGGCGCACGACCTGCTCCAGCTCGGCACGAGCCTGCTCATAGCCGAGGGTTTCGACGGGGGCGCCCAATTCGGCGCTGTTGAAGCTAATGTTCTCGCTCATTGAGGAACCTTTCAGGGGTAAAACTTAGGGGTAAAAACTAAGGGTAAAAACCAGGGGTATCGAGGTTTAGGAGATATTTGAGGAATCCGTAGAAGTCACGGTCGCCTGCGCCGAACCGGTCGCCGCGCGCACCGTAATCTGCTCGCCCTCGCTCAGCGCCGAAGCGTCACGCACAATAGCGCCCGCGGCATCCTGAACGATGGAGTAGCCGCGGTTGAGCGTCTGCGCAGGCGAGAGCGACCGCACACGCGCCAACGTATGCGACAGAGTCGCCGACTCACGCTCCAGACGGTGCTGCACCGAACGGTGAGCGCGCTCGCGCAGCTGGCTCAGCTCCTCCACGCGCATGAGCAGGGAGGACTCCGGGTGGGTGAGCACCGGGCGGCTGCGCAACTGGGCAATGTAGTTCATCTGCATGCCCACGTAGCCGAGCACCGCACGGTCCAGGCGGGCGCGCGCCTCGGTGATGCGGGCGGTTTCCTCCGAAATATCGGGCACAATGCGCTTACCCGCGTCGGTGGGGGTGGAGGCGCGCAGATCGGCGACCACATCGAGGATGGGGGAGTCCGCTTCGTGACCGATTGCCGAGACCACCGGGGTGGTGGCTGCCGCGACGGCGCGGATGAGAGCCTCCTCGGAGAAAGGCAGCAGGTCCTCGAAGGAGCCGCCGCCTCGGGCGATGACGATGACGTCCACCTCCGGGTGGGCATCCAGCTCGGCGAGAGCCGCAATGACCTCAGCCGCCGCACCCTCACCCTGAACGCGGGTATTGCGCACCTCAAAGACCACGCCGGGCCAGCGCAGGGAAGCGTTGCGGATAACGTCCTTCTCTGCGTCAGAATCGCGACCGGTAATCAGACCCACACGATTCGGCAGCATGGGCAGCGGCTTCTTCCGCGCGTCAGAGAACAGCCCCTCAGCGGCGAGAGCTTCACGCAGACGCTGCAGCTGCTCGTGCAGGTTGCCGGTGCCGACCGCGTACACTTCCTTGCCGATGAGGGAGAGCTTGCCGTTCTTCCACAGGCTCGGCTTGGCGCGGGTGACGATGCGAGCGCCTACGGTCACATCAGCCGCCAGGCTGCTACCGGCACGCCCGAAGAGCGCGAGGGTGAAGGAGAAGTCTTCGTTGAGGTCTTTGAGCTCCATGAAGACGTTGCCGCCGCGGCCGTTGAGGGAGGCGACCTGCGCCTCCACCCAGAGCTCGGGAACCTTGTCTACGTAGTTTTTGAGGTTCTGCGCGAGCAGGGCGAGGGGCCAGGGGTTGGTGGCGGTGGTTTCCTGAGACTTCCCGGGAAGCTGCCGCTCGTGCACGGGCGGCACCACGAGTGCGGGTGCCGGCTGCGCTGCGGAGGGGTTGTAGAAGTTCATACCCTCTATTGTCCCTGATTGGTTGGTTATGCGCCTGCTCACAGGTCAGCCGAGCAAATCGGGGTATCTTGCACGCAGTGCAGGTGGAACTTAGCTTCTGGCGCATTCGGCGGGTCTGAATCGGCTTTGAACAGTGTGAGCGGGTACCCTAGGCTCATGCGCTCACCCGATCAGTCAGAAGACCAGAACAATGCCCTCAACACCGCCGCGGCTTCGTCTGCGGCGGGTACGGGCGCGCACAACTACCCGGCGGACGCGACCCGAGTCGTCGACACCCGGATCACCCGCACAGATGGCTACTATACGGGCGGCCACTACACGGCGGATGAAGACACCACCCTGCTGCAGCCCACGCGCACGCTCGGCCACGGGACAGCCCCCACCAAAGCTGAATTGCAGGCTGCCCCGGAGCCTCCCTTCGCGGCAGGTTTGCGCAGGTTCCTGACCGTTGTGCTGTGCGCCCTGGCCCTGGTGACCGGTCTGGGCGCAACCGCGGGTGCCTGGGTGAACTCAAAGCTCATGTCAGAGCGTGGTTTCTCGCAGATTTCCTCCAACCTGGCGGAGGACTCGCAGCTTGCCTCGCGCATTGCGGACGGCGCGGTGGAAGACCTCATGAACTCCGAGGCTATGACAACCTTCCTCGACGGCACCAAAGAAAGCGGCTTATACTCCATTCTTGTAAAGCCGACGCAGGACGGCATACGTTCCCTGCTCAACCGTTCCGCGGCTGAGCTGTCAAAAACTGAAGAATATCGAAGCCTCTGGAAGGAAGTCGCCGAGGAAACTCGCCGCTACAACCTTGAACACCAGGACGGTCCCGCCGTCATTGTGCTCACCCCCTTCTACCGTGCGCTGGATGCGAAGGTCGGCTCTATCGGCTCCTTCGACCCGGACCTGACGAAGCTCGGCCCTGAAACCCTCAATATTGACCGGGTGAAGGACGGCAACAGCCAGCAGGACCAGCAGGAGTGGTACCTGCACGCCGGCATTAACCGTGCCGCCGCGCTGGGCAAGTCCACCGTGCCGCTGACCATTATCTCGGTGCTGAGCCTACTGCTGGCTACGTTGCTGGCACCCAGGCACCGCATCCTGGTACCGGTGGTCACGGCTCTGCTCTACGCCCTGCTGGGATGGGGCGCCGCAGCCTGGTTAGGCGGCCAGAGCCCCGAATCCCTAGGAATTACCAGCCACAGCACCGCCGGAACGGCGCTAATTACCGGGGTATGGAACCAGCTTGCACCGTCACTGACCGGGCATCTGGAGGCGGCGGCAAGCTACGGGCTGGTCCTGGCAATCCTCGCCCTGCTGCTCGGTATCCTGATTCGCCTCACCGCCCTGGGCCGAAGCCCTGCGAGCGGTGCCACAGTCATCACACACTAAAAGTCCGAACAACGTAGGATAGTAACCATGTCCACTGAAACTATTGCCCTGGGCCTGCCGCCCGTACCCCGCGAGCGCCGCAGCCGCGCCGAGGTTGAAGCCGCCGCACCCGTCACCGGTGAGAAGAAAGTCCTGCTCGCCACCCCGCGCGGTTACTGCGCAGGCGTTGACCGTGCCGTGATCGCTGTTGAGAAGGCGCTGGAGCACTACGGCGCGCCCGTCTACGTGCGTAAGCAGATTGTTCACAACCGCCACGTGGTGGAGACCCTGGAAAAGCAGGGCGCTATCTTCGTTGATGAAGTGGACGAAGTACCCGAAGGCTCCGTGACCGTGTTCTCGGCGCACGGCGTGTCCCCGGCAGTGGTTTCCGCAGCCGGCGAGCGCGCCCTGAACACCATTGACGCGACCTGCCCGCTGGTGAACAAGGTACACCGCGAGGCTGTGCGCTTCGCCAAGCAGGACTACGACATCCTGCTCATCGGCCACACCGGCCACGAAGAGGTCGAGGGTACCGCAGGCGAGGCGCCCGAGCACATCCAGATCGTGAACTCGCCCGACGAGGTAGATCAGGTGACCGTCCGCAACCCCGAGAAGGTCGTCTGGATTTCTCAGACCACCCTGTCCGTGGACGAAACCCTGGAAACCGTGGCGCGTCTGCGTGAGCGTTTCCCCTCCCTGCAGGATCCGCCCTCGGACGACATCTGCTACGCAACCTCCAACCGCCAGGGCGCCATCAAGGAGATCGCTCCGCGCGCCGACCTGGTGATCGTGGTTGGTTCGGCAAACTCCTCGAACTCCGTGCGCCTGAAGGAAGTAGCACTCGAATACGGTGCTAAGCGTGCCGAGCGTGTGGACTTCGCACACCAGGTGGACGAGTCCTGGTTCGAGGGTGTAGCAACCGTGGGCCTGACCTCCGGCGCGTCCGTGCCCGAGGTTCTGGTTCAGGAGGTACTGGCTCTGCTCGCCGAGTACGGCTACAGCACCATCGAAGAGGTGGAGACCGCGAAGGAAGACATTCTCTTCTCCCTGCCGAAGGAACTGCGTTCCGCGCTGAAGAATGATGAGAACGTGGGCCGCCAGCTCGGTGGCCGCGGCGCTAAGCCCACTCGCTAAAGGCTAGATAGCCCAAAGACTGCGAATAATCCCCGTATCTTCCCTGTAATGGGACGGATACGGGGGTTTTTGTATCTGATGTGCGGGATGCGCGGGCAGGGACGCTTGCGCAGCTTCGCGTTCACGCTACGCGGGGGAGTGCCCCCTCTGCGGCGCTGGGGCGCCTTGAGGACGGAGCCCCCGCTTCGCGTGTCCGGTACGCCCTCTGGGTCGCCTATCCCTCGGGGGAGTAGATATAGATGCTTGGTACCGGGTTAGGGCATTTGGTCAGCTCGCCAAAATTTGGATTGAGTAGGGCTGGCCTGTGGCAGGCTTACGCTGCCGGTTTGTCTGGGTGCGTGGTTACAAACGTTTTATGGGTTAAAAACGGGTGGCGTATTCGCTCCGGCACTGCGAATACGCCACCCAAACACACCACACTCCACAAGACAATGCAGAGCGCGCGGGATCAACCATCCCGCAAGGTTCCCGTAACCCCCATCGCGCACCACGGTAGGCGACGACAGAAGAACGGGAGCTTATGACCGTTTGACACGCACAACGCCCCTCGTAGAGGTTTACAAAGGCGCATACCGTGCGATCTTCCGGAAGTTTATTCGGAAGAGCTCCCACGCCGGTTCCGTTGAGAAATAATTCGGTGTGGTTGCCTCCCGATGGTGAAGCACATCAACATCGTGCGCCGCAATACTGCGCAATCCAGTACGCGCAGATGCTGCGTGAAAACCATCCGGGGAATGCAGTCCGCGGGCCAGTTTTCCAGCTTCAAATGGCAGAAGCTTAAGGGTTTGATGTGAGTGCTCGGATGGTCCGAATCATGTCGCTCTCAACGGAACCGGTTTATCGGTGATGGGAGCTCCTGTAGATAAGAATAACCTTAAATCACCCCTGGAGTAAACCTTAAACCAATAATTTAACCTTATTGTTATAATTCCTTGTCATAAAGGTATTGACGGGTGTTCAATGTGTCTTGAATGACCCCCTGGAGGTCCCCGTAACTCTTTGGTCTGTTTGGCGCTCTTCACCGTTATGAAACCGTGATAAATCGTCCCCGAAAAATGAAGGATCGAGTTCCGAGGCGGCCCTGCGTGTGACTGCTGCGGGGAATTGTGTAGCGGGGCGTGAAGACGCGCCGAGAACACAGTCATAAAACGTCATCTTGTCACGGAAGTTATCCCAGAGAAAACAAATTAAACCCCCGGCGTGCGCTGTGGCATAATCGATATCGACATCGTGCTCCGGGGTCGGTGAAATTCCGAACCGGCGGTCACAGCCCGCGAACCGCTCTCGCAGGCAGGCAAAAATCGTACGAATCTTCGCATCCGCGCAGGACGCCAAGACTCCGCTAGAGACGCCCGCCCGCAAGAGAGGCCGAACCGGTGAAAATCCGGTGCCGACAGTACAGTCTGGATGGAAGGTAGCACGAGCAGAAAAAGGCAGGAGCGCACTCCAATGCACCTCCCGGGAGCCGGGGTGGTGTGCAGGGTGCACCGAAGCAGTTGCTAGAGAAAACTGTTGCTTGCGAGAATTGCTACTCGCGAAAAATAGTTGAGAGCATAGCGGTTTCCAGCACAGTATTTTCAGCACAGCGGTTTTCTGCGCGACAGGGGAGAGGCGCCTCCGAGGCGCCGGTACGTTATTCCCCTCGACCGTAGCCGGCTGATTTCAGCCGCGGTTGGCTGATTCGCTGCTCCCGCCTCACCACGGATACCGGGCACTCCCTAAGAAGCCCGCGGTAGCCGCCCTTTTCTGTTCCTCTCCCCGGAGCCGCCGCAGATGCGCACCCAGCGCATCCGACACACGGTCCAACTCAGAGAGGAAAGAAACAATGGACATCTTGCGGTGGCTCTTCGACGCACAAATTCACGTGGGGGACCAGTCCCTCCTCGTGCGCGAAGTTCTCGGAAACGCATTCGGCCTGGCATCGGCGCTCGGCGGCATGCGACGCAAAGTATGGGCGTGGCCCGTCGGCATTCTCGGCAACCTGCTGCTCCTCACCGTCTTCCTGGGCGCCCTCGTCGGCAGCCCGCACCCCGTGACCATGCTCGGCCAGGCAGGTCGCCAGATCATGTTTATTGCCGTGTCCATCTGGGGCTGGCATCGTTGGCGCGCAACCCGCGCCGCCGGTGGTGACGCCTCCGAAGGTGCCGCGGTGATCCCCAAGTGGGCTACCAACACCGAACGCGCAGGCCTGGTTGTCGCCATGGTTGCGGGCACCCTGCTGCTCACCCCCATCTTCCGTGCCCTCGGCTCATACGAACCCGTCTGGTCCGACGCCTGGATCTTCACCGGCTCGCTGCTCGCCACCTACGGCATGGCGCGCGGCTGGGTTGAATTCTGGCTCATCTGGGTTGCCGTCGACCTGGTCGGCGTGCCGCTGCTGTGGAGCGCAGGCTACTACGCGACCTCCCTCATGTACGTGTTCTACGGATGCTTCACCCTGGTCGGTTTCTTCGTCTGGTGGCGCACCCGCAACCTGGAGGCGCAGAAGACTCGGGTGCAGACCCAGTTCCCCGACGTGACCGTTGAGGTGACCGACGTACAGAAGGGCCGTGCATAAATGCCGCAGAACCCCTCGCAGCAGGTGCTGGCGAGCGCGCACCTGCCCGCAACCGTTACCCCGAGCGTGCCTCTGCCGCACAACGAGGCGGACTACTCCGCCGCGGAGTACGGGCACCTCGCCGGGCTACCTGCCGCACGCACCCTCCAGCTGCCCGACCCCGAGCAGACGCTCAGCCACGCAGACGCCATGACCCTGGCGCTGCAGGCGGCACGCCAGGGCATCCGCGGCGCGAACCCCCTCGTCGGCGCCGTTATTACCGACGCGCACGGGCACCTGCTGCACGTGGGCTACCACCGAGGCGCAGGCACCCCGCACGCCGAAGCTGACGCCCTCGCCGCCGCCCGTGCCGCGGGAACCAACCTCACCGGCGCCCGCATGTACGTGAGCCTCGAGCCCTGCAACCACACCGGACGCACCGGCCCCTGCTCCCACGCCGTCGCTGAGGCGGGCATCAGCGAACTCTACTACGCCTACAGCGACGACACCGAAAACGCAGCCGGAGGCGCCGCCTACCTGCGCTCGCAGGGCGTCACCGTGCACGCCATGGAGGAGTTTGCGAACGCCTCCTACCTGCTGAATGAGCGCTGGTTCATTGCCGCCGCCGAACGCCGCCCCTTCATCACCGCAAAGAGCGCCTCCACCCTGGACGGGTTCATTGCGGCAGCTGACGGCACGAGCAAGTGGATTACCGGCCCCGCCGCGCGCATTGACGGGCACCTGATTCGTCACCGCGCCGACGCCGTCATGATTGGCACCCGAACCACCCTTATGGACGACCCGACCCTGGATGCGCGCGATGCCAACGGGGAACGCTTCGAGAAGCAGCCGTTGCGCGTGGTCATGGGCAAGACCGAGATTACCGAGAACTACCGCGTGCGCGGCCTCAACCCGCCCGAAGGCGTGGAGGCGGATCCGCAGAACTTCCTGCAGGTCTTCACCCACGACCCGCGTGAACTGCTCGATGAGCTGTACGCCCGCGGGGTGCGGCACCTCATGATTGAGGGCGGCCCCGGCATGGTCGGCCTCTTCGCCGGTGAAGACCTCATCGATGAGATGGTCTGGTACCGCGCCCCCATGATTATGGGGCAGGGCAAGAGCGCCGTGTACAGTCTGCTCGTGGACACCCTCGCGCAGGCACCGCGCCTGCAACTGGACGACCTGGGCATGTTCCCGGCGGTGCGCGTGCTCGGCAATGACACCGCAACGCACCTGGTGCCGGCACCTCGCGGAACCGCGCAGGAGCCTGGTGAGCGGCGTACCCTGCCGAAGCTGGACACCTGCTACGCGCCGGAACCGCGGCTGGATTAGCATCCCTGGGCTAATTGTCTTTGGGCTAGCCTCCCTTGGGCTGAGCACAGGCGGGGGAGTAGCAACCTAATGCCCCCGCCTGTGCCCGGCTAGTTCGCGCTGGCTAGCTTGGCTGGCGAGTTCGCGCTGGCTAATTTGTGCCAACTGATTCATACCTGCTGGTTCGCATGCTGGCACAAAACCTCCCCGTCACGGGGAATATTCGAAAAATACGTATAGTTATACCGACGAACAAACCATCGCCGCCCGTCGCCCTCAACGACGACGCCCCGGCGGACACGGCGAGAAAAGGAAAGCACACATGTTTACCGGAATCATTGGCGCCCTCGGCACCGTAGAATCCATCACCCCCATCGAAGGTAGCGACGCAGCCTACCTGACCCTCAACGCCGGTGACATTGTCGCCGACCTCGAACACGGTGGCTCCCTCGCCGTCAACGGTGTATGCCTCACCGCTATCGACCTCGACCAGCTGCAGCCCGGCCAGTTCCGCGCCTACGCGATGGGTGAGACCCTGCGCCGCACCAACCTCGGCAACCTGAACCCCGGCGACACCGTCAACCTGGAGCGCTGCCTGCCCGCCGGTGGCCGCCTCGACGGTCACGTCGTTCAGGGTCACGTGGATGCGGTTGGCACCCTCGCATCCGTCACCGCGCACGAGGCGTGGAGCACCCTGCGCTTCAACCTGCCCACCGAACTGGCACCCCTGCTCGCTGAGAAGGGCTCCATCGCGGTTTCTGGCGTGTCCCTGACCGTCACCGCGGTATCTGAGCCCGGCGAAACCCCCGCATGGTTCGAGGTCGGCCTGATTCCCGAAACTCTGAAGGCAACGAACCTCGGCGCCCTCAAGGTCGGCGACAGCGTGAACCTTGAGACCGATGCGCTCGCTAAGTATGTGCAGCGTCTGACCGCGTTTGCTGGCGTGCCCCAGGATTCTTCCTCCACGCACTCCGGTGAGCAGGTTGCGCCGCGCCGCGCCGACGCCGCAAGCGTCCTCGACAGCGTGCAGACCGCGGTGGACGCTATCGCCGCAGGTCGCGCCGTGGTCGTCGTCGACGATGAAGACCGCGAAAACGAAGGCGACATCATCTTCGCCGCCGAGCACGCAACCCCCGAGCTGATGGGCTTCATGATTCGCTACACCTCCGGCGTGGTCTGCGCACCCCTGAGCAACAAGCGTGCCGACGAGATGAACCTGCCGCCCATGGTCACCAACAACGAGGACCCCAAGGGCACCGCATACACCGTCTCCTGCGATGCGGCATCCGGCGTGAGCACCGGCATCTCCGCGGCAGATCGTGCACGCACCGTACAGATCCTCGCGGATGCATCCTCCACCCCGGCTGACATCACTCGCCCGGGCCACATTTTCCCGCTGCGCGCCGTTGACGGCGGCGTGGCGGAGCGCCCCGGCCACACCGAAGCCGCAGTGGAGCTCTCCCTCGCGGCGGGCCTGTCCGGCGTGGGCGTTATCGCCGAGGTCGTGCACGACGACGGCTCCATGATGCGTTTCGACGCCCTGCGCGCCTTCGCCACTGAGCACAACCTGCCCATGATTTCTATCGAAGACCTCATCAAGTACGTAGCTAAGGCGTAGGAGAACGCATGAGCGAAACCCCTAACACCCAGGCAACGCCGGGCACTTCCGCATCGGGCACCCCGGTCGAGCCGGTTGAGGCGCAGGCTGAAGAGCTCAGCGCCGAATCCCTGCGCATCGCCTCCCAGCTCGCTGAAGGCTACCGAGTCAGCCCCCTCGACATGGTGCCCAACCCCAGCCCGCTGCTGGTCGAAAGCACCGAAGAGGTCGCCGTACCCACCCCGCAGGGCCTGTTCGGTTTGCGCGCCTGGCGATTCGCAGACGGCGCCGAGCACATCAGCGCGCGCGCCCTCGACCGTGACGGCACCCCCGTACCCGCCGAGGACGGGGGAGCACCCGCGGTACGCATCCACTCCGAATGCGCCACCGGCGACATTTTCGGTTCCTTCCGATGCGATTGCGGCCCCCAGCTGGAGAACGGCCTGCGCATCCTCAGCCGCACCGGCGGGTACCTCATCTACGTGCGCAACCACGAAGGACGCGGCATCGGCCTGGTCAACAAGCTCCGCGCCTACGCGCTGCAGGATGCCGGACTCGACACCCTCGACGCGAACCTGGCGCTCGGCCTGGACGGCGACATGCGCGACTACTCGCAGGCGGCACTAATCCTGCAGGAACTCGGCGTGAACGAGCTGAGGCTCGTAACCAACAACCCCGCCAAGCAGGAGGCGCTCGAAAGCCTCGGCCTGCAGGTCACCGAACTCATCCCGGACGAAATTCCCGCCCGAGTCGAGAACGCACACTACCTGCAGACCAAGCGTGAGCGTATGCGCCACGTGCTCAAAAGCGCGTAGCGGCGCCCCCGCACACTAAACTTTTCAAAACCCTAAAACCCACAAGGAGAACACAATGAGCGGCGTAGGCGCAGCAGACACCACCCTCAACCCCGAAGACTACAAGGGCTTCAAGCTCGCAATCGTAGCGGCAAGCTGGCACACCCAGGTCATGGACGGCCTCATCGACGGTGCGCAGCGCGCAGCACGCGACGCAGGCATCGAGCCGACCCTCGTGCGCGTTCCCGGCACCTTCGAACTGCCCGTCGCAGCAACCCGCCTCGCCGAGAAGTTCGACGCGATCGTCGCGCTCGGCGTGGTCATCCGCGGCGGCACCCCCCACTTCGACTACGTCTGCCAGGGCGCAACCAACGGCCTGACCGACGTGTCCGTGCTGACCGGCCGCCCCATCGGCTTCGGCGTGCTCACCTGCGACAACGAGCAGCAGGCACTCGACCGTGCAGGCCTGGAAGGCTCCAACGAAGACAAGGGCTACGAGGCGACCGCAGCGGCACTGCAGACCGCAGCAACCCTCAAGCAGTTCAGCAACTAACACGGCTGAACGGTACGCGGCTCAGTTTCACGAAAAGAACTATTGACTCTTCACCGTGGAACTGGGCCGTAGCACCGGTTAAACTGAAACAACCCGCGCACCGGGCTTACCGGGCTTTAAAGGGCTTACCGGGCCTTATCAGGCACGATCGGGCGTGATGAATCTGGCAGTATGCGCCAGATAGACACGCCAGCACATACGGTAAAACCCTCATGCACCGGTAAAACCCAGCGCGGCAGCTAAGGGACACAGCGCGCCGACGCGCTCCCAACCCAACACCAAGGAGTACAGCAATGCAGGATTTGGGCACCATCACCCCCAGCCTCGAAGAATTCCGCGCCCGCGCAGCCGGCACCCGCGTCATTCCCGTACACATCAAAATCCTCGCCGACTCACTCACCCCCATCGGCATCTACCGATCCCTCGTACTCCAAAACGACCAGGGCGAACCCGTCGAAGCAGCCCACGGCACCTTCCTGCTCGAATCCGCCAAAATCTCCGCGGAAGGCGAATCCGCAGCCTGGGACCGCTACTCCTTCATCGGCGCGTCCTCCCGTTCCACCCTCACCACCGTTGACGGCGCACTCCACTGGCAGGGCCGCACCCCCGCCGGCGCACCCGTCGACGGCGACCCCGTAGAAGCTATCGCCAAGACCCTGCAGATGCTCTACACCGAACCCGACCCGACCCTGCCGCCGCTCACCTCCGGCCTGGTCGGCTACCTCGGCTGGGACGTTGTCCGCCACTGGGAGCACCTGCCCTACCCGCCCGCAGATGACGTGAACCTGCCCGAATTCGCGCTCAACATGGTCTCCGACATGGCAATCCACGACAACAAGGACGGCACCGTCCTGCTCGTCGCCAACGCCATCAACTTCAACGGCACCAGCGAAAACGTCGACGGCGCCTACGAGGACGCCGTAGCGCGCCTGCACAGCATGCTCCGCCGCCTGCAGCGCGGCGCCGCAGCGACCACCTCCATCCTCTCCGGCGTGGCAGACGTTGACCGCAAGGTCCGCGAAGACGTCACCCTCACCTGGAGCGAACAGGGCTTCAAAGACGCCATCGACCGCTCCAAGAAGAACATCATCGACGGCGACGTCTTCCAGATCGTGCTCTCACGCCGATTCGAAGCCGAAACCAACGCCAAGGCACTCGACGTGTACCGTGTACTGCGCCAGTCCAACCCCTCGCCGTACATGTACCTCTTCAACTTCGAAGACAGCAACGGCACCCCCTTCCACATTGTCGGCTCCTCCCCGGAGGCGCTCGTCACCCTCAAGGACGGCATCGCCAGCACCCACCCCATCGCCGGCTCCCGCCCGCGCGGCGCAACCCGCGAAGAAGACCTCGCGCTCGCCGAGGAACTGCTCGCCGACCAGAAGGAACGCTCCGAACACCTCATGCTCGTCGACCTGGCACGCAACGACCTCTCGCGCATCGCCAAGCCCGGCACCGTATCCGTCGACCAGTTCATGATCATTGAGCGTTTCAGCCACATCATGCACATTTCCTCCGCCGTCAGCGCCGAACTCGACCCGCAGTTCAGCGCCTACGACGTGCTGCGCGTCGCCTTCCCGGCAGGCACCCTCTCCGGCGCCCCCAAGCCGCGCGCCATGCAGCTCATCGACGAATACGAACCCACCCGCCGCGGCGTCTACGGCGGCGTATGCGGCTACTTCGACTTCGCCGGCAACATGGACATGGCAATCGCCATCCGCACCGCCGTACTCAAGGAAGGCACCGCCTACGTACAGGCAGGTGCGGGCCTCGTCATGGACTCCAACCCGGACTCCGAAACCCTCGAAACCGTCAACAAGTCCGCCGCCCCGCTGCGCGCCGTGCTGACCGCCTCCGGCCTGGCACCCCTGGACGCAGACGTAGCCGTCAACGCCACCAAGTAACCCAAGGAGACACCATGAGCACCGTTCTCGACGAGATCATTGTCGGCGTCCGCGAAGACCTCGCCGCCCGCGTACAGCAGGTTCCCCTCGAGGAAATGAAGAAGCGCGCCCTCGCAGCTGCACCCGCCCGCGACGCGCTCGCCTCCCTCCGCGGTGAAGTACCCGGCGGTGGCAACGGCACCACCGCACGCATTATTTCTGAGGTGAAGCGCTCCTCGCCCTCCAAGGGTGCGCTCGGCGAAATCCCGGACCCCGCCGCGCTCGCCGCACGCTACGAGGCAGGTGGCGCCGCAGCAATCTCGGTACTCACCGAGCAGCGCCGCTTCAACGGCTCCCTCGCCGACCTCGACGCAGTCCGCGCCGCCGTGAACATCCCCGTGCTACGCAAGGACTTCACCGTCGACGAATACCAGATCTGGGAAGCACGCGCACACGGCGCCGACCTGGTCCTGCTCATCGTCGCAGCCCTCGACGAGCAGACCCTGCGCGAGTTCCTCGAACTCACCGAATCGCTCGGCATGAACGCCCTCGTCGAAACCCACACCCCCGAAGAAATCGAGGTCGCCCAGCGCATCGGCGCCAAAATCGTGGGCATCAACGTGCGTAACCTCAAGACCCTCGAAGTCAACAACGAACACTACGCATCCCTCGCAGCGCACCTGCCCAACTCCGTCATCAAGGTCGCCGAATCCGGTGT
>ERZ773180.724-NODE-724-length-18738-cov-48.227480_pt1 | contig 18738 bp, 14 predicted proteins | sample MGYA00511080_ERZ773180 | MGnify/ENA primary metagenome ERZ773180 (study PRJEB29015, sample SAMEA2738175) | human oral metagenome | biome: human oral; feature: human-associated habitat; material: saliva | place: China | collected 2178 ...
GTTACAAGCCGGCGAATGAGCTGACGAAGAAGGCGGCGCGTATCGCCTCCTTCCGTGCAGTGGATTAGCGGCTAATTAGCATAAATGGCGAAAAGCCACACTTCATCACCGATACCCCGTAGAGAGGACAACTCATGGAGCTAAGCACTCCACCAATGCTGGAGGAGATTCCTCCCCGAGCCAGACGAGTCTGGAAAAGAAATAACTTCTATGCTGAAACCCACTTTGTGCTGTTTCTAGCTTTCTGCGTTTTCTTCTACGCGCTCGTCGGCTGGAGCGTTCTGGACGTTACTCCGATGTCCCGCCGTGACGCATCCATCATGTTGGGGATTGTTGCCGCTATAACCTTTGCGACTCGCTGGTATTGCAGGAGGCGCTACCTGCTGTTCAACCCCGATTCGTTCTACGTCGGGCGGCTTTTCTTGCCCGCGAAGAAGTACAGTTACAGCGATATTGAGGAGTTCTGCGTCTTCCCGAAGAACCCCGAACAGATTAAGTCGACCTTCTACGAGCCGTCACAATGGCAGATAGAAATCAAAGTGCCGTCCAGAATCCCGCCGAACCTCGCTCAGCGCATGCCGTGGCTGCGCAGGCATATTGTGGCGGTGCACGATGAGCGCGTCGTCTGCCTGACCTCCCAGGTTGCGTTCTACCTGGAGCAGGAACGCTGGGCGGACCTGCGCTCCCCCGCTGACCGTGAGAAGCTCGCGGAGTACTTCACCAACGGCAACATTGTGTGTACCTCCCTCGGATACAAGCCAGTCAGCAAAGAACAAGCATAAACAGCGAAAAGCCGCATGCTGTACGAACAGTATGTGGCTTCTCAACATTCAATGAGCAGTATTTAGGTACCCGTCTCACATTTTCAGAACAAAAACATGATAAAATCTATTCCATATATATAAATTATCAATCTAGTAATATTTTTTAAACTAAAACTAAAAATTCGCCAGATCTTCCACATAACACTAGTTGCAAAGGAGCCACCTTGATTACTAAAGTACACATTAATGGATATAAAAAATTTAAAGATTTATCTTTTACGCCTAACAAGGGGATAAATATCCTTGTCGGAGCCAATGACTCGGGAAAATCTACCCTGCTAGAAGCAATTAGACTCTGCATTGAAAAAAAATCTGGCTCAGCAAGAGTACAGGACACCCCCAATCCATACTGGTTCAATGTAGAGAGAGTCCAAGAATTCTTTAAAACCTTAAATTCTAAAGGAATAAATGATGCACTTCAGATTCTTCCTTCAATATATATAGAGGTGCACTTCGATGTACCCAATGGGGCTGATCAATTTTTATCCGGGATGCACAATATTTCAAAAAAAGAATCCACTGGAATTTCTTTAACAATTAAATTCAACAAAGACTATGAACAAGAAATAAAAGAATATTTTTCAAACAATAAAAAAATCCCACCTGTAGTCCCCACCGAATACTATTCAATGAGTTGGCGTGGCTTTAGCGGACGTCCTGTTAGTGGAGCAAAATTGCAGAAAATTTTAAGTATTGATTCAAGTTCAGTACACTCTTCCAAAGGGCTTGACCAATACACAAGACAGGTCGTAGATGAAAACCTTAGTTTTCAGGACAAAAATGAAATAGCTTTAGAATATCGCAGGCTCCATTATTCCCTTACTAATAGCGCTTTGGCTGAAATTAACAAAAGAGTATCAAAAAATTTACCTATAAGCTCATCAAAAAAAGGCATAGTCCAACTTCAAATTATGGAGTCAGGGGCAAGCACTTGGAATTCTGTCGTAGCACCAAGCATTGATAATTTACCCTTCTCCATGGCTGGTCAAGGCTCTCAGGTGATTGCAAAAGTAAGACTTCTCCTAAATAATCCATCCAATAAAAATGAATATATATTTATTGAAGAACCTGAAAATCATCTATCACATACTCATTTGCGAGAATTTTTGACAATTATAGAAGAAACGACTATTGAACGGCAAGTATTTATTACAACCCATAGTCCTTTTGTTTTAAATCGTCTAGGTCTTGATAAATTTATACTCATTAATGGAGATAATACTCAGGTTTTTGGAAACCTCAAAAAAGATACTATTCAATTTTTTAAGAAGGTGTCTGGATTTGATACACTTCGACTTATTCTCGCAGACAAAATTATCATTGTCGAAGGACCAAGCGATGAAATTATATTCAATAAAATGTTCACAGATATGACTAGAAATTCCCCTGAATCTCAAGGAATTGATGTGATGTCCATTCGTGGAGTTTCTTTTGCTAGATGTTTTGAGCTTGCTCATATAGTAAATCGGCAGCTGTTTGCACTCCGGGATAACGACGGCAAGGATGAAAACCATTGGGAAAACAAAATTAAAGAATACCTAGAGAAGGGTCTGAGAAATATGTATGTAGGTGGGCAAAATGATGGGGTGACTCTTGAGGATCAGATTTATAAAGTCAATCGAGACATCCTCCCCGCAGAATACACACCAGAAAATATGAAAGAATCCAAAACAGATACAGCATTAAAATTATCTGAAATGCCTAAATTAAATCGCCCAAAGTACATTGAGGATGCAATAAATGATCTACAAAACTTGCCTTAATTTAGGGGAACCTCATGCATAAATTTTTTCATGGTCCTGCCGGGTCAGGTAAAACCACTGATATTGCCAATTTTATAAAAAATTATAAATCTTACGATGAAATATCTATAATCCATTGCTCTAAGGATGGTGGCCGGGAAATCCTAAATATGTTTAATTTAGATGACTTGCGCCCTCAAGAAGACCCTCCAATTAAAAGCTGGCACAGATTCCTTGTTGATTGCATAATAAGACCTTATAGCCCAGCCATATTCCTGGAGCATATGATTTCTGGCATAGATTATCCCACAGAGGCAGAAAAAGATGAATTTAGAACAGGAAAGAATGACCTTAATTATTATAATTTTAAGGACAATGCTTTCACGCCAGAGGGAAAAGTTAAATACTTATATATTGAAATTATCACCTTGCATATCATATCAGAATTCCCGAATTCTATAGTTAACCTCAGTAAAATGTTTCAGTATATAATAATCGACGATGTGCAGTTAATGAGCAACGAGGGACTGAAAATACTTGGACTTTTACTAAATCAGCAGAATGGATGCAAAATACTTTTGTACGGAGATATTCGCCAGATAGGATTAAGAGAAGACACAAAACCATCAGACAATGAGGATATTTCGGATTTTCAATTCTCAAAATCTTGGTTTAAAAAACAACAAAATCTAGAAACCAAAAAATTTGATACAACATACCGATTCCCTCAAAGCATAGCCACTTTTTCTGACTCAATTTTTAAGCCAGATGAAAAATTTACAAATACTATCTCGGACAAAAACTCAACATTAGATCATACTGGACTATTCTATTTATCTGCAGATAATCTAGGGAAATACATTGAAAAATATGAACCCTATATCGTTAGGTATAACAGAGGCTCAAGAAAAGAGTTTGATGACCTAGAACCTGCGTCTTTCTTTGAAGTCAAGGGAAAGGAGTTCGAAAGGCTAGCAATCTTGGCCTCTGAACCGATAGAAAAATTTATATTCGACAAAAAATACCTTGGAGATAAGTCTGGTTCATTATTGTATCTAGCTGTCACAAGGTCGAAATCGTCGGTGGCTTTTGTAGTTAACAAAATACCAAAAGACTTATTATCTAATAATTACATCCGATTCCAGACTGCCCAAAATACTACTCTGCAAATCAAAAGATGGTCTCCAGAAATTTCATATAATGATGACCCTAACTGCCTATTTTAGAATATTGCACCCATTATATAAATATTCTAATCTACATCCGGGTATCATCACCCAGTCAAAGAATTATATTTTCTCTACATAAATACAGAATATTGTCAGTTATTGTGAAATTTTTTTATTAAAAATATTTTTTTCTTCTTCCCTTAGCTAATAAAGTTATGGGTTTAAATGGCAAGAAGCCACATGCTGTTCATACAGCATGTGGCTTCTCAGCGTCTAGAGGGAGGGGTTAGGCGTCCAGCTCGCGGAGCCAGCGTGCCGCCTCCGTACCGTAATAGGTCAAGATGACGTCCGCACCGGCGCGGTGAATCGAACGCAGCGACTCCAACACCACAGCCTTACGGTCAATCCAGCCGTTCGCCGCAGCCGCCTCAATCATCGCGTACTCACCCGACACCTGATACGCCGCCACCGGCACCGGCGAAAACTCCGCCACCTCACGCACAATATCCAGGTAGCTACCGGCAGGCTTCACCATCACCATATCCGCGCCCTCCTCCAGGTCAGCGCGTACCTCCAGTAGCGACTCGCGGCGGTTCGCCGGGTCCTGTTGGTAGGTCTTGCGGTCGCCCTTGAAGGTCGACTCCACCGCGTCACGGAACGGACCAAAGAACGCCGAAGCGTACTTCGCCGAATACGCCAGAATCGACACATCCTCAAAGCCGGCCTCGTCCAGGGCGGCACGCATCGCCGCAATCTGGCCGTCCATCATGCCCGACGGGGACACCGTGTGCGCACCCGCACGCGCCTGCGAAACCGCCATCTTGCAGTACAGCTCCACCGTCTGGTCGTTATCCACCACGGGCGTTCCGTGGCCGTTATCAACCAGCACACCGCAGTGGCCGTGGCTAGTGAACTCATCCAGGCACGTATCAGCCATAACCACCAGGTCATCGCCAAACTCCTCACGGCACACCGCAATCGCACGGTTCAGGATGCCCTGCGGATCCCAGGCGGTCGAGCCGACCTCGTCCTTATCCTCATCGCGGGGAATGCCGAACAGGTCAATGCAGCGGATGCCCGCCTCGTACGCCTCACGCACGGCGGGGATGATGCTCTCCAGGGTGTGCTGGTACTGGCCGGGCATGGAACGAATCGGCTGCGGTTCGTCGATGCCGTCGCGAACGAAGAACACCTGAATCAGCTGCGCGGGGCGCAGAGTGGTCTCGGCGACGAGGGAGCGCATGGCTGCGGTGGTGCGCAGGCGGCGCGGGCGGCGGGTGAGGTTCATGATCTCTCCTGAAAACTCGATAAAAATATGTGGTCTTAGATGTGTCTTATTGAGGCCTAGATGAGGGATGCGCCTAAATCAGGGATGCGGCGGCGCGCGCCAAATCCTGCGGTGACGGCGAATCGGCCTGCACGTGGCGCAGGTTCAGGGCGCGGCATGCGGAGGCGGTACTCGCCCCAATCGCCACCACCGGCGGCACGGACTCAGGCGGCACGGATTCAGGCGCTAGCGCGGGTGCGCTGTCCAGCAGGGCGTGCAGGCGGGAGGGGGCGGTCACCACCAGCACATCCGGCGCGGGGTTTTCCGAGGTGGGGGTTTCCGGGGCACTCACCTGAGCTGTGTTCCCCTGCACGAGCGCGCGGGCGGCGCTGAGGCTCAGCTCGCCGGGCGCCACCTGCTCGGCGGGCACCATGTCGTAGAGCACGCAGCGGCGGCTCTCCCAGCCCAGATTTTTGAGGCCTTCGCGCAGGGTCGGGCGGGCGTTGGAGCCTTCCAGAACCAGCACGGCGGCGGCAGCTGTAGGCTTTTCGAACTCCGCGAGCATACCGGCGGCGCTCTGCACCTGCGGCTGAAAATCCGTGCCCAACCCCAGCTGGGTATGCACGGCGCGGGCGGTTGCCGCACCCACGCAGGCGATGCGCACTCCCCCACTCGCGCAGGCGCGGGCAAACTGCTCACCCCACAGCTCGGCACAGGCGCGAACCGTGTTGGCGCTCGTGAAGCTCACCCACGCATACTGACCGGAGGCGAGCGCCTCCAGCGCGGCGGCGTGGTCTTCGCCCGGTTCGACGGTGCGTGCCTGTTGCAGCGGGGCGAAAAGTACCCGGCACTCCCCCAACCCGTTCTGTGCGCATTCTTCGGCGAGGGCGCGTGCGAAGGCGGCGCCATGGGCGGCGGATCGGGTCAGCAGAACCGTGCGCGGGGATTCAGCTTGCGGAGTATCAGCCAGCCGAGGTTCAGAACACGAAGCAGACATGATGCCTACTTCAAATCCAATCCGGCCAAGGCGGCGGCGCCCATCTGCAGCAGGTCTTCCGCCACGCGCACGCCCAGGCGTTCGGCGCCGGGCACATCCAGTTCGGCGGTTGCCGAGGTGTGGCGCAGCATGTCGGTACCGTCCGGGGAGGCCACCACAACGTTGAGCACCAGGTCGCCCTCAACCACCTGCGCGTACGCACCGATGGGGGCGGCGCATCCGGCTTCGAGGCGGCGTAGCAGGGCACGTTCGGCGCTGACGGCGAGGCGGGTTTCGTAGTGGTTTGCGGCGAGCAGAGCACGGCCGAGGGCACGGACCGGGCGTGCCACCTCGGGGTCGGTGAGCGCGGCAGGGTCCGGGTTTTCGAACTCGCTTTCACGCACTTCCAGGGCGAGCGCACCCTGGCCGGGGGCGGGCAACATGCGGGTGGGGTCCATGTACTCGGTAATGAGTTCTTCCTTGCCCAGGCGCTTCAGACCGGAGACGGCAAGCACCACGGCGTCGCAGTCGCCGCTACGTTCGGTGCCTACACCGTGGTCGGCTCGCTCGGAAGTTTCGGTGTTCTGGCGGAGCACGACCTGCTTGCCGGCGTGCTCTTCAAGGCCCTTCACGCGGCCGATGCGGGTGCCCACGTTACCGCGAATGTCCACGATTTCAAGGTCGGGGCGCAGTGCACGCAGCTGGGCGGCGCGGCGGGGTGAGCCAGTGCCCACGCGGGAGCCGGTGGGCAGGGTGTCCAGGGTCAGGCCGTCGCGTGCTACGAGGGCGTCGCGGGGGTCTTCACGTTTAAGGGTTGCGGCGATGACCAGGCCGGGGCAGGGTGCGGAGGGCAGGTCCTTGAGGGAGTGTACTGCCATGTCCACGCGGTTTTCTTCGGAGGCGTTCTCACCGTCAAGCAGACGCTGGCGCAGTGCCGCCGCGAATACGCCGGTGCCGCCGAGGGTCGCCAGGGGTCCGGTGAGCACGTCACCTTCGGTTTTGACGGTGCGCAGGGTGAAGTCCACGACCTCGGCATCTGCGGCGCCGTGGTGTGCCTGGTGTTCGGTGTAGAGGGAGGTGACGGTTTCAGCAGCAATACGACTTTGGGTCAGGGCGAGAGCAGACCCGCGGGTGCCCAAGATGTACTCGTGATGGCTCATATCTCTCCTTGTCGGTGATGTGTGTGTGATAGCCCGTAGGCACGTGCGCTCCGACCCGCCCGCACACCCCGGTTAGGGGGTGTTGGGGCGAGCCGGAGCTACAGGGGTGGTGTTAGTGGGAGCAACATCCGCCGGAGCCGCAGCCACCGGAGCGGCGGGCAGAGGTTTCAGCGGGTGCGTTCTCAGAGGTGGCGTCCTCAGAAACGGCGGGCGCGTATTCTGCGACCACCGGCTTCGGCGCGCCACGGCCGGGCTTGCAGCAGTCGGGTTCGCACTCGTCGAACCAGCCGTACTGACCGCTCGCACTCGGGGCGAGGACGCTCTCACGTGCGGGGCGCAGGTCGGCTGAAACACTGTTCTCCACGCGCTCCTCAATCAGGCGGCGCAGCGACTCCACGTACGCCGGATGCGTGCCGGGGGTGGGGGTGCGCACGGCGACCACGCCCAGGCGCTCGCAGGTGTCCAGCGCCTCGGTGTCCAGGTCCCACTTGACTTCCATGTGGTCGGAGACGAAGCCGAGGGGCACCAGCACGACGCCTTCCACGGGGGCTTCGCCGTCCTCCGACGGGTTGGCGGGGGTGGGTAGCGCCTCCAGGGCGTCGTTGACGTCCGGCTCGAGCCACGGCATGGACGGCGGGCCGGAACGGGACTGGTACACCAGCTCCCATTCGACGTTCTGCAGAAGCTGCGGAGCCTCATCGCGAACCAGCGAAAGCACGGCGCGAGCGACCTGCAGGTGCTTCTCCACGTAGGCGGAGCCGCCCTCGTAGTTCACGCCGCGCGGGCCTGCCTCGTTCGCCGCGGAGGTCGGCACCGAGTGGGTGCAGAACATGATGCGCAGGCGCGGGTTCAGCGAACCGCTATCGCGTGCGGCAAGCTGTTCACGCACCGTGGCGAGCCCGTCCTTCAGCCCATCAGCGAAGGCGCGGGAGAAGCCGGGCACGTCAAAGAATTGACGGATCTTGCCCACGTGCACGCGACCTTCCAGGCCGAGCTGCTCGATCGCCACACCGTAGTCTTCACGGTACTGGCGGCAGCTCGAGTAGCCGGGGTAGGCGCTGGTCGCCAGCACGAGCACGTTGCGGTGGCCGTTCTCGTAGGCTTCGGCGAGTACGTCCTTCACGTAGGGCTTCCAGTTGCGGTTCGCCCAAGTGATCGGGATGTGCGGGCCACGCTCGGCGAGCGCCTGCTGCAGTGCGGCGAGCAGGGCACGGTTCTGCTCGTTAATGGGCGAGACTCCACCGTTGGCGCGGTAGTGGGTGGCGACCTCTTCGAGGCGCTCGTCCGGGATGCCGCGGCCAGCGGTTACGTTGCGCAGGAACGGGATGACGTCCTCCTGCCCCTCGGGGCCACCGAAGGAGGAGAGAATCACCAGGTCGTAGGGGCGTGCCTCTTCGGCACGTTCACGGGTGATGCTGCGTTCGCTTCGGTAGTCGCCGAGGGTCTGCTCGTTGAGCGCGGCGGGGCCGTTGGAGGCGGTGTTCGCCGGGTCGGTGCGGTTGGGTACCACGTCGTCCGGCAGGAGTGTGCCGTTGAGGGTTACGCCGTTATTCGGCTGATGGCTCACGCCAGAACCTCTGCCACTTCGTCTGCGCCGATGCGGCGGCCGGTGTAGAAGGGGGTTTCCTCGCGCACGTGCAGGCGTGCTTCGGTGTTGCGGAAGTGGCGCATCATGTCGACGAGGTCAACGAGCTGGGGTGCTTCGAGGGCGAGGACCCACTCGTAGTCGTTCATGCCGAAGGTTGCGACAGTGTTTGCCAGAATCTGCGGGAAGTCGATTGCCTTCATGCCGTGGTTCTTGAGCATTTCTGCGCGGCGTTCGGGGTTCATGTAGTACCAGTCGTAGGAGCGTACGAAGGGGTAGACGCAGACCCACGCTTCGGGTGCCTTGCCGCGTGCGTAGGCGGGTGCGTGGTTGCGGGTGAATTCTGCTTCGCGGTGTACGCCCATGGTGGACCAGACGATGGTGGTGCCTGCGAAGAGTGCGGTGCGGCGGATCTTGCGGACTGCTGCCTGCAGCTTTTCGGGGCTCTCGCCGTGGGTCCAGATCATGATGTCTGCATTGTCGCGCATTGCGGAGACGTCGTAGATGCCGCGCAGGGTCACGCCGTCGGCTGCGAGCTGCTCGGCGACCTTCTCGAATTCTGCGCGTGCTTCGTCGGTGTTAGCTTCTGCGGGGCGTGCGCCAGAGCGTGCGAACACGGTGTAGAGGGCGTAGTGCAGGGTTTCGCCTTCTTCGCGGCCGCGGCGGTTTTCGTCAGCTGCGGAGTGCTGGACTGCGTAGCCCTTGGGTGCGCCGCCGTAGCCGTGGCCGGGGTGGGTGTAGCCGCCCTGGCCCTGTGCACCGTGTGCGCCGCCGTGGCCGTGTGCTGCGTGATCGTGAGACATTGTGTGTTCCTTTCTTCAGCGAGGGTTCGCTGTGCTGGAGGCGCGGCTTCCGTAGCTGCGCGTTTTCTCAATTTTTTGGCTTTGTTGTTGGCTGAGCTGAGTTGTTGGCTGAGCTTCTGCCGTTGCGGTGCCGTCTACTTCGCGGTTGCAACCTTCGGGGAGGTGACGCCTTCCCAGTCTTGCGCGGCGTGGTAGATCAGCTGGTCCATCTGCTCGTAGGTGTCTTTGACGGTGAGGACTAGGCCGGATCCAGCGGCCCAGGAGCCGACGGTGCTGAGCGTGCCCAGTTCGCTGGCGCGGTCGCGGAAGTCCTGCACGCGCTTGCGGTGGCCGGGGGTGGAGGCAGGCAGTACGCCGCGCCAACGCACCACGTCCGCGTCGATAAGGTTGCGGTGGGTGAGGGCGACGCCCATCATGCGGGTGGCGTCGCGCAGGGCGAGGGTGATGAGCTGCTCGTCGGCGAGTGCGACTTCGGAGAAGCGGGAGTCTTCGCCGCCGCGGCCGTAGGAGAGGCGTACGACGTGGCGGCCGGGTCCTGCTGCGTCGGCGACCCACTGCCACTTGGCGGTGGCGTGGGTGAGTGCCTTGGCGCGGACGGCGGTTGCTTCTTCGGAGACGAGCAGGCCGGTGCCGCGCGGGTGCTTGTTCAAATCGGGTGCGTCAACGACGAGGGTGACGAGAGCGACTTCGGGGCCGGGTTCCAGGGCGGGTAGCGCGGTGGAGACGTGCGGGCCAATGAGTCGGGCTACGGTCGGGCCGTCGGTGGCGACTACCAGGTAGTCGGCGTAGAGGGGGGTGTTTTCGCCGTCGGTGGTGTGGCGCTGGATGATGAACCACTGGCCGGTGGATTCGTCGCGGTCTACGGCGATGACGTCGAATCCGGTGACGATGCGAACACCGGCGGCGTAGAGGTCTTCGACGAGGCGTTCGGAGAGCTGGTTCATGCCGCCGACGATGCCTGCCACCTGAGAGCCTGCCGGTGCTGCGGAGCGGAAGGCTGCCGCTGCTGCGGAGAGGGAGCGGTGCTTACGCAGTGCCGCGCGCAGGCCGGGGATGGTGGCGTCCACGTCGAGCTTGTCGGGGTGGGTGGAGTACACGCCGGAGACGACGGGGGCGACGAGGTTGTCGAGCACTTTCTGACCCATGCGGATGCGCACGAGCTCGCCGAGGGTCTTTGCGTTTTCACCGGCGGAGACGGGCAGGAACTTATCCACCTGGGCGCGGCGCAGGCCGCTCTTGCCGATGACGGGAATGAGGGACTTGTCGTTGACGTTGCCGGGGATGCCCATGATGCCGGTACTGGGGGTGCGGCGGGCGCCTTGCGGCAGGTACAGCCAGGAGCCGTAGGAGTTGGGGGTGACAATCTGGTCGCCCAGGCCGAGTTCTTTGACGAGGTCGCTGACGATGGGGCTGCGGGTTGCGAAGGATTCAGCGCCGGAGTCTAGGAGCAGGCCGCCAACTTCGTGGGCACCAACTGCACCGCCGAGGTGGTGCTTCTGCTCGAGCAGGGTGACGCGCATGCCGGCTGCGGCGAGGCGGCGTGCGGAGATGAGGCCGGAGGGGCCGCCACCGATAACGATGGCGGTGGGCACCTTTTCCTTGCGGGTGAATGCTCGTGCGGTCTGGGGCGCGGTGGAGGAGGGCGCGGTGAAGGAGCTGGCCTGTGCGGTCCGGTGCGGTGCCTGGTTGGTGTGGCCCATGGTGGTTCTCCTTTGGTCTGTCTGCGGGTCTGCCCTGCGGTGTTGGCTTTATCAGCGGGCACGGTGGTTGTTGGGTGGCCGCGGCGCTGATATGTGGTTAGCCCCGCGGGTCCGTTGCCTTAGCGTGCCGTTTTCTCGTGGATGTATGCCACGAGGTCGGTGAGCACCTGCGGGTCGGTGGTCGGGGGTACGCCGTGGCCGAGGTTGACCACGTGCGAGGGGGCGGCGCTACCTTCGGCGAGCACTTCGTCTACGTGTGCGTAGAGGTTTTCGCTACCTGCGGCGAGCAGTGCCGGGTCGATGTTGCCCTGCAGGGGTACGGCGCCGTTGAGCAGGGTGTTCGCTGCGGACAGCGGCAGGCGGTAGTCCACGCCGATGACGTCTGCGCCGGCTTCGTGCATGGCGGGCAGCAGGGCGGTGGTGCCGGTGCCGAAGTGGATGCGCGGCACACCGTATTCGCGCACCATGTCGAGGGCGGTTGCGGAGTGTGCCTGCACGTAGCGGCGGTAGTCGCCTTCGCCGAGGGAGCCTGCCCAGGAGTCGAAGAGCTGCACGGCGGATGCGCCCGCCTCGATTTGTGCGCGCAGGAACTGGCCTGCGGTGCGGGCTGCCCAGGCGGCGAGTTCGTGCCAGGCGGCGGGGTCGGCGTGCATCATGGTGCGCGGGCGCAGGTGGTCGCGGGAGGGGCCACCTTCGACCATGTAGGCGGCGACGGTGAAGGGGGCTCCGGCAAAGCCGATGAGCGGGGTGTCGCCGAGCATTTCTACGGTGGCGGCGACGGCTTCGCGGATGGGGTCGAGGTCGCTGTCTTTGAGTTCGGGCAGGGCGCGCACCTCGTCGAGGGTGCGGACGGGCTGGTCGAGTACGGGGCCCCTACCGGGCACGATGTCGACGTTGACGCCCGCAAGCTTCATGGGGATGACGATGTCGGAGAAGAAGATGCCGGCGTCGACCTTGTGGCGGCGGACGGGCTGCACGGTGATTTCTGCGGCGAGGTCGGGGGTGAGGCATGCGTCCAGCATGGGGATGCCTTCGCGCGCTTGGCGGTATTCGGGCAGGGAGCGGCCTGCCTGGCGCATGAACCAGACGGGTCGGTGGCTGGAGGGGCGGCCGGTGAGGGCGCGGAGCATGGGCGAGTCGGCGGCGGTGCCTGCGCGCAGGGGGTGGTTGGCGGGTAGGTGTGCGAGCTGCTCGTCGGTGAGCAGGGGTCGCTGGGCGTCGGTGGGGTGTGCGGGCAGGGCGGGTGCCTGTGCGGCAGCCGATGCGGTGCCCTTTTCCGATGCGAGGGTGGTGTGCTGGTTTTCGCTCATAGTGTCTAGTGTGACAGGTTTATGAGGGCGTTTTTGCGACACTATGTCATGGCGACTTTTACCTAAAGGTGGCTTCCTTAGTGGTGAGGGACACCTTAGTTCACACCCGTTAGGCTCCTGCTTGCCATCTGTTTGCGCCCGTTTACGCGGAGATTTGCGCGGCGAATACGCAAGTGAAGCACCAAATGCACCCCTTCGCATTCCGGTGAGCTCTCCCCTACCTGCGCTTTTGAATTGCCACCAGCACCCCGGCAGCACCCCAACAACACCCCGGCGGATACCCCCGCCTCCTGTCCGCTATGTGGCACCCACTAAGCCACGTGGAGCCGTGAACTTAGGTTCTGTGAGCTTTACAGGGGCTTAGTCGGCGTGGTTATGATTAATCTCTAGTGAGTACTTATGCATTTGTGGCATCGCACCACACCGTTGATCTGACCACCGTCGCTGCGTTGAGCGCCGGTGCCTCCGGCGTACCCGATGTTCTGGCGAGCGATATGGCGCGTCAGCTGGGCGTGAAGGGTGCAGTCGTTCTTGCCACCTGTAACCGTCTTGAAATGTATGTTCAGCTACACGTATCCGCCCATGTGCCCATGGTTCGTGAGCTGATTGTCGACTCTATTGCGCGCGCCTCCGGGCTGGACAAAGAACTGGTCAATTCCAGCTTCGATGCGTACGCCGATGATGAGGCCGCACGCCACCTGCTGACGGTCGCCTCCGGCCTGGAATCTGCCGTGGTTGGTGAGCGCGAAATCGCCGGTCAGGTGCGCCGCGCCCTGGCTGCCGCGCAGGCGAAGGCACAAGAGGACGGCGTCCCCCTTCCCGGTGAACTGGTTCAGCTATTTGAACATGCGGCGCATACCGCTCGTCAGGTGGGTCAGCATACGGCGCTTGGCGCTCAGGGCCGCTCGATTGTGTCTGTTGCCCTCGATCTTGCGGATGAGGTTGCCGAAAAGGATTGGGCAACCCGCCGCGCCCTGATTTTTGGTACGGGTGCTTACGCGGGCGCGACCATTGCGGCTCTGCGCGAGCGCGGTTGCACCGATATTTGGGTCAATTCCCGTTCGGGTCGTGCCGCCGAGTTCGCGGCAAAGCGCGAGGTTTCTGCGGTGCCGGTGGACGGCATGGAGCAGGCCATGGCCTCTGCCGACGTCATTATTGGCTGCTCCGGCGGCTCCGATCCGCTGCTTCCCGAGCAGATTCCGGGCGGTCACCACACGATCCTCGACCTGGCGCTTTCGCGTGACTTTGACCCCTCGGTCGCTGACCTGCCGAACGTTGAGCTGATTACCCTCGAATCGGTGCGCCTTGCCGCACCCGAGGAAACCGAAGAGTCCGTGGCGACGGCTACGCGCATCGTGGAGTCTGAGCTGGTGGCGTTCCTGTCCCGTCAGCGTTCCCGCACGATTGACTCCGCGATTGTTGCGCTGCGCTCGCACACCATGGACGTGCTGGATTCCGAGCTGGAGAAGGTGCGTAGCCAGTTTGGTTGCGGTGCGGCGACGGAGCAGTTTGAGCTGGCGATGCGCCGCATGGTGAAGTCTCTGCTGCACACCCCGACGGTGCGCGCCAAGAAGCTTGCGGCGGAGGGCCGCACGGAGGATTACGTGCAGGCGCTGGAGACTCTCTACGGTATTCAGGTGGAGGACTCTTAAGAGCCTTCTCTCCCCCGCCACGTTTTTCTGTGTTTTGCGTTTGCTGTTGGTGTTCGTCGGTGGAGTATTTTATTAGCCCCCGGCGAAGTACCGCCCGTTCACGGTGCCAATGAGCGCATTCACGCTAGAGTAGAAGCTAAGTAAGGTAAGTTTCTTTCCGTGCGCACGCATAGCGGCGCCGGACTATTCTGCGAGGAGACTCATGGAAATCAAGATTGGCGTTCGCCACATTGCTCGTGAAATTATTGTTGAGACCAGTGAGGCTAAGGAAATCCTCATGGAGAAGGTCTCGAAGGCTATTGAGGATGGCTCGCTGCTGCAGATTATGGACGATAAGGGCAACACCACTCTGATTCCCGGTGCTCAGATTGGCTATGTTGAGCTGGGCTCCGACGCGAAGCGTCACGTGGGCTTCGGTATCGGCGCCTAATTACTTCGGTAGCTGTCCCCCCTTAGCTTTAGCTCTCCCCCGCATCCGCAATGATGCGTAACCGCGCTGTGTGCGTGCGCTGTATACGCCGTACGGTTACGCCGTGCCGAATGCGGGGGTTTGCGTTTTAAACCGCCCGCACAGAAACCTCGCGGTACCCGGTTTTGGGGCGGTATATCGCCCATCACGGGCGCACACCACAACCGGTCGGGGGTGCGCCGGAAGCAAATCCGGGTTAATATTGAGGGGTTAAGTGAATGACCGGTCGTACCCCTTTCAAGACCCCGAGGCTGCACCGCCTTCTCATCATGAATAACCATGAGTATTAACCCATGAGCATTAAGCATGCGTGCAGGCGGCGTCTCGGTAAGAATTTCCCGTGTAAGAATTTCCCGCGGCCGGCTTTCGACGCCCGCCCGTCACCGCCTCCACCGTTGGGGCGCTGGCTGGTGCACCCCCGATTCTGGGGAGAAACACACCCCGAGCAGGGGTAGAAAGATACGGTCCAGTGACTGAAACGAACACGCAGGAAACCACTCAGACTGCAAAGTCCTTCGCCGACTTCGGCGTTCGCCAGGATATTAGCGACGCCCTCGCGGCGGTTGGCATTACCTCCCCCTTCCCCATCCAGGAGCTGACTCTTCCCGTGGCTCTGTCTGGCCAGGACATCATTGGTCAGGCGAAGACCGGTACCGGTAAGACCCTCGGCTTTGGTCTGCCCACCATTCAGCGTGTGGTCGGCCGCGACGATGAGGGTTGGGCTGATTTGGAGTACCCCGGCGCGCCTCAGGCGCTGATTCTGGTTCCGACCCGTGAGCTTGCTATTCAGGTGGGTGAGGACCTGGCGATTGCTGCGAAGCTGCGCAACGCCCGCGTCGCCACCCTGTACGGTGGTGTGCCGATTGAGCCTCAGGCTGAGCTGCTGCGCCGCGGCCTGGAGGTTGCGGTGGGTACCCCCGGCCGCATTATCGACCTGTACCAGCAGGGCTTCCTGAACCTGAAGCAGGTCAAGATCGTGGTTCTCGATGAGGCTGACGAGATGCTGGATTTGGGTTTCCAGCCGTCGGTTGAGAAGATCCTCAGCTACCTGCCGGAGGACCGCCAGAGCATGCTGTTCTCCGCAACCATGCCCGGCCCGGTCATTGCGATGGCACGCCAGTACATGACCAAGCCCATGCGCATTAGCGCCGCTGACCCCGAGGACGCCTCGAAGACTAAGGCGTCGATCCGCCAGGTCGTCTACCGTGCGCACCACCTGGACAAGGACGAGATGATTGGCCGCATTCTGCGCGCTACCGGCCGCGGCCGTACCGTCATCTTCACCAAGACCAAGCGTGATGCTGCCCGCGTGGCGGAGGAGCTGGTGAACCGTGGCTTCGCTGCCGCTCCCCTGCACGGTGACCTGAACCAGGTTGCGCGTGAGCAGGCGCTGAAGGCGTTCCGCTCCGGCAAGGTCGACATTCTGGTCGCGACCGACGTGGCGGCTCGCGGTATTGACGTTGAAGACGTGACCCACGTGATTAACCACCGCGTGCCCGAGGATGAGAAGACCTACCTGCACCGTACCGGCCGTACCGGCCGTGCGGGCAATGAGGGCACCGCTGTGACCCTGGTTGACTGGGATGACCTGCCGCGCTGGAAGGTCATTAACGACGCCCTGGAGCTGGGTGTTCCTGAGCCGGTTGAGACCTACTCTTCTTCTGAGCACCTGTTCTACGACCTGAACATTCCGCTTGGCACCAAGGGCCGTCTGCCGCGTGAGGAGCGTGTGGCTGAGGGCATGGGCGATGAGTTCTTTGAGAGCGCCCGTGATTCTCGTGATGGCCGTCCGGCTCGTTCTCGCGGTGGCCGCGATGGTGGCCGTTCTGGCGGTCGTGACGGCGAGAAGGGTTCGCGCCGTTCCCGCGGTTCCCGTGACGGTGGCCATGAAGGTCGTTCCGGCGGTCGTTCCGGTGAGGGCCGCGGCGAGCGCCGTAGCCGCTCCGAGGGCCGCAAGCGCACTGAACGTTCTGCTGAGCGCTCCGAGCGTTCTGCCGAGCGTGCAGAGCGTAACGAGCAGGGCGCATCTGAGCGTTCTTCTGAGCGTTCTGAGCGTGCGCCTCGTCAGCGTCGCCGTACCCGCCGTGTTGAGGGTCTGCCCGTGGAGGGTGAGGGTCGCCGCCGCACCCGCCGCCGCTCTGAAGGCTCTCGCGCTGAGGGTTCGCGTGCTGAGGGTTCTCGCGGTAAGGGCCGTGGCGCTGACCGTGCTGGTTCTGAAGGCTAGGGCCGGGGTTGGGTATTTCAGCATCCCCGGCGCCTGCCGCGCCCTCCCCTGCCACTGAGGCACACCCCGCGGATTCGGCTGTTTTCGATCCGCAGGGCCCGTCGCTGCTGGTGCAGGCAGATAACCTGGAGTATCTGCGTGAGCTGCCCGATGGTGCGTTCACCGTGATTTACATTGACCCGCCGTTCAATACGGGTAAGAAGCAGACGCGCCGCACTTTGAGCGCGGAGGCTTCTGAGAAGGGTGACCGCACCGGTTTTAAGGGCAAGAGCTATTCGAGCACCCTGCAGACTCTGGCGAGCTATAACGATTCGTTCGAGGATTATTGGGCGTTCCTAGCGCCGCGTATTGAGCAGGCGCATCGTCTGCTCGCGCAGGACGGCACCCTGTACCTGCACCTGGATTGGCGTGAGGTTCATTATGTGAAGATTATGTGCGACATGATTTTTGGTCGTGAGAACTTCATTAATGAGCTGATTTGGGCTTATGACTACGGTGCGAAGTCTACGCGCCGCTGGCCGACGAAGCACGACAATATTTTGGTGTACGCGAAGGATCACCGCAGCTATTACTTCAATACTGCGGAGGTTGATCGTGAACCGTATATGGCTCCCGGTTTGGTGACTGAGGAGAAGGCTTCTCGCGGTAAGCTCCCTACGGATGTGTGGTGGCATACTATTGTGTCGCCGACGGGTAAGGAGAAGACGGGGTATCCCACGCAGAAGCCTACGGGCCTGTTGCGTCGTATGATTGCGGCGAGTTCCCGCCCGGGTGATTGGGTGTTGGACTTCTTCGCTGGTTCTGGTTCTACGGGTGCGGCGGCGGCTCAGCTGGGCCGTAAGTTCGTGTGCGTGGATCAGAATCCGCCGGCTATTGAGGTGATGGCTAAGCGCCTAGGTGTGGATTCGGTGTCGTTCGCTGAGTATCGCGGTGTGCCGCGTGGGGCGAGTGTGCTGTTCACGCCGAAGCGTACGGTGGGTGTTCGTGGCGGTACGAGTCGTGATGCGTTGACGGCGGCGAGCCGTCATGCGCTGAAGGCTGTGTTGGATACGCTCACGGAGACTACGCAGCCGGTTGAGGGTGCGTCGTGCCGGTTTGTGCGTCACCGTTCGATGGATGCGGTGGATAAGAAGATGCGTATTGATGGTCGTGATGAGTTGCGTCGTCAGCGTCAGCATCAGGCGCGGGCTAAGGCTCGTGCGGCGCGGGCGACTGCTCAGATGGATGCGGCGGCTGCGGGTGCGGTGTTGCAGCATCATGCCTCGCGTGAGAGCGTCTAGGCGGTCTTGTCTGCGCGTTCGTGAGAGCACGTGTTAAGAGTGTGGGGCGGATTCCCAGCAAGGAACCCGCCCCACACTCTTTTGTGTTGCCCTAGTGTTCTGTTCTAAGGTGCCTTCTCTTTATAAATGTTTTTAGAATGCACCTCGAGTATCTGCCATGCGCAATACTTCAAAAGCCTGTTCATATGTTGCTTGGAAAGTCCATTGGCTCACTCGTCGACCTTCATAGTCCATGCTCGCTACGTCATGGTGTCTAATCGATTCGTGGAAGCCAGTGTACTTCTTATCAGAGCCGGCTCCAGTGTATTTCAACCAAACATAGGCCCGATGCAACTCTGAGCCGTAAGGAAGGTTGGGGTTCCGCTTGGTCCAGGGCTCTTCCTCATTCGGAGGATTCATATCGGGTAGCTTGACCGCCGGACTACCAGCTAGGCGGTATGCCATGATTACTGTCGTCGTTTCATTCGCGGGGGCATCGTAATGGAAATTCCCATCACTCCAACCCCAGGTAATGCCCCGCTGACGAGCCCACATCACCACAGGAAAACGCGGATCATCAGTCTTAATATCACCATAC
>ERZ773180.725-NODE-725-length-18717-cov-50.247991_pt1 | contig 18717 bp, 13 predicted proteins | sample MGYA00511080_ERZ773180 | MGnify/ENA primary metagenome ERZ773180 (study PRJEB29015, sample SAMEA2738175) | human oral metagenome | biome: human oral; feature: human-associated habitat; material: saliva | place: China | collected 2178 ...
GACGGTGGGCTTTTTGATAAAAGCATAGGGGGATGATCGGTTTCGACGATGTGAGTTGAGATGGGTGAAGCGTGCCGAGGATGCAGGGTTATCTCGTTAACGCCCTCTGCAAAAAATTAAGTGCAGAATCTAAGCGCACTGACTTCGCACTCGCTGCCTAAGCGCGAGTTGCCGTCTGTCGGCCTGAGCATGCCTTTGGCTCAGTTACCGGCATCGACTTAAAAGGCCACTGCTGCTAGCCCTTGTTGCGGGGGCTGGCGGGACTTTTACGTGACTAGGTTCGTCGGTATATGTGTTTATGCAAGTACCGGAGCCGAAAAGTAGCGTTCGCATAAACTGCGCACGGAGAAGCCCCGTTGACGCCACATCGGACCGGGGTTCGATTCCCCGCATCTCCACGATCTCCCAACCGCCCGCTATCCCGTATGGGGTGCGGCGGTGATTATCGGTTCCAATCCAGAGGAAGAACCGCGGTAGGTTTCTACCACCCGGCAGGACGCCCCACGGCGTCACCTGCCGGGTATTTTTATGCCCAATTGTCGGTCTGTATTGTCGGTCTGTTCTGGGGTGTACCGGCGTGCCCGTGGGCGCTCAGGTGACCGCATTGTAATGAGAACGTCATCAGAGAATGACGACTCACATATCGTTGACTTTGATGGCCTGTCTATATCTCTCCCCCCCCATTCGTCCGAGGGCTGATATCGGGGTAGCTGGTCCTCATTTAGAGACTACCCCACTGACGAAAATAAGGATGAGTGGCACAGCTGACTCGACAAAGATGTGTGCTATTTCGATGGGGCTGTCTATGAGCGAAATGCACGCTTCGAGTACAGCACCATCGATGTCTCGGACAGTATGATTTTCATCTTTGCCTTGCTATGAGCTCCAGCCCGATATCCGTCACCCACATGGTAATTTGGGTCTTGCCTCCCCGCTAGAAGTATTTGATATCGATAATGTTGTCAATGATGATACACTCAGGTGGTCGGACACCGATTATGGAACAGGTTCTGAGGCTTACTGAGCCCAGCAGCCTACAGTGTTCCTAGGGGTCCGAAATCGACCGATTTATTGACATGGGTAGCAAAGGAGTGGCGATGGCGGAGGACCTTACCGAAGATCAGGTGCGCGACAAGGCCAGGGGAATCCTCGACTTCGAGGATAGGCCGGGGGTCGTCTCTGGCGTCGGGCAGCTAACGACGTTCAACCGGCTGGGCTTCAAGGGTGTGGCGGACAAACCGGACGGGTGGTATCTGCCCGACAACGTGAACGACCCCGCCGTCGTGCTGGAGACCAAGGCCAGCCGCATCGTGCTCAAAAAAGACCAAGTCGATGAACTGCTCAAGAACATACGCATCCTCCAGCGCAGATACAAAAACGTCGTGGGCGTGCTCTACAACGGCGACGACACGCGCGTGTTCAAGGGGCAGGAGGAGTACAAGGCACAGGGCAGCAACATCCTGCACAACGTCGAGTACTACCTCGACCTGTTCAATGCCGAGGCAATCGACAAGCAACGGATCTACGAGCTCACCTCGAGGATCAACAACTGCCTGCACTTCGAGTTTGGCGTCAAGAACCTCTACCACCGTATGATCTTCACCGCCTGCGCGCTCGTCGCCGAACGCTACGGCGGGGGGCTGTCACGCTGCGTCGACCTGGGATATGAGGCATTCCAGGCGGTGATCATCTCGACGCTTTCCAAGTCGCTGGAGGACAGCCGCAACCAGAACTCCAAGATCAACATCCTGCTGGAGGAATACTCCACCATCAAGATGAACACGACGGATAACCAGGCCGCGATCAACGATTTCATCGGCTGGGTCGTCGAGATCTCCGAGTGCGTCAACTCCTCCGAATGGCGAGGCGAGGACGTCATGGGTATCTTCTTCAATGAGTTCAACCGATACAAGGGGAAGTCCGAGCATGGGCAGGTCTTCACCCCCGAGCACATCACGGACTTCATGTACCGTATCCTCGAGGTCAACCAGGACGACCGCGTGCTCGACGCCACCTGCGGGTCCGGCGGCTTCCTCGTCAAGGCGATGGCCAACATGATCCAGGAGGCCGGTGGCACCAAGACCGACAAGGCCACGCAGATCAAGCGGAGCCAGCTCTTCGGCATCGAGAACGACCGTGAGATCTACGCCCTGGCCTGCGCGAACATGCTCATCCACAAGGATGGCAAGACCAACCTCCAGCTGCTCGACGCCCGCTACGAGGAGGCCGCCAAGTGGATCGCCCGCCAGGACATCACCAAAGTGCTCATGAACCCGCCCTACGAGAAAAAGTACGGGTGCATGAAGATCGTCGAGAACGTGCTCGACAGCGTGCCCGCCCGCACCGCCTGCGCCTTCATCCTGCCCGACAAGAAGCTCGAGAAGGCGTCGAAGGCGCAGATGAAGAGCATCCTCGCCCACCACCGTCTGCGCAAGATCATCAAGCTCCCCGAGGACCTGTTCTTCAAAGTTGGCATCACGACGAGCATCTTCGTGTTCGAGACAGGCATCCCGCAGGACGGCAAGGAGATCTTCGCTTGCTACATGGAGAGCGACGGCCTCGTCACGGTCAAGAACAAGGGTCGACACGACGTGTACGGCCGATGGGCCTCCATCGAGGACCACTGGATCGACGTGGTCGAGAAGCAGTCGGGCGACGACACCTGCCAGTGGGTCGATCCCACCGAGCACCTGTCCTACCAGGTCCCGCAGAAGCCCTTCGAGATCTTCGAGGAGGACTTCAAACGGACGGCACTGAACTACCTCATGTTTCAGCAGGGCATCGACGCCAAGGAGTTCGGCGAGAAGCTCCTCGAGACTGCCATGTACTCGAGCTCGGTGAGCGCGGAGCATGGGCGAGTTCAGGTTTCTATGAATCAGGATGGCGGTCATGATGAACTCAATTGAGACCACAAGCTGGAGGACGTTCCCTCTCGTCGATGTGTTCGAAATGTCGAACACAAAGAGCATCGTGCAGAAGGACATCATTCCCGATAGCGGAACGACACCATATGTCACCGCATCTGAGAAGAACAACGGTGTATTGACCTACATCTCGTGCCCGTCTGAGTGGCTCGACAAGGGTGGGTGCATCATGATCGGCGGCAAAACGCTGACTTTCACCTACCAGGAGCAGGACTTCTGCTCGAACGATAGCCACAACATCGCTCTGTACGTCAAAGGCGAGAAGCAGGTCAGCGAGCGTGTACACCTGTTCCTCATCACGGCGCTCAGGGCATCACTGCGTCAGAAATACTCCTGGTCGGACTCGATCTCGATGAAGCGAATCGTCGACGATGAGATGCAACTCCCCGCCACCTCCGACGGCAAGCCCGACTGGGACTACATGGACTCCTACATGCAGACCGTCATGGACGAGTCGCGCAATGACCTGCACACCCTCGACCTCCTGAAGGGCGATAAGCGCAAATGCGACACGAGTGCATGGGGTGAGTTCAAGGTCGGCGATTTGTTTGACCTGAAAAGACCAGCAGCACGCAGTAAGTCAAAGTACGCAGAAGGTGACACGCCTTTCGTCGCCTCAGGAAATATTAACAATGGCGTCGTCTGCTATTGCGAACCAAAAACTGACGAAGTTCCAGAGGCAGGCAATTGCATTTCAATAAGCCCTCTTGACGGAGCAGCGTTCTATCAACCACGAGACTTTCTTGGGCGAGGCGGAGCGGGATCTGCGATATTGCTCCTCTATAATGAACACCTCAATGAGCGAATCGGGCTATTTATCGCAGCAAACATCCGTGCGACTTTGACCCATTATTCGTACTCGGATCAAATCAATTCGAAGTCGATTGTAAAGGAACACATCAAGCTTCCCGTCACCCCTGACGGCAACCCCGACTGGGACTACATGGACTCCTACATGCAGGACGTCATGGACACGAGCAAGGAAGCGCTGAGCCATCTCGTCAGCGTGGAAGTGAGGTGACCACCCATGAAGATCGGCTACTCCTGCGTCTTGACCGCCCGCCAGGGCCAGTCGCTCGAGACCCAGCGCGAGGCGTTGCTCGACGCGGGATGCGACGCCCCGCACCTCCACAGCGACACGATCAGCGGCACCAAATGGGACCGCCAGGCCCCTCCGAGGCACTGGAGTACATGAGGCCAGGCGACACCCTCGTCGTGACGCGCCTCGACCGCCTGGGCCGCAACCTGCGCGAGACCGTGACCACCATCGCGGACCTCGCGTAGCGTGACATCAACGCCTAAGTGCTCGAGCCCTCGCTCGACACGTCGCGGCCCGCGGACAAGGTCGTCGTCAATGTCATGGTGCCCCTAGCCGAGTGGGAACGAGAGCTACTTGTTGAGCGCACCCGTGAAGGCGTAGCTCAAGGGCGCGTTGCTGGGCCAAAGCCTAAGCTTACCGATGAGCAGGCCCGGCGGGCCCGGCAGCTCATCGAGGGAGGTGAGAGTATCTCCTCTCCGTAGCCAGGTCTTTCAACGTGCCTAGGCAGACCCTTTATCGGGCTCTGGAACGTCCCTCATTGACTGCGTAAGCATCATGGAGCTGTAGGTTTCACCTAATGTTTTCGTGTACATCTAATGGCTCGTTGTTAGTCTAGGCAGTCCATGAAGTGGATAAGCCAGTGCTCGGGGGTTATCTTTCAACTCTTTCAGACTATAAGAGAACCCCAGTCGTTCCCCTTAGATGAAAAGCCTCCTATTTCTTGGACATCGAAATTGAAGTCTGAGGAATGGGAGGCTTTTCATACTTGTAAAGAGGCATTTGAAACATGACTGTTTGCTTAGAGAATAGGCTGTGGAGATGCTCGAAAAGGGGATTTTAACTATAGCTCCACAGATAACAAGCCCGGTGTACCTATCGACGTCGGGAGAAGCCCCGTTGACGCCACATCGGACCGGGGTTCGATTCCCCGCATCTCCACGATCTCCCAACCGCCCGCTATCCCGTATGGGGTGCGGCGGTGATTATCGGTTCCAATCCAGAGGAAGAACCGCGGTAGGTTTCTACCACCCGGCAGGACGCCCCACGGCGTCACCTGCCGGGTATTTTTATGCCCAATTGTCGGTCTGCATTGTCGGTCTGCTCTGGGGCGTACCGGCGTGCCCGAGGGTGCTCAGGTGACCGCATTGTAATGAGAACGTCATCAGAGAAGACGAAAACGCACCCTATGGCGTAGTATCGAAGGGTAGATATCGTTGTTCGGCGTTATTGTTCATTCAATCTCACCGGCAACATTCGAGAGCAACCACAGAGCCACCAAACGAGCCACAAAGTAGCCGGTCATACAGAATAGCCGGTCATAGGGACGCCGCCGCTACGACGCGGTAGCTACATACCCGCTATGACGACCACTCAAGGACACACCATGGAAAACCAGATTCCCGCCCCCTCCTTCCCGGAGCAGAACAACGCAAACTCCCCGCAGCCGGTACCTGCAGGCGTAGCACCCGGCGCGCCCCTCGGCGTAGCACCCGCTGGCCCCGCACTGGGCGTAGCACCGGCTAACGTGCGCGACCGCGACGACAGCTACCAGCGCATCCCGGACATCTACCGGGTTCCGGCTGAGCATCGCCGCCCCTACGGCGAGACCACCGGCGACTTCCGCGGCCCCGGCTACTTCTACTCCATCGGCGCGTTCGGTGCCTCCCTGGGTGCCCTGGTGCTGACCCTCTACGCGTGGATTCAGGTCGCGGCACTCCACGCTGAGGCAAGGACCAGCTCCGGCGATTACAGCTCCTCTGCTTATAGCTCCAATCTGAGTCTGAGCCCCAACATCATGGTGATTGCTCTACTGCTCGTGGGTCTGATCCCGGTAGGCGTGTCTATCTGGCTTGCCATCTACTCGGCGAAGGTGAACGCCGGTCACACCACCAAGTACACCTCGAAGATGACGACCTTCAACATTCTGGCGTACATCATCTCGGGTCTGAGCCTGCTGGGTCTGCTCGGCACCCTCACGATGCTGTCCTAAAACAGGCAATACGTGCTCTCAAAGCGATAACAGCGAGGCGGCGGCTTTCCACTATCGGAAAAGCCGCCGCCTCGCTGTATTTTACTGCCGCCTGCTTTTACTGCCTCCTTCTCAGGGGAGGGGGGAGAGGCTAGGATTGGGGCGCGAGCGCCTCCAGCACCTGCTGCTGCACCGCCGCCGTATTACTTGCCACCAGGGACACCGGGTGCACACCGGAGACTGAAACCCCCGCGTGCTCGGGCAAATCGCCCTCCAGGGTGGAGGCGACTCCGCCAGCCTCACGGATCAGCGGCAGTAGAGCCGCCACCTCGTAGAACGACAGAGATGCGTCCACGACGGTGTCCACGGCGCCCTCAGCGAGCATACACGCCGCCCAGAACGAACCGTACGCGCGGGAACGACCCACGCAGCCCAGAAGCTGTACAAGCTCGCCAGAGCGGTCTACAGCGCCTTCAGAGGCCGCCTTCCAGGAGGAGAGGTCGGTGTACGCGGCAGAGAGCTGATCCAGCTGAGTTAGCGAAGACACCTCAAGACGAGTCGCCTGCGCCAAGGACTTACCCGTGTACGCGCCCGAACCGCGAGCAGCCCACCAGCGGCGACCCAGCGCGGGTGCAGACACCACACCCACCACCGGCTCACCCTGATCCAGCAGAGCAATCAGAGTCGCCCACACCGGCACGCCGCGGCGAAAATTATCTAGCTCAGCAATCGGCGCAATCACCCACTGGCGCGCCGCCTGACCGTTATAGCCGGCATGCGCACCGGCAATACCGTCACGAGTACGCACACGCGACAGCTGCGCGCGCAGAAGCTCCTCAACCTCCTGAGCCACATCCGAGGCGTAATCGGCAGTCTCCTGCACCTGCGGCTCCGCGGGCTGCTGAGTAGCCTGCTGCCACGGCGCCAACGGTGCCGCCGCGGGTGTCGCCTCGGCGGGCTCTACCACCTCGGAAGCGGGGGAGAAGACCGGGCGGTCACGAAAACGCATGGCGCTCACACGATCGACGCTATCGGCAAGAATATGCGCAAGACGCAAATCGTCGGTGTACTGCTGGGGACGGCTCATAGTAATGCTCTTCTTCAATATTCGGTGATGTAGTCAGCAAAAATGTGTGCGTAGTGCTGTGTGTAATGCAGGGGAGAGAACCTAGACGAGAGCGCCCAGCTCCTTCTCCGAATCGCCCTCTTCAGGAGTCAAAAGCAGTAGCTTACGCAAGGACTCCAGGCGATCAGGACCGCTCTCACCGGCATGACCGGCAGCAACGTACGCCTCCAGACCGCACTCGGGAGCCTGCGCCGCGTGAGTACATGCCTTCGGGCAATCCGCCGCGCCGGGTGCCAGATCCACGAACGCCTCCACGACGGTCTCCGGCGGCACATGCGCCAGACCAAAAGAACGAATACCCGGAGTATCAATAATCCAGGTGCCCGGCTCCATCGGCTCACCGTTCGCATTCACCGGACGCAACGCCAACGCCGACGAGGAAGTGTGGCGGCCACGGCCCGTCACCGCGTTCACATGACCGGTCGCGCGCTCGGAACCGGTCAGCGCATTCACCAGGGTTGACTTACCCACACCCGAATGACCCAGAAGCACCGATACCTGACCCAGCAGCTCCTGCAGAAGCTCCTGAACCGGCGCCGACTCCAAACCGGCAGCGCCCTCCTGGCTCGGCGCCAAACCATCCGAAGAAGAAGACAGCACAATCTTCAAACCGCTCGCCGCATAGTAATCCAGCAGGTTCTGCGGGTACCGCACATCGGTCTTCGTAATGCACAGAATCGGCTCAATACCGGCATCAAACGCCGCCACCACGGCACGATCAATGAAGCCGGTACGCGGCTCCGGGTTCGCCGCAGCAACCACAATCACCAGCTGCTGAGCATTCGCCACGACCACGCGCTCCGACGGGTCGGTGTCGTCGGCGCTACGGCGCAGAATCGAGGTGCGCTCGCCCAGACGCACAATGCGCGCCAGGGTATCCTTCGCGCCGGAGGTGTCACCCACCAGGTCCACAAAGTCGCCGGTCACAATCGCGGTGCGGCGCAGCTCCTTAGCGCGCGCCGCAATGAGGGTACGCTCCTTCTCGGTACCCTCATCAACTACGACCGACCAGCGGCCGCGGTCCACCGTAATGACCCTGCCACGAATCGCTTCTTTGAAGGTCGGGCGGTCCTTCGTGCGGGGTCGGGAGCCCTTCTTGTTCGGGCGCACGCGCACATCCGACTCATCCCATTCGGAGAAATCGCGCACGTTCATGCGGGAAGAACCCATTTAGAAGACCTCCTGGTCGGCGGTAACGGTGGAAGCGCCGACCTGCCATTGCGCCAGCATGTCCTCCCACATTGCGGTAAATTCGGGCATGGTCTTAGCCACGGTGGCAACATTCTGCACCACCACATTGGGACGGCGCAGACCAATAATCGCCGCGAAGGTTGCCATACGGTGATCGTCGTAGGTGCGCGCCAGAACCGGCTGAGCCTCAGGGGTAGCGGGGATGGGCGTCTCAAGCACCAGCGAATCGGCGGTGTCGTGGGCGCTGCCTCCCAGGCGGTTAATCTCAGCGGCGAGCGCGGCGAGGCGGTCCGTCTCATGACCGCGCAGATGCGCAATACCGGTCAGCTCAACGCGGCCCTTTACGAAAGCACAGGCGGCCGCCATGGTCGGCGCCAACTCGCCACCGGCAGACAGGTCAAAGGAGAAATCGCCCTCGGGAAGCTGCGCCGGACCGGTCACAGTCAAACGGCCCTCAGCGTAGTGCACCCGGGCACCCAGCGCGGGCAGAAGCTCACGCCACATATCGCCCACCTGGGTCGTACCCGCCGACGAATCAGCCGCGGGTGCCGGCCAATGAGGAATAGTCACCGACTCGCCGGTAACCACGGCAGCGGCAAGGAACGGGCCAGCATTCGACAGATCCGGCTCAATGGTCATCTCAAAGCCGGGGAAGGAACCGGGGTGAACCGTCCAACGGTACTCGCCACCCTCTGCTTTGTTGTTGTGGCTTGGGTAGTGCTCCTGCACCCGAATACCCATCTGGCGTAGCGCCTCCACGGTCATCTGAATGTGCGGGATGGACGGCACCGAAGAGCCCTCGTGCACCAGCACCATGCCCTGCGGCAGGCGAGGCGCCATCAGCAGCAGAGCTGAAACGAATTGGGACGAGGCCGAAGCATCAATACGAACCACGGGCGCCTCAGAGACACCCTCCGCGCTCGCCAGACCGGGGGAGCGCAGCACGAAGGGCAGAGCGTTCTCGCCCTGCTCACACTCCACCTGCACACCCAGCTGACGTAGACCCTCCAGAATAGGACCCATCGGACGCTGACGGGCGTGCGGGTCACCGTCAAAAGCGAACTCACCCGGCAGCAGCGCCGCCAGGGCGGGCACAAAACGCATCACGGTACCGGCAAGACCGCACTCAATCGACACCGCACGCGCCTGAGCGGAATCTGCCTGCGCAAAGTTGAGGGGAGTGACCTTTACATCCGGGCCGAACGGCGAATCGGTCGGCACCAGCTCAATACCCGCACCCAGCTGACGCAGCGCCTCAATCATCAGCGCCGAATCGCGCGAATGCAGAGGCGCACGCAAATACGAGGGGGAATCAGCCAGAGCAGCAAGCAGCAGATAGCGGTTCGTGAGCGACTTAGAACCCGGAATATGCACCAGCGCGTTCTTGCCAGCGGCTTCGCTGGAGGCGGGTGCCAGGGGAGCGGGCCAATCACCGGGGGAAAGCTGCACTGCTGCGTCGCTCATATATCCTCTTTTGGTTCAAATCATGGGGAGGGCGCAGAATCAGAGAGGCTGCGCCGGTTGACGTCTACCCCTATTCTACCGGTTGAGGGTTTGCGAGCCGCTGAGGGCTCCAGCGATGAGATAGGCTGCGCGAACCAGACAGCGCGACCCAAGCAATACGAACCAGATAGCGTGAACCAGCCACTACGCAGGAAGGCGGCGCACCCTCATCGGTACACCGCCTTCACACATCGTCAGAATTCTGTCCCCTCAGCGAGGCAACAGCTTGGGGCAGCTTAGAGCTTTGCCTCGGCGCAGAACTTCTGCACATCCTGCAGCAGGCGAGCCTTCAACTGCTCGGGTGCCTGCTGAGCACACGAAGAACGCATCTTCTCACGAACCATCAGCTCAAAGTCCTTCACATCCTCGCACTCGGGGCAGGCATTCAGATGCGCCTGAATCGTGCGCAGCTGCTCGGGGCTCAGCTCCCTATCGAGGAACTCGTAGAGGTGCTTGAGGGTCGACGAGCAGGGCAGGCCGCCGCAATCCTCCAGCGGCTCGGAGGCTGTGGGGACGGAAGAATTCTTGTCTGTGCTTGACATCGGGGTTCCTTTCACACGGAAGGTATAAAGCGTTAGGGGAGAGCCGCCTCAACCTCATGGAGGCTAGCTCACGTGGAGAAAAGCGGAGCTAAGAATAAGAATCCGCAGGTGCCTCGGAACGAGAGCCCGATGGCGGGGACTTGACGCCCTTTGCTTTGGTAGCCTTAGCGCTCGCCTTCGCGGCAGCTTTCGCCTCAGCCTTCGCTTCTACCTTTGCGATGGTCGAAGGGCGCAGGCCGTTCTCACGCGCATAATCGAGCAGCTTCTCACGCAGGATCCGGCGGCCACGATGCAGACGAGACATCACCGTGCCCATGGGAATATCCAGAATCTCCGCAATATCCTTGTACGCGAACCCCTCCACATCGGAGTAGTACACCACCATGCGGAAATCCTCAGACAGCTCATTCAGAGCCTCACGAACCTCCGTATTCGGCAGGGCACTCAGCGCCTCCGCCTCAGCAGAACGCAGACCCACCGCATCATGCTCACCGGCCTGAGCCAGCTGCCAATCCTCCACCGTCTCACCCTGAGACTGCTGCGGCTCACGCTGACGCTTACGGTACAGATTGATGTACGTATTCGTCAGGATGCGGTACAGCCACGCCTTCAGGTTCGTACCCTCAGTGAACTGGTGGTACGAAGCAAAAGCCTTCATATAGGTTTCCTGCACCAAGTCTTCAGCATCGGCAGAGTTGCGGCTCATCCGCAGGGCTGCAGCGTAGAGCTGATCCACATACTGCATAGCGTCCGCGGTAAAGCGTTCGCGCAGCTCGCGGGTATCCGCCGCAGTGTTGGTTTCAGCCATGTTTCTCCTCTACAGGAACGCGCCAGGCGTTCACATCCATAACGTAGAATTCTTCTCTTTATTCCGCAGAATGCGCACAAACATCTGCGGGTAAAGCAAAACCCCGGGTCCGAATAATATCCGAAACGCCGGGGTTTTAAAGTGTATGCAAGATACCTTATGCGTTGGGGCGCTTACCGTGGTTTGCGCCGCCCTTACGACGGTCCTTGCGCTTACGACCGCGCTTGCTCATCAGAGCCTCCTTATAGTGTTCATGGATGCACGCCCCACCTTCGCGGTGCGCGCTCCCTATTACCTGCCCTAGCAGAGGCGGTCACCGAAACCGGTGCTCCACGCTATAAGGGCAACGCCGTCTATTTTTTCATAGAAACGGCATGATTGCATCTTGGAACCGGGATATGAGCTAAAAAACACGAACTTTCTTCGCATCAACTCACAGTCCCGCCCCGGGGGAGCGGGCTCTTAGCCGTGCTCAGGAATGTTCAGCCAGTTGTACCAGCCGCGGTGCAGAACCAGCCACGCCATCAGACCGTAACCGGACTGACCCGGGCGACCATCATTCGCGGCAAGATCGTTGCGCCACTGCTCGTGGTGAAGCAGCGGGTTGAACGTATCCACGTACACGTGGTTACGGCGGGTCACCACATCCGCGTACGCAGCCGACAGGTCAGCGATACGGCGGTTACGCTCAGCATCCAGGGTCGGAGGCGGACCAACAACCAGAACCTTAATGTTGTTCTGCGACGCCATGTCCACAATGTTCGCCAGGTTCAAACGCGAACGAGCGCTAGTCAGACCCAAATCAATGTCAAAGGTCGACGGAGCAATAATGAGGCGGTTATCAGCACCGGGAACGAAGCGGCGGCGCGCCTCCTCGAACCAGCGTGCATTCAGCTGCTCGCTACCTTCATTGGGTGCGGCAAGGTTATATGCCGCAATGGATGCAGTGGTCTGCGGGGTGCGCGCCATAACGCGACCAAACCAGCCCAGGGTACGGGGGTCGCCAACACCGGCGAGCAGGTCATCACCGACTGCCACAATTCGAATATTGCGTTGCTCCACGGAATTCTTTCTTCAGCAGGATGCGCCCGCCGTGAGAGGCGGCAAGGCACGTGAGTAATAGTCTTCATATCTAGGATAAGCGCTCTTGAGCCTCTTTTCGAACTTAATACCCTCTTCGGCAAGCATCCGAGACTAAAAAACCCGTCTTCCCACCAGAAACATCTGACGGGAAGACGGGTTTTGAAGAGCTAAAACCTTAGCAGTTTAGCCGTGGAAGACCTTAGCCTTCGAAGACCTGCTTGAGCAGAGCCTCAGCCTCAGCGGCGTGCAACTTACCGGTACCAGCAGCCGGGGAAGCAGCTGCGGGGCGGGACGCAAGACGCATACGGCGGTCGATCAGCGGCTGCAGGTTCAGAGCCATGAACGGCCACTGACCCTGGTTAGCAGGCTCATCCTGAGCCCACACAACGTCGGTAGCGTTCGAGTACAGAGCCAGCTGCTCCTTGATCTCGCGCTCGGGCAGCGGGTACAGCTGCTCCACCGAGACAATAGCGGTCTTGGTGTCGCCGCGGCGCTCGCGCTCTGCTTCCAGATCGTAGTAGAGACGGCCGGACACGAAGACCAGACGCTCAACCTGAGCCGGGTTGATGCCCGAACGATCGCCAATCACCGGCTGGAACGAACCCTCGGTGAAGTCCTCGACGGAGGACGAAGCAGCCTTCAGACGCAGCAGCTGCTTGGGGGTGATCACCACGAGCGGCTTGTACGGACGGTGCTGAGCGTGGCGACGCAGCAGGTGGAAGTGCGAAGCCGGGGTCGAGGGGCATGCAACAGTCATGTTGTTCTCAGCGCACAGCTGCAGGTAACGCTCAACACGAGCCGAGGAGTGGTCAGGACCCTGACCCTCGTAGCCGTGAGGAAGCAGCATAACCAGCGAGGAGCGCTGGCCCCACTTCTGCTCGGAGGAGGACACGAACTCGTCAATGATGGTCTGAGCGCCGTTCGCGAAGTCACCGAACTGAGCCTCCCACACCACGAGCGAGTCGGGGCGCTCCACCGAGTAGCCGTACTCGAAGCCGAGAACGCCGTACTCAGAGAGGAAGGAGTTGTAGATACGGAACTTGCCCTGGTTCTCAGAGAGGTGCTCCAGCGGCGACCACTCTTCATCAGTGATGTGGTCGTGCAGAACAGCGTGACGCTGAACGAAGGTACCGCGCTGAACATCCTGACCGCTCATACGAACGTCGGTGCCCTCCATCAGCAGCGAACCGAAGGCGAGCAGTTCACCCATACCCCAGTTCACGTTGCCGGTGCGGCCCATCTCAACGCGCTGCTCCATGAGCTTCTTCAGCTTCTTGTGGACGGTGAAGCCCTCGGGCTCCTTACCGAACGCATCAGCGATGTGCTGCAGAGTTTCGCGGGAGATCGCAGTCTTACCGGAGTGAACGACCTCGGTGTTCTGCTGGGATGCGGGCAGTTCCAGGCCGGAAACGTGCGCGCCAGCAGGAGCCGGTGCCGAAGACTGAGTCTCGACGAAGATAGCGTCCAGCTTCGAGTGGTAGGAGTCCAGAACTTCGTCTGCCTCTTCCTGAGAGACATCGCCACGACCGACCAGGTCCTGTGCGTACAGGGTGCGGGTCGAGGGCAGGACGTCAATATCCTGGTACATCTTCGGCTGGGTCATCGACGGATCATCAGCCTCGTTGTGACCGCGGCGGCGGTAGCAAATCAGGTCAATGACGACGTCGCGACCGAAACGCTCACGGTACTCGAATGCCAGGCGTGCGGCGCGAACCACTGCGTCCGGGTCATCAGCGTTGACGTGGAAGACCGGAGCCTTAGTCATACGCGCAATGTCGGTAGCGTGGGTTGCGGTGCGGCCGTCGTTCGGCAGGGTGGTGAAGCCAATCTGGTTGTTCACCACAATGTGCACGGTGCCGCCGGTGGTGTACGCCTTCAGACCAGCCATCTGCAGGGTCTCCATGACGATGCCCTGGCCAGCGAACGCTGCGTCACCGTGAATCAGGATCGGCAGGACCGGGTAGCCCTCAACGCCCTGCTCGTGGTAGACGTCCTGCTTAGCGCGGACGATACCCTCGAGCACGGTGTTTGCAGCCTCAAGGTGCGAGGGGTTAGCAGCCACGTAAACCTGGGTCTGCTTACCGGAATCGGAGGTGAAGACACCCTCGGTACCGAGGTGGTACTTCACGTCACCGGAGCCACCCTCGTAGGGTGCTGCGGTGCCGGAGAACTCACGGAAAATCTGAGCGTAGGACTTACCAGCAATGTTGGTCAGCACGTTCAGGCGACCGCGGTGTGCCATACCAATGGCAACGCCCTTCAGGTCGTTGTTAGCGGCCTTGTCCAGAACAGCGTCCAGCAGCGGAATCAGGGACTCGCCGCCCTCCAGGGAGAAGCGCTTCTGACCCAGGTACTTGGTCTGCAGGAAGTTCTCGAATGCCTCAGCCTCAACCAGCTTGGAGAGAACACGTAGCTGCTCCTCGCGGGTGGGCTTAGCAACGCCGCGCTCCAGGCGCTCCTGGAACCATGCGCGAACCTCGGGGTCCTCAGAGTACATGTACTCAACGGACAGGGAACCGGAGTATGCCTCATGCAGGCGCTCCAGGATGGTGCGCAGCGGCAGACGCTCGGAACCGCCGAAGCCACCGGTCGGGTAGACTCGGTCCAGATCCCACAGGGTCAGGCCGTAGTTCTCCAGCTTCAGGTCCGGGTGCGAACGCATCTTGTAACCAACGGGGTTGGTTGCTGCGGTCAGGTGGCCGTGCACGCGGTATGCGTGAATCAGCTGCTGGATACGTGCAACCTTGGAAATCTCGTGAGCGTCATCGACGTGGTTGTCGCGTGCCCAACGAACCGGCTCGAAAGGAACCTTCAGGTCGCGGAAGATTGCGTCGTAGAAGTCGTCGCCGCCGAGCAGGTAGTGCTCAACCAGCTTCAGGAACTCACCGGAACCTGCACCCTGAATGACGCGGTGGTCGTAGGTGCTGGTCAGGGTGATGATCTTGGACAGGCCCTGCTGGGTGATGAGCTTCTCGGACAGGCCGCGGAACTCAGCCGGGTACTCCAGCGCACCCACACCGATGATGGCTGCCTGGCCCTTGGAGAGGCGGGGCACCGAGTGGACGGTACCGATACCACCGGGGTTGGTCAGCGAAACAGTGGTGCCGCGGAAGTCCTCAATGGTCAGCGCGCCGTTACGGCCACGCTTAACGATGTCGTTGTACGCATCCCAGAACTCGCGGAAGCTCAGCTTCTCAGCGCCCTTGAGGTTCGGAACGACCAGGTTACGGGAACCATCGGGGCGGGGCAGGTCAATAGCCAGACCAAAGTTCACGTGCGCGTTGTGGATTGCAACGGGCTTGCCCTTCTCATCCACACCGTAGGTGACGTTCATCGAAGGCATCGCTGCCACTGCGCGAATTACTGCGTAACCGATGATGTGGGTGAAGGAGACCTTGCCGCCGCGGGTGCTTGCCAGGTAGTTGTTGATGGCAGTGCGGTTCTCAATGAGCAGCTTTGCGGGGACCGCACGAACGGTGGTTGCGGTGGGGACAGTCAGCGACTCTTCCATGGTCGTGACGACTGCCTTAGCAGGGCCGCGGAGGGGGACAATCTTGTCTTCAGCAGGTTCCACAGTTTCAGCCTTCTTGGTAGCAGCGGGAGGGGTGGGGGCAGCAGGCGCAGCCGCAGGCTTCGGTGCCGCGGGAGCGGGAGTTGCAGCGGGAGCCGCGGGGGCAGCGGCAGGTGCGGCGGGTGCCGCAGCCGGAGCTGCACTAGCGGTACCGGCGCCTCCCAGCGCCTTATCGATGGTCTCAAAAATGGGCCACCATGAAGGGTCCACGAGGTTCTTGTCCTTCTGGTAACGCTCGTACTGTTCTTCAACGAACCATTCGTTACCGGCAAATTCCTCAGGCACCAGATGTTCTGGCAGATTTGGCACGTTAAACGCCTCTTCCAATTAGTGTGAATTTATCCGTCGCGTCCGGGACTCACCCGGCATAGACGACCCGCGTCTTCGAGGGGCGAATCATCACGCTGAGCATGTGCGCATCGCCTTGGGTGGCTGTTGTGTGCGGGGTGTGCACCGTACCAACCTGCCTAGCGTGCCGTGAACGTCGGGGTTCATCCGCTTACCTGGCGGCACACTCATGCTCCTATGTATAAGTGTAAAGAGAAGCACGGTGAACTTTCCAGCTCATCGCGCCATATCCGCAATGCAATTTTTCACTCTTGCCGATTCGCAATGAGCCGCGTATACAACAAGCACAGTCTTGCACGTGTGAGCAGGCACTCTAAGGCACCTGGAAGAGGCGAAACCTTCGCTAAAATATGGGGTATGGATGACCCTTTGAGTAAGACTCTGACTACTAGCCAACGCAGAATACTGCCGGCACACGCTGCGCCCTATGGCATCAGCACACCCGAAAACAACCCCTCCTCGGGTGCTCAGCATCTGGACAGTCTGCCTGTTGAATCTCTACACCAGAACCAGCACAGCGCAAACCACCCCGCGGAGGCGGTGACCGCGTGGATCTGATACTCCTGTTCATCGGCCTACTCCTCATCCTGGGTACCGGATTCTTCGTCGCCGTAGAGTTCTCCCTCGTGGCGCTCGAAACCGCGACCGTGCAGCAGGCGAAAGACTCCGGCGATAAAGCCGCAGACGCCGTCCTGCGTTGCCTCAAAACCCTCTCCACTCAGCTGTCCAGCTGCCAGATTGGCATCACCATCACTACGCTGCTGACCGGTTACACCCTCGACGCCGCCATTAAGGCGCTCACCACCGGTGTAATCAACAGCATGGGGCTGCCCAGCAGCGTGACCGATATGCTCACCCTGCTGCTGGCAATGCTCATCGCAACCCTGCTGTCCATGGTTGTTGGTGAACTACTGCCCAAGGGCCTCGCCATCGCCGAACCCTATGACGTGGCACGCCGAGTTGCCCCCGCACAGCTGGCCTTCACCCGCGTCATGTCCCCGCTCGTGCGCCTCATGAACGGCTCCGCCAACTGGATCCTTGGACGCTTCGGCATGGAAGCCAAAGAAGAACTCTCCGCCGCACGCACCCCCGAAGAGCTCTCCTCCATGGTGCGCCGCTCCGCAGAAGAAGGCACCCTCGACTCCGACGCGGCACGTTTCGTGGACCGCACCCTGCGCTTCTCCGAGCTGACCGCCTCCGAAGTGATGACCCCGCGCGGCCAGGTCGCCATGCTCGAAGACACCGCACCCGTCACCGAAGTCATTGAGCTGGCACGCTCCACCGGCCACTCCCGATTCCCCCTCTACAAGGGCGACCACGACAACATCGTGGGCGTCGTGCACGTGAAGAAGGCAGTCGGCGTGCCCCCGGAGGTTCGTGAAACCCTCGAAGCTGGCGCCCTCGCAGAAGACGTGCTGCAGGTCCCCGAAACCCTGCACCTGGACGCGCTGCTCACCCAGCTGCGCCAGGGTGCCCTGCAGCTCGCCGTGGTCCTCGACGAATACGGCGGAACCGCCGGCATCGCAACCCTCGAAGACCTCGTCGAAGAAATCGTCGGCGAAGTCTCCGACGAACACGACCGCGGCCGCACCGAACGCCCCCTACGCTACGGCAACGGCGACTGGGTGTTCTCCGGTCTGCGCCGCCCCGACGAAATCAACACCCTCATCCCCGGGCTCGAGGTTGAGGAAAGCCCCGAATACGAAACCGTCGGCGGCTTCATGATGGAACGGCTCGGCCGCATCCCCGAAGTAGGCGACAGCGTCCCCGTACCCGGCGGCACCCTGCGCGTCGACACCCTCGAAGGCCGCCGCGTGGACCGCATCCGATTCACCCCCGCACCTAGCGCACAGGAACAGACCGAGAAGGGAGGCAACGCATGAACGACTGGGTAGCCATCGCACTGCTCGTCATCCTGCTCGCCGGAAACGCCTTCTTCGTCGCCGGTGAATTCGCCATCATGTCCACCCGACGAGCACAAATCGAACCGCTCGCCGAAGAAGGCAATAAGCGAGCGCAGACCGTCATCTACGCGCTAGAGAACGTCTCGCTCATGCTCGCCACCTGCCAGCTGGGCATCACCATCTGCTCCCTGCTGATCCTGAACGTCTCAGAACCGGCACTGCACCACATGCTGGAGGTGCCCCTGCACCTGGTCGGTCTGCCCCACGCAATCGTGGACGTCATCGCCTTCGGTGTCACCCTAATCCTGGTCACCTACCTGCACGTGATCTTCGGCGAGATGGTTCCCAAGAACGCCGCCGTGACCCTCGCCGCCCGCGGTGTGGCTCTCTGGATTGTGCCGACCCTGGTGACCTTCTCCAAGATCTTCGCCCCCGTGGTCGCCCTGCTGAACAACCTGTCCAATAAGCTACTGGCGCTCATGAAGGTCGAAGCGAAGGACGAGGTCGCCTCCACCTTCACCCTGGGCGAGCTGCAGACCATTGTGGCAACCTCAACCGCGGAAGGCACCGTGGAAGACGACGCCGGCGTGATTGAAAGCGCCCTCGAATTCACCGAGAAGGACGTCTACGAAATCATGGTGCCCGGCGATAAGCTCGTCACCCTGCCCTTCGGCAGCACCCCCGCCGAGCTGGAACGCGCCGTGGCACG
>ERZ773180.726-NODE-726-length-18703-cov-5.653797_pt1 | contig 18703 bp, 17 predicted proteins | sample MGYA00511080_ERZ773180 | MGnify/ENA primary metagenome ERZ773180 (study PRJEB29015, sample SAMEA2738175) | human oral metagenome | biome: human oral; feature: human-associated habitat; material: saliva | place: China | collected 2178 ...
TAGATCCTTGTTTAGAACTAGCGATGATTTGATCAAGGTGTTCTTTAGGAAGTTCGTTTCCTTTTACAAAACTACGAGTCGTACGATGATCTAGTATCGTTTTAATTACTTCATTCATATGTTACCTCCGAAAATTTCTAGTAATAGTAACTTAATTATAACGTGAAAAAGAATAGAATGAAAGGAAATAGGCTTTATTAAAATCTATTTACTCATTTACAATCTATTCCTTCTTTTTTATTTTAAAATTAATTAATAGTTTTATTTAACTATTTTCAATACACCATACAAATGCTTTAGCTACACGAATATCTGAATTGCTAAAATGTCCACCTTTATTCCATTCTAATATTGTATTTATATTATCATTTTTTAATAATTCTTCTTGTTTTCTAATATTATCTCCAACAGCAGACATTACTTTATTTTTCGTTTTCTCTTCAGTATCTCCTAAACTTAGGTAAATAGTGTTACTTAATGGCGTATTATTATTCATAAATTCTTCCCAACCATTAAACCATACAGAAGGGGAAGCTGCCGCAATACCAGAAAATGTCTTTGACTTATACGCACTCCAAAGACTGAATAATCCCGCTAGAGAATAACCACCTAATATCACCTGAACATCATCAGTAAAATCGTATCTTTCTTTAACCTCTGGTATTAACTTACTTTCAATAAATTCTAAAGTATCTATAGCACCAGAACCGAAAGATTTATTCCCAAATGCCGCTGGTGCTTCCCAAGGAGAAAGTTCGTTATTCCAATCCTCTATTTTAAAAGCAATAAGTGAGAATTGATTATCTGTATTTTTTTCAATTTCTGCTACTTCATTATCTAATACTTCTATATCATGTTCATCAATTGGTTGTATTAGTAAATATTGTGTATTCTCCGAAATATATCCAATACATTCTTTATTGTCGATGATAAAATTCTCTTTTCTTAGTTTCATTAATTTCTCCTATGATGTTTATTGTTTTATATACTCATATATTACCGACCTATAGAATAATTCATTTTATCTTTAAGCCATATTTTCCAAAATAATTTCTTTAACAATTTTCAGATGTGCTTCAATTTTCTTAACATCCGTTCTTATATATTTAATCAACTCTTCACTAGATACATGTTTTTTTATAAGTGCATAATCATAAAAATCTCTTTTATCATATGTCTTCCATTTTTTTCTTGAAGAGGATTTTTGTAAAATTGGATTATCCTCTAGATTGAAATGATACAAACAAGTTTTCTCTTTTATACTATCACATATTCTTTCTAAATCACCTAATTTTTCTTTATCTTCAAGAGAAAAATTAACCTTGTGTCTATACTGATTTCCTTGTATTTGAATATCAAATGAAGACGTAGTACCTTCGATAGGAAGATCAATACCAAAAAAATGAGCTCCTCTTATTCTACCAGAGTATGTTTTATACCCCAAATCAGCAATCTTATTCTCTAAATTCGCATAATGAATCTTCTCGATAACAGACCTTAATCTCATACCTTCAAGTACTTTATTATTAGACTCTTCTAAAAAGTATGATTTACCATAACTTATCTTTTCAATAAACACTTCCACATTTTTCATATAATCAATATAATCTTTTAAGAATAATCTAAAAGTCTCATCTACTTTATCAAGTAAATCATTATAATACTCAATCAACTCACCATAACTTCTTCTAATCCAACTATTAGGAAGCTCGAATCCAGGTTTAACTAAACTAAGAAGTATCCCCTTAGCATTAGAATCTTTCTCAGAATAACGAATCAATTGATTCTCATCAGGTAAAGATTTTACCTTATTTTCTATAAAAATAACATGAGTCTTTCCATCCTCATCAATAACCTCGATAGTTAAATCAATCGAGTTTTTTTCTCTATAAACCTTCAAGTCTGTATATTTTTTATTAATATCAATAACATCACTAAAAAACTTATAATTAATGAATTCAGACTTTGCCAGAACAACAGCAAATAGATTGCTGTGATATAATTCCAAATTACTTAGTGAAAGTTGATAATTCAGTGTATTTTCTATTTTATTCCTAAGAGTTAATAACTCATTATAATTTTCCATCTAACAATTCCTTTACTTTGATAATTAATTTATTTTACTTTTTCTCATTATATCATACATATAATAAATAATTTATAATTTTTCAAATTGCATATTTTTCTTTAATAATAGAAACATCTTTTAAATAAAAAAATCTAAGATTGATATTCTACTATCATCTCAGATTTTACTTATTATGTGATTTATTACAAAAAAATAAGTACTGATATATATATAATTATACCAATTCTATTCACTTTAAGAAATTTATTTTACTTTTCTCTTAAATTTCCTATATAATAATAACCCTTTGTCTTGACCATATTGTTTAACAAACTCCCTATACTTTTTATGAAGTTCCTCTCCACTTAGTTTAACTTTTTGGTTTATGTCCCCTGCTACTATTTCAATCTTATCTACTTTTTTATTATTTTTCACTTCAATCTTTATAGGTATACGTTCTATATTAATACTTCTTTCATTCCAAAATTTAATCGCATAATCAAATCCAGAATCTTTACTAATTATAACAAAATTATCATTCGGGTATCTTTTTATTACACTACCTAAATATGTTGACAATTGAAAATCAAGAGCGTTTTTTCCTCCCGAATCTATTTTATAAAAATAGTACTTATTCTTCTTATCCTTCAATATCATTTTTACCAATTCTAATGACATTTTTCCATTATTATGAGAATAAAAAATATTAATGTTCAACGGCTTAGGTAACTCTTTTATGAATTCGAAAAAATTCCCCTGTACATTCTCATAGTCAACAAAAACAAAATATCTCTTTTTTCTAAATTTAATTTTTATCATTATTTTTTTCCCCTATAAATTATTCATATACTCCTCGATAGTACCTATATACTTCATTGTATAGCTAATTTTTTACTAATTCAATGCATAATAATAGTAAATAACCCATTTCTAGAAAATCTCTCAATCTGGCATACTAAATACAAAACAATCCCCCTTTATTTGACTATCATCAAATAAAGAGGGATATTATTTACTTTTCATATTTTATTTCACAGCAAATTCTTGACTACCTAATTCGATACCACCAATACCTTTATAAGCTGTAAGTTTTACAGGTGTAGTTAAGTCAGTTAGTCTATAAGCTATAGCACCAGAAAGTGTACCATCTTTTTTAATTTTTGACATTTGATCTTTTACTAAGTTTTTATCTGGATGCATTGCTACTTCTAATTTATTCACTTTATTTTTATCATTATCTTGAATTGCTCCTTCGGGGAATGAAGCAAACCAAGCAGACATTGGATTAATTATATCTTTCCCACTTTTGCCAGTAGTATCTATATATTGCTGTCTTTGATACCATTAAACTTTTCCTTTAAACTCTGAAACTTTTTATTTTGGATATAGAAAAAGACGGTATTGCTACCGTCCTAAATTTATATGATATAGCAAAATGAATATATAACTGACTTTAATTTATCGTCATTGCCAACTATCTACCCACTCTTTTACTTCATTTTCTGAAAAGTTTGTTCCAAATCTTTTAATAGGATTTCATATCACATTAGACTTACAAACAGAATGCACTCTCTTTTCAACTCCACTTGGTTCACTACTGTGTGATGTACAAACTGGAATGAGTATTTTGCCTGTAAAGTCATATGATTCAAGGAAAGTACAAATAATACGCGACGCATCTGACCACCAAAGCGGAGTAGCAACAACGATTGTATCATACTGGCTGATATCTAGTTTTTCCCCTTCAATTTCAGGTCTTGCATTATCATCATTTTGTTCTTATATTACCCTACTATTACTGTTGTTGTAATTCAAATCCTCATTAGTATACGGAATCTTCGGAGTAATTTCAAATAAATCTCCATCAACTTCTGTAGCAACTTTTTTCCATATTCTTTGTTGTTCCAGTCGCACTGAAATATGCTACTAATTTCATAGTTTCCGCTCTATTTTCTGGACTTATTACAGACTGATAATTGAGATAAGTTTAGGATTAGTAATAATTAATTAACTATTTCTGTCCTAGTTTTTCCCTGTTGGCTTGAACTTTTCCACCATATATAGGGAAAGATCCAAATTCACCATAGTTTTCAATTCTTTCCATATTTTTTAATGTATTCATATCTTCATCACTAATCACAAAGTCTATTGCCATATTTTCTTTTTGATGATCTGGATTAGCAGTTTTTGGTAATACAATCATACCAAGTTGCCAATCATAACGAATACAAAGTTGAGGAATGCTTACACCATATTTTTTTGCAATTTTAGCTATTTTTTCGTTTTGAAGTGCAAGACCATGGGCAATAGGAGAGTATGCTTCTATTTCAATGCCTACTGATTTGCAGTAATCAATAAGTTCAAATGGTGTATTTGTGATGTGTGAAAGGATTTGATTTACCATTGGTTTAACTTCACAACTAGCCAAGATATTTTCAATGTCCACTTTAAGAAAATTAGATAGTCCGATGGCTTTTACCTTGCCCGCTTTATAAGCGTCCTCAAGAGCTTTCCATACTTGTATATTTTCTTCAAAGTATCTATTTTCAGATTGATTTACTTCAACCCAAGGCTGTGGGCTGTGAATAATCATCATGTCAATATAATCAAGCCCCATTACACTTAAACTTTCATCAATAGATTCCATTGCTGATTCATAAGATTTATTCTTTGCAGCAATTTTTGATGTTACAAATAGTTCTTCCCGAGGTACTCCACAATTTCTGACAGCAGCACCAACACCAGCTTCGTTTTTATATGCTTGCGCAGTATCAATATGACGGTAACCCATAGCAATTGCAGATTTAACTGCGGCTTCTGTTTCTTCTTCTGGAATCATCCATACACCAAGGCCAAGTTTTGGAACTTCCACACCGTTTTCTAATTTAATCGCTTCATTTGTAATCATATATTTAATCCTCCATTTATTTTAAGTTCAGCACACTATATTGTTCCTCAGATAGTGGTTCTAACCATTCATTTAATCCATTTTCTTCCGAAACTTCAATTGCAAGATGAGAAAACCAGCTATCCGGCGCTGCACCATGCCAGTACTTAACACCAGCAGGAATATTAATACAGTCTCCAGGATTCATTTCTATAATATCCTTACCCCATTCTTGGTAGTATCCTCTTCCTGCTGTTTGTACTATTTTTTTCTGTCAATTTTTTCTTCTTTACTTTCCTTTAAAGATTCAGCTATTTTGTTTAGCATAGAAGCAACCTGTTTTTCATTAGCATCAAGCATGTCATAAACTTTGGCTTCTATTTCATATAATTCGGAAAGGACATCTTCAGCATATGCCTTTCCTAGATTTGTCAGGACTATATTCATTTCACGCTTTTTTCCTTTAATTGGAATCAAGTCAATATATCCATTTTTTTCTATTTCTTTTACTACAGTATTAACCGTAGTTCGTGGTAGCTCCCAGTCCTTACAAATTTCAATTTGAGTGTGAGCATTTCCGTCATTTAAGACATACAGCACCCATAACAAGGTAGTAGAGATGCTACTTTGTTTTGCAAAATCATCATAAAATGAATCTACATGGTACATAGCTTTTCCAAAATTATAAAAAAATTGCTTTGAATTCATCTATCCTCCTTCTAATATCCTAATTCGTATTTTATTATAATACGAAACAGGATTTTAATCAATACTTTTTTTACAAAATAAATACATCACCAATTTTAGTGGGGAGGATAATAAATTCAAAAAAAATTCGGACTGACATAATATCAATCCGAATAAAATTTATTTTATTTAACTGTAAATTCTTGACTACCTAGTTCAGCTCCACCTACACCTTTGTAAGCAGTTAGTTTTACCGGTGTAGTTAGATCTGTAAGTTCATAAGCTACAGCTCCAGAAACTGTTCCATCTTTTTTAATAGTCGCTGATTGATCACGTACTAATGTTTTATCTGGGTGCATAGCAACTTGAAGTTTATTAACTTTGTTCTTATCATTATCCTGAATCGCTCCTTCAGGGAATGAAGCAAACCATGCACTCATTGGATTAATTATATCTTTTCCACTTTTGTTTGTAGTATCATACCAAAAAGCTATAACTGGGTTTTTTCCATATTCATTACCTTCAGCTCCTACTGGAATTACTTTATATTTAGTAATTTTTAAATCAATATCTTCCATTGATACTTTTCCATCTTTAAATGTATACTGACCATCTCTACTAGAAGAATTTACTTTGTCTTTGTCACTTTCATTCTTAACTGGATTTTCTTTTTTTTCTTCTTTCATTGTTGAACATCCACTTATTAATAAGCTAGATGACACTAATGCTGTTAATAATTTTTTTGATTTCATGATATTATACTCCTCTACTTTTCAAAAATATCATTAATTCTTATATATTTTATTTCCCCTTCTAACTCTTCTACACAGAAGCACAAATCTTCACAACTTTTAAGCTTACTTTTATTTTCATGATAAAATTCCGCTACCCATTTAAGATCCACTTTATATATTTCAATAAATTCTGCTGGCATAATTTTAATTTTTTTATTCTTATCTATATCTAAATCCGTAGACCATATAGAATATTCTTCTACGACTTTATAACATTTATTAAATAAATATCGCTTTCTTCTTACTACTTTATTTACTTCAATGAATACTGGTAATTTTCCATTATTATAACAACTAATAACTATTATTTTATTCCCACCTATAATTTCCACACCATTTTCAAGAATAATTCTTTTTAATTCAACATTTTTGTACAACTTCCATATCTTTTTGTTATCTTTTCTGTAATATCGTACAGTAAAAAATGAAGCAACAAGTATTCCTAAGAATGATATTACATTTCCTATCCAATCTGCTAAAGTTCCTGGCTCTAAATTCATCACTTTCACACCATCCAAACAACTATTATTTTATACTATATATATTTCCATATAAATTAAATTATAGATTGTTACTACATTTTAAATATATTATACAACTTTAAAATAGTAACACCTATTAATTTTCGGTATTAACATAATTCTCAAATAGTAACTCTTCAATAACCCCTTGTATTTTAGACTTAATCGTACGTGCATTTTCACCTTGTGTATTAACAAGCATACTTACCTTCGAATAAATCAATTCTTCATCTAATAAACTTCCTAATTCTTTTTTACGAGATGAAATTTCTTTTTTTACAATAGCGTAAATAGTACTACTTTCAAAATCTTCAAATTTTATAAACTTATCTATTCTATAAAAAATTGGAAGTCCTAAATGTTTTTTCATATCTTCTAAAGAATTATAGTTTGCTGTCAATATAATTAATGTTCCTGACATGTTAACATCATAGTTTGCATCTTTAAATATTTCATTATCAAATAGAGTATAAAAAGCAGAATAAAAACTAGTTTCACATTTATCAAATTCATCTAGAAAAATTAGATTAGATTCTCTTTCCAATAAATCATAACCTAGACTTCTTCGATTCAATTCTCCCCCGAATAAATAGTCAAAACTTTGAATATTCTTAAACATTGATAAGTGTTTTTCAAAAAATATATTGTCAAAAAACTCCTTAGCAATTTTCCTTACTAATTCTGTCTTCCCTATACTACTTTTCCCGTATAACATAACTACATATGGCTTCTTTGTATTTATTTTTGTAAGATACCATAAACTTTTACTAATTTCATTAACAGCAATATTTTGCCCTATTATTTTTTGTTTAATAGAATCTATTCTTACATTGAAATTATTTTCATCTTTTACTATTGAGTATACTTCATTTTTTACAGTAAGTTCTATTAAATTTTTTTTATACAATTTATTTATATATTCATATAGATATCTTGGTGGATTGTGAATGTAAATTTTTGAGTTTTCATGAGTAAATTCTTCAATAATTGTTCCCAGTCGCTCAATAGCTGCCCCTACCAGCGATTGATAGTTATCATTACTTAAAATTAAATCTTCTTTTTTATATTCAAATACTTTTCCATTATTTCTTGCTGCATCTTGATACATAATAAGTTGTCTAAAAGAATAGCCACTATCTTTAACAGACAGTTCTTCTAATTTCTTATCAAAGTATGATTTAGAGCCAATAAATATAAAATATTTTCTCTTATGATTTTCATTCATCTATCTCTCACCATCTTTCGCTTTGATACCAGCATATACTACATCATATAATTTAATCATATTCACTGGATAATGGTGTTCAGCTTCATCGTTATCTTTTCCTATACGATAAGCTGAAGGATATAATTCTCCCAATTTTTTAGGTTGTGAAGTATTTGATATCAGTGTTTCCATTTTATTAATTTCTTCAAAGAAATTAAAATGTTCTTTTGAAAATTCACCAACAAAAATACAATACATTGTCATTTCAGATCTTAAAATATCATATCTTTTATAGTTACTCACAAAAGCTGTGTTATTAAACCTTACATACTCTGTTTCTGAAATTTTATATGTATCATACCCCTCATATTCATCCATTACAGATTTAAATTCTTTAATATCAACTCCATCTATTTCACCTTTAAACATTCTAAGATATCCACCTGCAACTCTAAAAAATGTTGAAGAATTTTCAATATCAGCTAATATTTTCTTATCATATTTTTTTAATCTTGGTTTCAGATCTTCAAATTCAGAAATTTCTGTTGATGTTATTGTAATCTTTTTGTCTAGTTTAGCAATATAACTAGCTTTCAACTTCCCACTAATAAGGAACCGAATTCTATCAAAAAACGGAACACTTAAATCGACTTTAGCACCTAGTTTAAGTTCTGCCTCATTATTTAATGAAGTTTTCTTATCTGTTATATAAGTCTTACTTCCACTATTTTCTTGTTGAAGTATATTCTGTATAGTTTCTTTGTCAAAATATATAATTTTATTTATTACTTTTTCTGTCATTTATACTCCTATTTTTAATATTTAAATCTATCAAAAATTTATATTATATCATAGTATAACAAACCTTTACCTTGATAAATATAACATCTACCTTGTTATCAAATTAAGTAGTGATTCATAGTTATCTACTACATCATATACTACTTCATTATTACTTATTGCTTTAAAATGCTTTTTAGCACAATGAATTTTTGATTGTTCAATAGTACGTAATTCTAGTGAATCCATGCTTCCTTTTGTTTCAGCTATAAAGTAAACATGTTTAACAGAACCTTCATGGAAAGCTATAGCCCAGTCTGGATTATATTTCCCAACTGGTGTTGAAATATAAAAACTATTTGGCAATTTAACATAAACAGCAACACTATTATTTATATCTAAATCACTAGCAAACCTTTTTTCATTTGTTGAATCATAAACAATATGGTCATATAAATGTTTTTTAGCTTTCATTGCATTCACATCTAGTTTACCTTTGATTGTAGCATCTGTGAAAATATTCACATCATATTTTTCTTCCATAACATTGTATGTAATATGTTCAATAACTGCAGTAGCCTTCTCCGAGTTTATTATCGATATGGCTTTAAGTATGAATTCTTCTGGATTAAACTTGAATTGTTCAAAAACATATGGTTTTATACCTTGTAATATACGAACAACTGCTTTCCTAGTTAAATCAGTACCCTCTACAATTTTTCCTATTAAATCATATTTTACATTAGATCCTACGATTGAATGATCTGTGTAATTATTTGCTTCTTCTTTAACAAATGATTTACCAGCTAATAATTCTTCTTTAGACTTAATTTTATTCATTACTCCACTTTCAACCTTAAATTGTAGTTTAGTAACTGCTAAATTTCGGTCTAAAGTATTAACGGCTTTTTCTATAAGCTCTTCTGTATCGAAGTCAACTACATAAATCGATTTAGAATTTATTTTCTTCCACAATTCTTTAAATTCTTTCATAGCTAACTTATTCTCATCCAATTTAAGTTCAACATTATTTTGTCTAGCATCTTCAATTGTAAATAATTTGTTATCATAAACTGAATCTAGAATAGAAACAATTTCATTTACATAAGGCATTAACTCATCATCAAATTCAATAGTACCATTTTTCTTATCTTCGTAGTATTTGTCCGTTAATGTGTGTTTCTTATCAATATACTTATTAGAAATTAATTCAAATTGAATAGCATCAGCTAACTCATTATCTATTGTAATCTCTTCTCCATTAATACCTTTTAACACACGTCCAATAAATAAATCTTCAGTGATCTTAACAGGACGATCTGCTACCGCTTCTGCAAATTCGCTTTGCAATCCTTTAGCAAAACTATCATAACTTTCACTAGCAATTATAGTTAGCACATTAACATTATGTACTTCATTCCCTAAAGCATTAGCATCCATTCTGTCACCACGATCATTTACACATAATCTTAGACCACGTCCTACCTCTTGACGTTTTCTTACGTCACTCGTACTTTGTTTTAATGTACAAATTTGGAACACGTTAGGATTATCCCATCCTTCTCTAAGTGCTGAGTGTGAGAAGATAAAACGAACTGGTGATTTTTTTGGATCACGATTTAATAATAATTCTTTATTTTTCATTATTAAATCATATGTATCTATATCATTTTCACCACTTGCACTCGTCTCATTTCTTTTTAATTTAGAATCTACTAACTTACCTTTTTTGTCTATTGAGAAATAACCAGCATGCGTTGAACTCTTATCTATCTCATTTAAATAGTTTTTATACTCTGTTTCACCAAACTTTATTTTCAAGTTTGATACTATATCGTTATACTCTTCTTCAAACATTTGTGCATAGATACCATTATATTCACTTCCAGCTTCATCATAACATTTATATTTTGCGACTTCATCAATAAAGAATAATGATAGTACTTTTATACCCTTATTAAATAACTCTCGTTCTCTTTCAATATGAGATAAGATAGTTTCTCTTATTTGAATTCTGCGAAGCACATCTTCATTTACATTACCTATAACATCACCAGCATAGATTTTTTTACCATTAATAAACTCAATTGAATTGTCTCTTCCATCTATTCTTGTAATAGTAAATCCATTTTTGTACTCTTCTAATTCTCCAGAATTATCATATAAATTAAAACCTTCATTTACTATTCTTGTGATTTTTTTAATACCTTTTGATGTCTTATAATCAAATTGAATAGTCGCTGTAGGTGCAGCTTTAGAAAGGTTAATTCCTTCTAAATACACATATCCCTCTGTTGAACTACTTCCTGTTTCAGTTATTCCTTTAACCGATATTCTTTTAACAAGTTTTTTATTATATGCTTCTAATGCATCTAATCTATATACCATATTATAAATACTGTCTTTCTTATGTGTTGCAGAATATCGTAAAGTCATTAAAGCATTAAACTGCTCTAAATTCTCTTTTGTCTTTTTACCTTCAACAGATTGAGGCTCATCTATTATTACTATCGGATTAGTTTTAGCTATGACATCAATGGGTCTTCTTGAACGAAATTCATCCAATTTCATATAAATACGTCTAGCATTTTTACCAGTAGCATTAAAGGCTTGTGAATTAATAATCATTACATTAATAGAATTATCTGAAGCAAACTGTTCTATTTGATTTAATCTACTAGAGTTATATACGAAATATCTTATTTTCTTACCATATTCTTCTGTAAAATGCTCTTGTGTTATTTCGAAACTCTTATGAACACCTTCACGAATAGCAACAGATGGAACTACAACAATAAACTTACTCCAACCATATTTTTTATTTAATTCATACATAGTTTTTATATAAGTATATGTTTTCCCTACACCTGTTTCCATTTCAACAGTTAGGTTATAACGCCCTTCTAATTTTTCAGATACTTTTATATTATTTTTCTTCTGTATCGTATTAATATTCTCTAGAATTTTAGAATCCGTTAACTCTGGAATTATTGGTTCATTTCTCCATCCAGTAAAATCATCTAATAAGGTTTGTCTACCATCTCCACTATCAATCATATAGGTAGAAGTTAAAAAAGGTTGACCACTAAAAACATCTACAACTGCTCGTGCAGCATCTTGTTGAAATTTCTGATGTTTAAATTGTAATTTCATTTTTTCTCCTTCCTAAATAACTTTGATTTTTGTATCTGGTGACAACAATTTAAATATCTCACTAGTATTTATTTTCTCAGCACTATTTTCAAAACTGCTATCTCTAAATACCGCTCGAAGTGGCGTTAATTTAGCAATCTCTTTCATTACATTCTCTGAGATATTTTCTTCAAAACACGCGATTAAATCACCATCATTATAATTATGTACCATACAACCATTTATCTCAATAGATTTATATGGTAAAGATAAAGGTAATCCCCATTCTAATAAACACCCAAATAATAAATCTAAATCCGTTCTATCTTCTTTAATATTTGATTCTAATGCACTCAAGAAATCCTGACTAATTTCATTAGGTGAATAATATACATCCTTCATATTAGAACTATCAACTTTCAATACTCTAAATCCTGTATCAAGATTTGAAGTTAATAATGAATTTTCACTCTTTATTTTATCACCTGCACGACGAATTCTTTCTTTTCCTATTTCACATATGTTGTTAAACTCATCAATTTTTTCATCTGTTTTTTCAGGAAGCTGTACTAATATAAATTTTCTAGACTCTCCATCCTCAGTATTTAATTCCATAACAGCTTGGGCCGTAGTAGCAGAACCTGAAAAGAAATCTAAAACTATATCATTTGAACTAACACTATACTTAATTAAATCTTTTAATAATTCGATAGGTTTAGAATAATCAAATTTCCCATCTAAATTTAATTTTTTTAAATCTTTTTTTGCATTATCATTAGAATATTTATTCTCTATGTACTCTAATGAACTAGTAGCTTTTGTTTTTTTTACATACTCTATATAGTACTCTCCATTTATTTTTTTGTTAATCCTTGCATTAAGATACGTTTTAGTATAAATTCTTGCTGAACCATCAGTTTTTCTCTTTAAGACAACAAAGCCGTTCTCATATGCAAACTCAAATAATTTTTTATTCCATCTCCATGCCCAATCGGCTCTTCTATGATTTCCACTCTGTCTTTCTTCCCATTTAGCTTTGTCACCTCCAGGATAAAACACTTCCCCTTCTATTTCCAACGGATAATCTAGACTTTTACTATATGATAAACTATCGTAATCTAACGTTTGATTCAGTTTATATAGGCCTCTTTCCTCAAACTCATCTTTATTCTTATAATTATCATCAATGTGTTCTTTCATTTTAAAATCAACAGACTCTGATTTTCTATAGACAATAATATAGTCATGATTTTTAGAGAAAGTAGTAGTCGTCTTCCCGCTTTTTTTTGTTTGTCTAGGCATTATTAATAAAAAATTATCTTCTCCCATAATTTCATCGCAAATCTTTTTCAAATTTTCTAGCTCATTATCATCAATACTTATAAATATAACTCCATCTTCTCTTAGTAGATTTTTTGCTACTAAAAGTCGTGAATACATCATCGAACACCAATCTGAGTGGAAGCGTCCATTTGAATCGGTATTCTTAAACATACGATTTCCATCTTCGTCGTATTCTCCACTCTCTTCAGCATATTCTTCGTTACTTACTTTAAAATCATCATTGTATATAAAGTCATTACCAGTATTATATGGTGGATCTATATATATCATTTTAACTTTTCCTAAATAACTTTCTTGAAGAAGTTTTAATACTTCAAGATTATCACCTTCAATATATAAATTCTCGGTATTTTCCCAATCTACACTTTCTTCAGGTGCAGGACGTAGTGTTTTTCTTATAGGTTTGTTAGCTTCAACTATAGATTCTTTTTTACCAACCCATGTAAATTCATATGCTTCTTCACCATCTACTATATCTTCTGATAATATTTGTTTTAACATTTTAAAATTTACTGATTTTTTTAATTGTCCATTTTCATCTTTTGATTCTGTAATACAGTTAGGAAATAGAGCTTCTATTTTTTCTATATTTTGAGAAGTTAAGTTTAACGACTCCATTCTCATTTTTTCCATCATTTTACCTCTTAAAAATTTATTTTAACAAACTACTTATTTTTTTCTTTAACTCTTTTAATTCAGAATTTAATTCTACTTGTCTATTAAATTGCTTTTCACTTTTTACTTTTTTAGATAAATTATTAACTTGTTTTTGTATTTTTTTATATTCTATACTACTTAATACTTTCTCTTTTAATGTATCACCTGAGAATTTATCTAATTCATTATTAGAAATACTATTTAACAGATTTTCATACATATTGTCTAAGTTTATACCAGAAAATTTCAAAAAATCTTCATCTTCACTTACCCAATCTGAATGAAATATTTTGTGTATGTTAATCGTTCTAGCATCTCTATTAATTTCTTTATAACTTAATGAGTATTTTTTCTTGTTATTATATTCAAATACAAATAAAATATGATATGGTATATTTTCATCAATAATATATAGAACTGAATCATCAATTTCATAATCATGGAGTTCTACTATAAATACTTCTATTTCCTCTACTAAACTACCTTTTGCTATATTCATAGTTGTATGATCTATTTTATTTTCCCATGTTATTGACTTTATTTGCTTTACAAAATAATTTTTAGTTTTACTCGGAATAGATGTATGTGTATAAAGATCTTTATAAAACTTCTGTTTAGGTATAAACCTATTAAACTCAGTACTTTTAGGTAATTCTATCATCTCTTCACCTCTTTACTTTATTACAAGAAAACATATTAATTCAAAATAGATTCATCTAAAAATTTTAATTTCTAATACTATAGTTTCTCTAAACTCATATAAACAATATATCTCTATGTTCATTTACAGTAATTATAAATTTGATCGTTATATTTAATAATTACACTACTCATTCCCACTAATTTCAATAATTTTTTCTCTATATAATTTTTCTTTATTTCTCAGTTATTGTTTCTTTTTTTATTTCAAGCGGGAATGGAATACCATTATGCATGATAATTTGTCTATAAAATAAATCTATCGCAGTTGCCCTTGTTAAACCTAATTTTTTAAGTATCTCTTCCGCTTCTACTTTAACATTTTCCTGAATTCTTACATTAACTGTTGCTGTCTTTATACTCGTCATAATCAACACCTCCGTGCGTCTCTTTTTATTATACACTTATGTATCTCTATTAGCAATACATATGAGGTACAAAACGTAATAATTCTAAAGTTTAATATATTATTATTTTTGAAGAAATATTAGTCTAGTACATATCCTCTTTTATACTTATAATATCCCTCTTTATCTCCTATAAATATCTTGGATATTTTTTCAATTATTTTTTTTTATCAACTTTTATCTCCTGATTCTTTTATTAAATTTCATATGATATTTTAGAAATTTCTCTAAATTTTATTCTATTATTTAAATTCAAGTTTTTTAATGTATACTTTTTCTCATCATTCTCTTTTTCATATCGTCCAAATATTCTCGATATTCCTTCTCTTAATTTTATAATTTCATTTTGTTTTGTAGTTCCCTCAAATACTGAATAGCAAAATTCAAATATCAAGTTTTCATTTTCTTTATATTCGTCAAAAATTAATTGGAAATAACCATAATCAGCATCAGACAAAGAATGCCCATAAAATACTACTCTATTTACACTTTTATCTAAGATTACCTTAATTGGAGTAGATTTATTTTCTTCAATAGTATTCATCTCCATTATTCTAGACCCTTTTGTAAACTTATAACCCTCACTTTTAGAGTCAATCATATTTTCATCAATTCCAAAAATTATGCTTTTGTTCTTTAAAGTACCATGAATATTTTTAAACAAATTTACATGTAAATGATTATCTCTAAAATTTAATTTTTCTCCCCATGGTTCAGTATAATTAAATGATAATATATTACAATTAATATTTTCACTTGATATTTTATCATCCTTCAACAAATAATTAGCCAAAATCTTTGAATTATCTTCATAGCAATTATTCGTATTTACTTCATTAACTAAATACATAATAAAATCACGTTCTACTTCTTTCAATTGTTCTAATAATATTTCTGCAACACAGTTTAATAATTCATTTATTCCTTCAATATCTAATATTTCAATATTTAACATCTCTTTAAGAAATTCAAGATTACATAACATATCACCTATTTCTTCAGTGATACTTTTCCTTATATCCTCTAAAACTATTAAAATATTATTATTTACTATGTTACCAGTTTGATCACTTATAATTTTGAAATACAAATTAGAAGACAATACATTATAGATATTTTCAAATTCAGTATAATCTTTCCCATTACAAGTTAATCTAAGATTTCTATTGCAACCTAAATGTTTAATTAATAATCCCAATGCAAGTTTAGAAAATATATTTAAGTCGTCACTATTTTCTGTTATTTCTTGAGAAATTTGATTTTCTATAAAATTCCAATCTTTTTTATTTAATAATTTCTTATATAAAAAAATTTTATACCAAATATTAAGGTCTTCAATATTTCTTTTTCTAATGTAACTTTGAGTAAAATAGTTAATATTAAATGAACTCGAACAATGTTTTATATAATTTAAGTATTCATTAAATATTACATTTTCTTGTTTTTCATTACCTTCATTTTTCTTTAATATGTAACTAAAAAATTCATAATATGAACTTTTTAAATCACATTGACGATCAAATCCATTTCCTAGGACTAGTAAGACATCTGGTGTAATTGCATTTTCTAAATCTTCCATTCTATCCCTCCAAAAATATATTACTTAAAATTTCACAAGTAAATTTGTCTTGAACTTTTATTGTTTTCGTATTAATCTCTACTAAAAATATTATAATTAAATTAATACCTTTTATGATACTACTGATAATTTTATAAAAAAGTTTAGTATAACTACCAAACTTTTTTATATAAATTATTATTTCTAATACATATTAAAAAAGTAAACTCTAAATATAATTTATTTTATTTTTTCTTCACTTATTTCAAATACTTTTTCAGAAATAATCGAAACTATATTATTTTTTAAAGTCTTTATTTTAGAGTCATCTTCTATACCCGTCTTTTCTATAAAGTTACTTTCTATACTTTCATATAAAATTCCCAACTTTCTTGAATGTGGTTTTATATTTTCAAAATTTTTTACGAAACTATGAAGAATTATAGGTATATTTTTCTTTATAGAATTTTCTGCAATTCTTCCCCAAATATAACTATCAGTTGCTCCGATTGACATTCCAAAAATTATAATTATATCTGCCCAATTAAGTAAATCAACATTATTCTTATTTCTATTTTCTCTAACTTGTTCAAGAATTAATTCTTTAATTAAATATTTTCGATTATTTAATTTATAATTTTTATTCAGCTGACTATCATCACTTAATCCTAAAACTTGAGCAAAATCAAGTGTTCCATGAGCATGTTCTACATCTTTAATATAACATGGAACATTATTCCCCCTAATTGAGTTAAATACTTTATTATTAATTTTTTTAACTAATCTGTCCAATATATTTGTGTAGTTGAAAGAGAGAATTTTTAAAATATCTGTACTGCTAGTTTTATCCCTAAAATACTTTTTTATTGAAGCTTTATGTTGTTCCGGTATTTGCTCTAAAAAATTATCAAAATAATTTTGAATATTAATCGTTTTATTAACTAAATTAAACTTATCTTGTTCAATACGAAGATATGCGTTTAAATCTTCATTGAGATCATCTAAAGCACTCATAAATTCTTCTTCATTCACTTCTAGATTCTTAGTCAATTCACCTAGAGCTAATTCTAAATCAGACCAATTCTCCCAATTATCACTCTGATCTAATAAAATATTATCATATATAATATTATAATAATTTTCAGTTATACTCTTTTCTTTATAAATTGGCAGTTGATACTCGTAAAAATCAGAATATTTCGTTTTAAGTCCATATTGAATATCTAATCCATTACCTACGATATAGAGGATATTCATAAAATCACCTACTTTTTCCTATTTTATTGTACTAATATTATATCAGATACATTCTATAGAATCAAGATTTCCCGGAAATTATTAAGCGTTTTATTTGTTTTATTTAGTTTTAACTCTAAAGAATTTATTTAATCATTGAAGACCCTTACTTAATATTTTTTCTTGTAAACAAAAAATAACCATCTTTGCTTTGACCGGGAAAGATGATTATTCTCTATAAATAAATTTATTAAATCAATGTTTTTTACTTCCTATCTTCATAAAACTATTCTATGTCTTAAGTATTTAAGTCGAAATTATAATATTATAACTAAGATAATAACTATTTCTACTATAATTCTAAAATAGCTACTATCTCCTCACCGTCTTTTTCATCAGTTTCTACAAAACCAACTGACTTATAGAGTTGTTGCGCTACAACATTATCACTTTCATAAGATAACCAACAATATTTTGCTGTTCCACAAGGGAAAGTATTAACAAATTCTAAAGCTAAATTCATTGCTTTTTTACCAAATCCCTTACCTTGGTATTTTTTATCTATCATTAGACGCCATATATTATAATTCCCTTTAGCTATCTCAGGAGCACCTTCACCATCTGAATTCACATCATAACCTATCATTAGAAAACCAACAGGTGTATCGTCGTTATAAATACCAAATGTAAATACATCATTATTCTCAGTAATTGCTATATACGCTT
>ERZ773180.730-NODE-730-length-18668-cov-54.655026_pt1 | contig 18668 bp, 8 predicted proteins | sample MGYA00511080_ERZ773180 | MGnify/ENA primary metagenome ERZ773180 (study PRJEB29015, sample SAMEA2738175) | human oral metagenome | biome: human oral; feature: human-associated habitat; material: saliva | place: China | collected 2178 ...
AAAGAGTAAATCGTCTGGGAGGCGTCGCCCACCACGCAAATATCGTCGCGGCCGCCCAGCCACACATCCAGCAGACGCTGCTGCAGCGGGGAAACGTCCTGGTACTCGTCCACCACAAAGTGGCGGTACTGGTTGCGGACGGTCGCGGCGAGCTTCTCGTCCTCCTCCAGCATGGCGATGGTCAGCAGCAGCACGTCCTCAAAATCGATGAGGTTACGCTCGTCCTTGAGGTCCTCATACGCCTGGAAAATACGCTGCATATTCTGCGGGGTAATCGCCGAGGGCAGCTGCTTCTCACTCAGACGCTGCATGATGGTGTCCGGGGTGAGCAACTGAACCTTCGCCCACTCAATCAGCGACGCCAAATCACGCAGCAGAGAACGGTCCGTGCTGATGCGCAGACGGTTCGCCGCCTCCGTAATGAGCGTCGCCTTATTCTGCACAATGGACGGGAACGTACCGCCCACCACCTGCGGCCAGAAATACACCAGCTGACGCAGCGCCGCCGAGTGGAAAGTACGCGCCTGCACGCCGTGCGCACCCAGCTGGTGCAGGCGGGTGCGCATCTCCTCCGCAGCACGCAGGGTGAAGGTCAGGGCGAGCACGCGCGGGCCCTGGTAGCGACCAATCGCAATACCGTAGGCGATGCGGTGCGTAATCGCGCGGGTCTTACCGGTACCGGCACCCGCCAGCACGCGCATGGGCCCGTCCAGCTCGGTGGCGACCGCACGCTGATCCGGGTCAAGCCCGGCAAGAATATCGTCTGCGGAGATCATATGCTGAGGCTGCTGAGGTGTGGCGGTCATAATGCTCCATCAGTAAGGCGGGCGGTACGGGCAGGCGGCATGCGCTCGCGCGGGGCTTGTGGGCATGCGGGTGCGCGAGGCGGTGATAGCCGGTCTTCCATTGTATTCTCCCAGACTGTGTTCGCCCAGCCTGTGTTCTCCAGTCCCGCCGCGGCTTCTTAGCGGTTGCTTTCGTTCAGGGCGTGAGGCGCTCGCCTATCTGGCATGGGCGGTTAGGCGTGCAACGAAATGCGCAGGAATACGCGGACGAGCACATTTAGCCTTGTCCACAAGTATCTTCACCACTTGGCATAAAGATCCTAAAAACTACTAAACGGCACACATAGGTTTGGTAACCTTAACCCGTGACTTTATCTCCCCTTCAGCTAGCAGCCATTGTCTCCGCCGGAGTGCCCGGGATTTACCCCGTCGGCGCCGAACCGGTCCGCGAAGACAGCGACGACTTCGACTCGGCAATCATCGCCGACTCCACCGGTCGCCGCTGGCGAGTGCGCGCCCCGCGCCGCCCCGACGCCAGCATGCGCCTTGAAGCTGAACACCTCATCCTGCAGTCGTTCAGCCCCGGCCTGCGCGCCCGACTGCCCTTCGCCGTACCCACCGTCGCCGGAACCGTACCCTACGCGGGCGGCAACGTGTTCGTGTACACGCACATCCCCGGCACCATCTATGACGTGGACCAGCTCGCCGAGCTGAGCCGCCGCGAAGTTGCGGCGAACCGCCCCTCCCTGGCATCCATCATCGCCAAAGACATCGCGACCCTGCACGTGATGCCCGAAGACATTATTTACGAAGCCGACCTGCCCTCCTACTCTTCGGAGCAGATTCGCCTGCGCAAGAACGCCGAGCTCGAGCGTGCCGCCGCAACCGGCAAGGTGCCCGCCGACTTGCTCGCGCACTGGCGTACCGTGCTCTCCCCCGGACCCATGTGGCAGTTCCGCCCGCGCGTGGTCCACGGTGACATGGGCGCCGAGAACCTCGTACTGCACGTAACGCCCTCGACCGCGCGCATCGTGGAGGTCACCGGCTGGTCCGATGTGCACGTGGGCGACCCCGCGCAGGACTTCGCCTGGCTGTACTCCTGCCAGGACATCGACTTCACCGACGAGGCAATCGAGGTGTACCGCCAGCAGATGCCTCAGCTGCCCGACGCCTACCTGGCGCAGCGCGCGAACTTCTACGCGGAGTTCGCGATCGCCCAGTGGCTCACCCACACCGTGGAGGTCGGCGACCGCGACGGCGCAACCCACGCCGTGTCCATGCTCCTGGACATTCAGGACGACCTGCGCGCCTCCGGTGAACTGCTCGGCCAGGAGGAGGTCGGCCCGCTGGTCGGCCCGGCAGAGTAGCTATTGGCTCAGGTAGTTGTTAGGTTGCCACCTAGCGCATAGGTTTTTATAGTTCAGCTAGATTTTCAGTTCAGCCCCGCAGTACTGCGCTGCGGGGCTGAACTGTATCTACGGGGGGGGGTTTTATATCCGCTTGCCTGTGCCCGGTGAACCCAATTCCCCGAGTGTCTGTCAAACCGACGGGATGATGCCCATAAGGACTAGTGGAGGGGCTTTAGTGGGCCTTTTATCAAAATTTATTTAAGTGTTTCCCCTCACTTTTTGAGCACCAGTTTTGCATTTTTGTGCATGAATAACTCAGATTAAGCCTGAGACTTGAAGGTGTGCCAAGGACGCCATTCACAATATTTCCCGGGTGCAAATACACCACAAACCCACAAAAACCAACTTTTGGTTTTGGGAGTCCACAGAGCCTCAACTTCATCTTGAACCATGCTCAAAATAGTGCATTTTAGGGTAAAAACTTTCCCTGTAGATTTTTCCAAAAACTCCTGGAATACTTTTGCTGTGCCGCGAGAAAACCAGCGGACACACTCCCCATAGCGCACTGACCAGCGCTGATATCGTGGCAGCGATAAATTGGGGAGACAGATTGGACGGGACCCTGACCGGTCATGTCAGGCCCGAGCCGGATTCATGCACCGCGCAACCAATCACCGATGGCAGAAATCTATAGAGCTACTTTCGAGGTTGTGTTTGAGAGTAAAGACGCACGCAAACCCCACGGGGCGCCGGCGGCGCGAGTGAGGCCGCGAGAGCGGCAGTCGTTCGGCGCGATTCTTTCCCGGAGCGTGCGAGGGCACGAAGTACCTCTATAGTTCTTCAGCGGCTGAGGACGCCTCATCACCCTAATGCAGTGGGGTGAAGAGGCGTCCTCTGCCATTAACCGTAAAAGTCCGCGCAGAAAAGCAGCTCACGAGGCGCAACGCCTACGTGAGCTGCTTTTCTCTACTCGGTGACAGCAAGCGATAGCACGGTGCTGGCTGGCACGGCGCAGGCTAGCGGGGCACACTAGTACGCGAGCGCCGCCCGCCCGGCGCTGGGAGATCCGCCGTTGAGATCCGCTACCTAGCCCTTGCGCGCCTCACGAATCACCTTCGCCAGCTGCGCCTCCGTGGGCAGGCCGCCGCGGATCTGGTGATCCCACACCTCCGCAACGCCCTTACCGCCCAGGTACACGAACACGGTGCTGATACGCTCCGGGTCCACGCCCATAATGCGGGAGAACGCGATACGGTACAGGCCCAGCTGGAAGCGTCGAGACTGCATGGTCGACATCTTCGGGCGGGAACCGCTCTTCCAATCCACCAGGACCCAGCGTTCGCCGTCCTCGTCCTCGGTGCGGAACACCGCGTCGATACGGCCGCGCAGGCTTAGACCCTCGATATGGGTTTCGACCGGGTACTCGACCGCCCAGATGCGATCCTTCCACTCATCGCTGCCCCACTCGCTGTCGGCGAAGCGCTCCCAGAGGCGCTGAACGGAGGCCTCCAGTTCGCTCTCGGGCTCCTCGTAGGCGTCCTCGAAGGTGAACTCGTCCTGTTCCTGCAGGTCAGCCGGGCTTGCAGAATCAGAGGGGTCTGCGGGCGAGGTGGAGGCGGCTGAGGCGGTAGCGGAACCCGGCAGGTCAACGCCCACCGTGTCCTCCGCGTCGGGCGCCTCCAGCGGGTCGGCGCTCGGCGCCACCCCGAAGTGCTCCTCAATCAGCGCGTGCACCGCCGTACCAATCGTTGCCGCACGCGAGGGACGCTGAGGCACCGGGCGCATCAGCTGATGCACCGTGCCCTGCGGGTCCTCGCTCAGGCGGATGAACGTGGATGCGGACAGGTGCCCCGGCAACTGATTGCTGGGCACCGGGTCGGTCTGACCCATCATGAGCAGAAGCAGGTCGGCTTCGCGTTCCCAGTCCACCGCCTGCTGGCGCAGGGATTCGGGAATGGCGGACTCGCCCTGTGCCGCGGCTGCAGTAGGTGCGGCGGGTGCGGGGTGGCTTGCGCTCTCCCCCGCCGCCCCAAACTCGACACCCTCAGACTCGGCGCCCTCATACGCGGGACCCTCCTCACCCGCGCCGACGGCGAGTTCCACCGCCAGGGCGGCACGCTCGACCGCCTCGCGACGGCTCGAGGAGTTAATCGCAATCTCACGCTCCAGGTGCTCATGCTGGCCGCGGCGAAGCATCTCCTTCGTACCCTGCGTGAGAGCGTCATCAGAAGCCCAACGCCAAATTACGGGGCGCTCCAGCGGGTCAAAAGGCCACATGGCGGTCAGCACCGCACCCAGGTTCGGGTTCCTGTCCTCGTAGTTCTTCTGGGCGAATTGGCCGCGCACCTCAATCGGCAGCGCCGCCGCGACCGTGGGCGAGAAACCGGGCTGAGGCGGTTGCGTCTCACGCCATTTCTCCCGTTCGGTGGCTTCGATGATCCATTCGGGCACCGGCAGGTTCAGGCGGGTGCAGTTCTCCGCCACCGTGCGTGCTCGTACGGAAGGAGCCGCCAGCTGCCAATCCTGCGCGAGGGCGGGAGCCATGACCTCAACCAGCGCCCAGGCGTAGCGTTGCACCTGCTCGGCGTAGGTTGCCCGGGCGTTCGCGCGCGCCTCCGCCTGCTCGGGGGTGAGCTCGTCAGCATCTACGGGGTAGGCTTCGAGGTCCTCCAGCAACGCCGCCTCATCGGGGGCGGGCGGCAGGTTCGAGGGGTCCACGACCGTGCCGTGTACCAGGGTCACCGGCTCCACCAGGCGGTACTTCGACTCGGCCAGCAGCTCAACCCAGCGGCGCACATGGTTCAGGTGCACCTTCTTGCGCTTATCGGCGGGGTTCGGCATCGTGTACGACAGGCCCATACCCACCAGCTGCGGCGCCGCCCAGGGGGTATCCATCGTCTCCTCAAAATGCACAGAGGGCGCATCTAGACCCACGAACGGGTTGAAGAGCATCTCCATCAGCTCCTCCCAGAAGGGCTGCACCGGCAGAGGCAACGAAGAAGCACTCTTCCAGCGGTAGGCGCTCATCGCCAGCAGGTTACGGGCACGGGTCATCGCCACGTACATGAGGCGGCGGTCCTCCATGCCGGCGTGCTCGGCGGCATCATCTTTATGCTCGCCCAGGTAGTCTTCCAGGTCCTTTGCCTTCTCGAAGGCGGTAATCTCCTCCGCAGTCTCAAGGATCGACGGGAGGTACGCGCGGTCGCCACGCAGCGGCCAGGGCAGAGCCGCATTAGCCGACATCTGCCACAGGTTCGGGGTCTGCCCGCCGGTCGCGCTACCGCACAGACCCGGCAGAAGCACATGATCCCACTCCAGGCCCTTCGCGGCGTGCATGGTCATCAGCTGCACCGCGTTCGGGTCAGGTTCCACCGTGCCCAGCGCCAGGCCTTTCTCCTCATCATCGGCACGCTCAAGCCACGCAAGGAAGCCCATCACGTAGCTCACGCCGCCCGAAGACAGCAGGAAGCGGCGCGCACCCGGGTCGCCCTCCTCCGCGCTCACGCCGTCAGAACCGGCGTAAATCATCGCGTTAATACGCGGCGCCGACATGCCGTAGGCGGCGGCAACCTCGTGGAAAGCGTCCAGGTTCGCGCGCGAACCCAGCGGGTCGGTACCCGGGCGGACCGCCAGCTCAATATCGAGCAGCATGGTCCGCTCAATCTCGTACAGCAGCGTGCCCAATTCCTCGCTCAAACCGGCACGCAGCACGCGCATCTGCTCAGCAAAAGCACGCAGACGCTCCAGCGCCGCCGGGGAGAAGCGGCGGCCGCGGTACTGCTCACCGTAGAGGGGTTCGCCGTCCGCGCCGTCCTGCGGTAGGTTCTCCACCGCCTCAATCAGGGAGGCGTAGCCGGAGGGATCCTCCACCGCACCCTTGAGGGTTTCGTCCAGGCGTTCCTGGGCGGCACGCAGGTGCTCTGCCTGCAGGCTGATAGCCGCTGCGTCGTCGGCGTCTTCAGCCTCGGCGAGCATACGCAACGCCATCTGCTCACGCAGGGCACGCTCACGCTCACGCACCAGCGACTGCGCCCAATCACCCAGCGCCAACATATCCGCCGCGCCCAAACGCCAACGCGCACCCGTCAGCAGGCGCGCCAGAGCATCCGAACGGTTCGGATCAGCCAGCACACGCAACGCCGACACCAAATCCACAACCTCCGGCTGGGAGAGCAAACCGCCCAAACCCACCTGCTGCACCGGAATGCCCAGACGCTCGCACTCCACACGAATCGGGTCCAGCTGACCGTGCACACGCGCCAACACCGCAATCTCGGGCATCTTCAGGCGCGGACGCACCGAACCATCACCGGAACGATGCGCCGCGTAGGCGCGCTCATACTCGCGCACCGCCTGCGCACGCATCGCCGCAATACGCTCGGCAATAGCCACAGCCTCCTCGCGGTCAGAGTCGTGGTACGTCAAATCAACGCGCCCCACCATGCCCGCGGCAGCCTGCTCAAAAGCGGGCGAACCGGGCTCCCCCACCAGGGCGCAGCGCGGGCGCAGGTCAGGAACCTGAGCGGCGGTAATATCGCCGTCGGCGGCACGCACCCACTCGGGAACCTCCTTCAGTTTCTCCGCCACGTGGTTTGCCGCGTTCAGCACCGAAATGTCGTTACGCCACGCAATGGATAGGAACAGCGGCTGCACATGCTCGGTCGGGAAATGACGGTAGAAGCTGAACATCTGACCGTCCGAAGCGCCACGGAAACCGTAAATCGACTGCTTCGGGTCGCCCACAGCCATCACCGGATGCGCCGGAATACCCGCCGCCTCATCGGCACCGTAAATCGAGGAGAACAAGCTCATCTGCGCGTGCGAAGTGTCCTGGAACTCGTCCAGCAGAACCACCTTGAAGCGGGCACGCTCACCCTCACGAATCGCCGGGTCAGCCTCCGCAATGCGGGCGGCAAAACGCATCAGGTCACCAAAATCCAGCACCTGCATGCGCGCCTTCACGCGGGCGTAGCTCATCGCCATACGCGCGTACACTCGGCGGTTACGCAACAGACGCTGAACCTTCAGAATGTCCCTCTCGGTCTTCGTCTCACGGCGCGGATCAGGCACCGCCGCGTACGCCGCCAGCTGCTCGGTGCAGAAGTCAATGACCTCCTGCGGCTCCACCAGGTGCTCCGCGCACTCGTCAGAAAGCTGCAGCATCTGGTTAATCATGGTCGCCGCAGACACCGGCACGCCGTCCTTATCGAGGGGAAGCTCCCCCTCCCAGTACTGCACAATCTGCGCGGCAAGCTGCCACTTCTGCGCATCGCCAAGCATCTGCGCGTCCTGCTCCACGCCCAGGCGCAGACCGTACTCCTTGACGAGGTTATTCGCGTAGGAGTGGTAGGTGAGCACGGTCGGGTCAGCGATGCCCTCGCGCAGCTCCTCATCGGTCGGGGCGACGCGGCGGCTACGGCGCAGAGTGTTCAGACCGGCGCGCATACGGCTGCGCAACTCGGTTGCCGCCTTGCGGGTGAAGGTCACGCCCAGCACCTCTTCAGGGCGCACAAAACCGTTATCGACCAGCCAAATCACACGGTCAACCATGGTCGCGGTCTTACCCGAACCCGCACCGGCAATGACGAGGGTCGGGGCGGGGCCCGCCTCAATCATGCGGACCTGCTCGGGGGTCGGCTTCTTACCGTCAACGCCATTGAGCATCTCGGCAATATCAAGGGCACTGCGGTAGTCGGCAGGCTTCAGCGCGGGGTCGTTCGAGACGGCTTCTGCAGAGAAGAGCACGCCATTGGGCAGCTGCCAGCTATTGTGCTCGCACCACTGGGCGGGGGTGAGCATGCCGGTGCCAGAACCGGGGTTAGTAGCGCCGTATGCGCCAGAGTCAGTCATGATTCCTCTTCCTCATGGATCATTCTCATGGGAGGTTCAGGGTGAGTGATATCGAAAGTAAACGTAGGGTACGCGACTACTAGGGCTGCGTCACCTGGCGGCCGCGCGTACAAATCGGGCAAATCTCCGGCAGACGGCACCCGTAGCCGCCCTCACGGTGACGAGCCTGCACCTGCGAGCCAGCAATCAGCTCCGCGGCGTGCTGCACCAGCTCAGCCGCCCACGAATCGTGCTCCGTCAGGGCGGGCTGAACCTGCAGGCGAGTCTTGCTCTCATCGTTCACGCCCGAGGCGCCCAGCTGCACGAGCGCCGCGCCTCCGGACCGACCCGTGTAGCCGGTGTACTCCAGCTCCTGGGGGCGGGCATCCGGTAGCGGTTCGCCCGTCTCCAGGGCGGCGGCTTCGGCGCGGTAACGCTCCTCCAGCTGCTCGCCCGCGCCAGCCTCCACCGCAATCTGGTAGGCGGCAAGCTGCGGATGCGTCTCCATCTCCAACCCGGATGGCTTAGACTTGCCGGTTTTCAGGTCAACAATGGCGTAGCGGCGGGTGCCATCCTCCGCCGGGGCGGTACCTTCGAGACGGTCCACACGACCGGTGAGCAGCGCATCCAGCTCGCCGACTTCACCGGCGGGGTCGAAGGGCACGGGCACACGCACCGAGAAGGAGCCTTCAACACCGAGGTTCTGCCAGCCGGCGTCACCCATGTGCTGACGGTAGTAGTAGCTCAGGCGCAGAATCATGCGCTTGGCACGCTCGTAGAGGGCGTAGGATTCCCAGGGCACGCGCTCGCGGTACTCTTCGTCGGTTTCGTCCTCCTTGCGGGCGGGCACGCCGAGGGAGCTAATGCGCTCGTCGAGGGCGGTTTGGAGCTCTTCGAGGGTGCCGGTCGGGTACTCTTCGGCGATGGCGTGAATGAGCGTGCCGAGGGAGCGGGACAGGTCGGTTTGGGCTTCCGCGCGGGCGGCGGAAACCAGCCAGTCCAGCGGGGAGCTGTGAATGGTTTCCAGGCGTGAGGGCGAGAGCGCAATGGTGCGGCGGCCGTGACTTTCGGCAGGCTCTTCGGCGTGGCTTTCGCCATCTTCACCGTGGTTTTCGTCCAGTTCAGCGTGGTCTGCCGGGCTGTGCGCAAAGAGCAACTCCGTACTAGAAAGCGGCAGAAGACCCCACCACTCGTCGGGAGCGGCGCCGGGTGCCTGCGCATTCGCCAGGCGCGCCAGAGTGCGGGAGGCGGCATCGAGTCGGTACGCGGAAGCCTCCGGGGTGAGTACCTCTTCCTCCGGCATGTTTCCAGCCGGCGCGCCGTGCTGAGCGTCTTCGGCACGCATGGCGTTCAGCGACTCCTCAACGAGGGTGCGGCGAAGCTCCGCCACCAGGGAACGCAGGGTGGCGGGGCGGCGCACGCGGGTGATGGGCACCTCCGTGGAGTCACCGACCGCGTCGGTGGGCAGCACGAAGTCGAAGAACTCGCCGGGTGCCTGATCGTCGTTGCGTACGGCGGTGAGCACGAGGCGGGTGCTGGCGCGGGTGGCGGCGACGGCGAACATGCGCAGCTCGTCGTGGCGGGTGTCGCGCACGCGTTCGGGATAGCTACGGATGCGGGCGGGCGGCACAGGTTGCTTGCCCTCCCCCACCTGCTGTTCTGCCTGCTGGGCGCGCTGGCGGAGGCGCGCATCGCATAGGTCCACAAGGTCGCCGGTGCTCAGCAGGGAGCCGCGCACGGTGGTGTTGGGCCAGGTGCCTTCCTGCAGACCGCATACATATACGGTGCGCCAGGACTGACCTGCGGCGAGTGCAGGGGTGAGAATCTCGACCGCGTCTTGGCGTACGCCGCGTGCGGCGAGGGTGTCCATGGGTAGGTCCTGCGCGTCGATGAAGTCGAGGAACTGCTCGGCACCGGCGCCGCGCATCTGCTCGTCGAATCGGTCGGCGGCTTCGAAGAGACCGATCATGGCGTCGAGGTTGCGGTGGGCGGCATCGGCATCGGGGCCTGCGCCGCGCGACTGGGCAACCCAGGTCTTTTCGAGGCCGCTGGCTTCCCAGAGCGCCCAGAGCACTTCGGTGCTGGTGGATTCGGGGCGCGCGAGTGCTTTACGTCCGGCGGAGAGCACGGCTGCGATGCGGTGCACGGCGCGTCCTACGCCCTCTTCGGGGAGGGTTTCGGGGTGCAGCAGGGCGCCGAGGAGCAGGTCGTCGCTGGGTCGGTGGCCGCCGCTTTGCAGTTCGATGGATCGTAGCTGCTGGCGGAGTCGTCGCACGTCCATGCTGGATGCGCCACCGAGCCTGGAGGTGAGCAGGGTGATAGCGCTCTGCGCGCCGCCGAGGGGGTTGGCGCGGCTTTCTTCGGCGATGACGTCGTCGAGGCTTCGGCGCATGAGCTCTTCAGCTTCGGTTGCGCTGAGGGCCTCGTAGCCGCCGCGTTCCCCCGCCTCCGCACCTTCTGCAGCGGGCATGTGCACGGCGGGGTTCAGCGCCTTCTCACCGCGCTTGCGGGCGTAGACGAGCAGGCTGAGCGCATCCAGGAAGGGGCGTACGGCGGGCTCGTCGCGCACCGGCACGAGCGCCGCGGAGGTACGCGACGGAATACCGTTCGAGGAGAGCACGCGGCGGATGCGCGCCACGTCCGCGCTGTTGCGCACGATGATGGCGGACTCGCGGTAGGGGTGGTTGCCGTAGATGCGTTCTTCGAGCAGCATTTGGGCGATGAGGTTAGCCTCGTCCTGAGAACTGGAGAGCGCATACTTATACACGCCGGCGGGTGCGGTGCGGTAGTGCGCGGGGTCGAGGATTTTGCCGTCGGCGCCCAGGTGCAGCAGCGGTTCGTCGGCGGCGCCCCAGGTGAGGGCTTCGTCGGCGGGGGTGGTGTTGATGCGTCCAAAGGTTGCGGGCGCGCCGTTCTTTGCGCCTCCCTGCGCACCGTTCTTTACCCCCTCCTGCACGCCCGTCCCCTCCTGCACGCCTGTCCCCTCCTGCTCGGCGGTGAGCGGCACGAACCGGGTGTAGCGCGGCAGGCGGCGGCGTATGTCCGCCACGAGCGGCATCATGAGTGCGGGCAGGCGGTACGAGGTGGTGAGCGTGCGGGTGCGCATGCTCGGGAAGCTTGTCTGCAGGGTGGTGACGAGGTCGGGGCGGGCGCCACGGAAGCCCTGGACCACGGCTTCGTCGCTGTAGGTCATGACAACCCGAGGGCCTTCAGCGAAGAGATTGGGGTGGGTTTCGGTCAGGTGCGCGGCGTCTGCGGGTGCGACTTCTGCGGCGATGAGGCGCAGTAGCCGGTAGATGGAGGGGCTGAGTTCCTGCACGTCGTCGATGAGGATCAGGTCGTAGCGGCGGCGTTCTTCGGCGAGGAATTCGGGGGCGCGCAGCAGTAGCCGGCAGGCGTCGTTGATAAGTACTGCCGGGTCGTAGGCGTTTTTGGCGCGGAGGGCTCGCACGGCACGGTATTCGGTGTGCAGTTGGGCGAGGGCGTGCCAGGCGGGCTGGTTGTGTTCGGTGGCGAGGGCGTGTACGTCTTCGGCGGTGAGGTCGTATTCTGCCATGCGGTCGAAGAAGTCGCGGATTTCGTGGCGGAATCCGCGGGTTGCGAGGGCGTCGCGGAGTACGTCGGGCCAGGCGGGTCCGGGTGCGATGCCTTCGGCGTGGTTGGCGAGTAGTTCGCCGATGATGACGTCTTGTTCGGGGCCGGAGAGGAGTTTGAGGTTGCCTTCTACGCCGCTGAGTAGACCCCGGGTTTGGGCTCGTTTGAGCAGGTCGAAGGCGTATGCTGCCCAGGCGCGGGTGGGTGCTACGGAGAGGCTTCGGTCGCTGGATGCGGCGATGGTGTCTCGCATGCGGGTCGCGGCGGTGCGGGTGGGTGCGAGGATGAGCAGGCGGGCGGGGTCGTTGCCGTCGGCGAGGTAGCGTAGGGCGCGTTCGGTGAGGTGGTGGGTTTTACCGGTTCCGGGGATGCCGGTGAGAAGTTGGGTTGTCATGGTTTCAGTCTATCGGCTGGGCGGCGGGTACGCCCCGCCGCCCGTCATTATTTTCCTCCCGAGAGTCCTCTAGTTGTTATCTCCATCTAAAACTTGGTCCCAATAAATCTTCACGCACTCAGAATCACCGCTAAAGTGGAGGTCTGCAGGACCAAGCTTGGCAAAATTATCCGGAGTATTTTCAATATTATTAGACTTAGACTTAACATTCCTATTTCGGGGAAACCCAACTCTTCGCTTAGGAGCCCCGGCACCCACATATTTACTTTTGTCTTTTATGCGACTGTAAGCGCCAAGACCATAAATACAAACATACCGAATTTTATATCTATGAGATTTATATTCCTTATCACACCATCGGCACGGAGAGTCACAGGAGTCATCACTTTTACCCGAAACAAAAGTTTTAATTAGAATATCACAGTATTTCAAGAACGCCTCCCCTCCCTTCAACTGACTTACGATATCGGATCGCCTCAGAGTACCCCAATTAACCGTTCCCTTTAATTCAATAACGCAAGCGACGGAATTATCGGGGTCAACAATTAGATAGTCGGGGCGTTTTGCCTGCGAATGGCAACTTCCAAAAATAGAATCCGCCTTAAAGTGTTCGTCTATTCCAATCATATATGCCCTTTTCGATAGACCTCTAATTTGAAGAGTATATCCAGGGTAATCCGGACGTGCTGGCTCCTTAAGAAAAAAATCGCCATCAGTACCACTTGGCAAATTAATTATTTCTCTATCGAAAAGATTTTCAAATAGAGTAATCATTCCAATCCCCAGTAGATATAATCTTCCAATTTATTCATTTCATCTATCACATCATTAAATGAATCCAGCTTAATTCCATACTCATCAATTTCAACCTTGGACAGAGTATTAACTCTAGTCTTCTTCTTATATCCTGGAACAAGGATACTATTCCTACCAGTAACACAAACATTCACTTCTTGATAATTAAGCAACATGGATTCATCATACCCTGCGACAAGGTTGTTATCATGCTCCACATTGTCCCACACGGAATACAGGCGAATTAGATAGTTCAACTCTCGAAGAATATACTCACTATGAGTTGTAATAAGAATACTGATTCCTGCTTGGGAAATCATTGCCAAAAGACGGGCCATCAGACGTTGATTTCGGGGATGCAGATTCAATTCAGGTTCGTCAATTATCAACAAATCCCCCTTGCGGGCATAATAACGAAGATAGAACCACAAATCAACCAGCGCTCTAACCGAGCTAGACACTTCGTCAAGACTAAAGTGATTATTTCGCTTTTTTGATTTACCCCCTCCCTTTGATAAATAGTAACCAATAGATGAATTTGAATATCGATATTCACCTTCACTAATATTCAAGAAATATTCAAGGATATTTTTATGATTTTTATTAATGTAACTATCCTTCTTAATGACATTTTTAATCCTCGTCATAAAATCGATATTAGACTGAATCGCAGAAGGATATTCGAAATCATACTGTGGATCAACAGAAATCTCCTCACTAAACAAGGAATCACGCATAGCCCTATTTCTACTATCACCGCGATTTTTCATCTTAGACACTATTGACGAAACAAAATTCTGGCTAGCAACCATCAATCCTTCTCGGAACGTGGCAATTCCCGTCCTCTCAGCGCTTGATATATATGGCCGAGGAAAAACAGATTTTAGAATACATCTTATAAGTGCAAACGATATCCCATTATCAATTCTCCTAATTTTTTTAGAACTGAAGGTAGATAAAGCCAAAAGACCATTACTTGCCATGTCTTTCAACCTGAAATACACACACAATTCGCCTTCTTTTTTCTCGGCAGAGATAGCTACATTCTCCCAATCATCCCCAGCCTCCGACGGGACAGGAATATTTACGTCCAGCACCCATTGTGATTCACGTATTTTCTGAATATCCGATTCATCCAAATGGATTCGCAAATAACTATCGGTAAATTTAGCACCTTCGGCAGCAAATATAGCATCCAAACTTCGCGAGTAAACATTGCACAACCCATCTAAAAATTCCTGCAACAAGGAAGCATCCCCCGAAGATGGATTAATATACTCTCCCAAATCAACCTTCGATTCTCTCATCTTCAAAAGATCTTTCAGGTTAATTGATTTAACATTGAACCCACTACGAGACGCAAAAGAATCGAAAATCCCTTCCCAGCCACTTAAAAACCCAAACAAACTATATGTGACATATGTTTTACCTGTATTATTCATGCCACATATAATATTGAATTTTTCAAGGGAGTATTCAGCATATCGAACTGGCCCCATATTATAAATACAACATTTCACAATATTCTCCTAACTAAAATAAAATCCAATGAAACCATTTAGAATAACTAAAAATTATCTTACTCTTAAATTTGGAACCTCCATGTCCCAGGGTGCAAAACTTCAGTAAATATATGATACCTTCAAATTCTCTCATCACCTCATCATGTAGTCTATCTTTTCGGTTTCTCAGACAGAGATTCCAGAGACAGGCTAGGGTACCTGTGCTAATTGTTGGCCGTCGTCCTTGGCTTACGTACGGATATTCACGTTGCTTCTGCATACGTTGTCTAGCAAGAGAGAATCCCATCCCGCTTATCCACAGTCGCGTGACGACCGGGCGCGCGCCCGTTGCCCCGCTGGGTTAGTCTTATAGCATGACCTGGATGAACGGCCTGCGCGCCACTTTTGACCTTGAAACCACCGGTGTGGACGTCACCACCGCCCGCATCGTGACTGCTTCCCTGATTCTGCTGGATCCTCAGGGTAATGTGGTGCGCCGTGGCGAGTGGCTGGCTGACCCCGGCGTTGAGATTCCTGCCGGTGCCGCCGCCGTGCACGGTATTACGACCGAGTACGCGCGTGAGCACGGTCGTCCCGCCCGCGAGGTCGTGTGGGAGCTTGCCGGCGCGATTGGTGCGCTGAACCTTGACGGCGTGCCGATTATTGCGTTCAATGCCGCCTACGATTTTTCGGTGCTGCACCACGAGATGCTGCGCCACAATATTGCCAACGGTGAGCTGCCGCCGGGTGTGGTGCTCGACCCGTACGTTCTGCATAAGCACGTGATTCCGCGTAAGCGCGGCAAGCGCACCCTGGAGGTTCTCGCAGCCGAGTACGGTGTCTCCCTGGAGAATGCGCACACGTCCGCTGATGATGCGCTGGCGGCGGAGCGTCTGTTGGTGAAGCTGACCGAGCAGTTCCCGCAAGTTCTCAACGTGGATGCGCGCCAGCTGCACGAGCAGCAGGTTCAGTGGGCGGCGGAGCAGGCGGCAAGCTTCCAGGCGTGGTTGCGTACGCAGCCGGGTAAGGAATCTGAGGTCATTGACGGCCGCTGGCCGGTACGCCGCTAAAACTGCGCCGCTAAACTCGCTCTCGTTCCTCCCCTCCGGCTCCCCAGCCGCCCAACATATCTCGCCTTTGCTGACGGGCTGACGCTATCCCCGCCGGGGCTTCTCCCCTATGCTAGAAGGTGACCGCACCTGCAACGAATAGCACGTGAATAGCACGACCCGGAAGGCCTCTCATGGATGATCAGCCCCGCACTACCGAGCCGTACCCTGACACTAATACGCGCAGTATTTATTTGGGTTCTACCCGCCTGGCGCATGAGCATTTGGTGGCGCAGTCTCAGGTGGTGCTCCGCCTGGGCCGCATCCTGATGAAGTCGGGTGCGAGCGCCTACCGTATCAAGGCGTCGATGGCGCGTTTGGCGAAGGCTGTGGGGTTGAAGGAGCATCACGCGCAGGTGACCTTCACCGAGATTTCGACGTCTTCGTACACGGACGGTAATTTCCGTACTGAGGTGGCTGAGCAGCGCACGATGGGCATTAACGCTCATAAGCTGGATCAGTTGGGTAAGTTCATTTCTGAGCTTCCCGAGAAGATTACCCCGGCGGAGGCGAACGCCGAGCTGGACCGTATCGATTCGGCGAAGCCGCTGTACACCCCGTGGATGCTGGCGTTGGCGTCGGCTGTTGCGTGTGCCGGGTTCGCGTTTCTGAACCGTGGCGGTCTGGTGGAGTGCTCGGTCGTGTTCTTGGCGGCGGGTGCCGGTCAGTATTTGCGTTCGACTCTGCTCAAGCGCGGGGTGAGCCACATGGCGACGTGGATGGCGTGTGGTTTCCTGGCAGCGGGCCTGTACATTGCGGTTGTTAATGTGCTGGTTGCGGCGGGTTGGGTTAGCCCGAACCATATGATTGGTTTTATTTCGTCGGTGCTGTTCTTGGTGCCGGGTTTCCCCATGGTGACGGGCATGCTCGACATTTCTCGTATGGACTTTTTGGCGGGTATTTCGCGTCTGACGTATGTGGGTTTGCTGCTGATTAGTGCGTCGTTTGCGGTGTGGCTGTTGGGTTCGCTGTTCCATTTGCCGTTGGCTACTCCGGCGCCTCTTACTCTGGATCCGACCCTGGATTTGCTTCTGCAGGTGCTTTCTTCGGGTGTTGCGGCGGCTGGCTTCGCGATGCTTTTTGCCGCCTCCCCGGTGGCGTGCGTGTGGGGTGGCGTGATTGCTGCGGTGGCGAACCCCGCCCGTATTCACATGGTGGAGGCGGGTATGCCCGCGCATATGGCGGCGACGATTGCCGTGTTTGGTGTGGGTATTTTGGCTGAGATTGTGGCGCCGCTGCATCAGCGTAAGTACACGCGTATTTCCCTGTCGGTTCCGGCGGTGGTGACGATGGTTCCGGGTGTGCTGTTCTACCGTTCCATGTCGCATTTTGCGAGCGGTGACATGTATTCGGCGGCGACCGGTTTTGTGCAGTCCCTACTGATTTTCATGGCGTTGGGTATGGGCTTGGCGTTTGTGCGTCTGCTCTTTGATAAGAACTGGCTGTTTGATCAGGACACTCAGGTGTTGAACCGTCTGGATACCGACCGGCACCTGCGGTAGCCGCCTTATTCTTCTTTCTGTTACCTAACTTGTCTGTTGTGTTTTATCGTCACCTTTCGGTACGTTCAGGTGCTTGTCACCTGCGGTTCATCTGTAGCGCCTATGATGGTTAGGTACGGGACGCTCATAGCGTGCGGGCTCCGTTGCCTGGTGCGCATCGTCCCTTGTAATTCTTTAGTTCGCCGTCTCTGTTGAAAGGCACCGATACGATGACTCCTTCCTCTACCCACCCGCTGCACCACGAAGCCAGCGAGAAGCTGTTTGAACGTTCTCGCGCGGTGATTCCCGGTGGCGTGAATTCCCCGGTGCGTGCTTTCAATTCTGTGGGCGGCACCCCTGCGTTTGCGGCGAAGGCTAAGGGCGCGTACCTGTACGATGCGGACGGCAACGAGTACGTTGACCTGGTCTGCTCGTGGGGTCCGTCGATTCTGGGTCACGCGCATCCGCAGGTGGTTGAGGCTGTTCAGCAGGCGGCTGAGCGCGGCCTGTCTTTTGGTGCGGCGAGCGCGCCGGAGGCTGAGCTGGCTGAGCTGGTGGTCAACCGTATTAACGCGGCGATTCCCGGTGCGATTGATCAGGTGCGTATGGTGTCCACCGGTACTGAGGCGACCATGACTGCGATTCGTCTGGCGCGTGGTGTGACCGGTCGCGACAAGATTATTAAGTTCGCGGGCTGCTACCACGGTCACGTGGACGCGCTGCTTTCGGAGGCTGGTTCGGGTGTGGCTACCCTGGCGCTGCCGGGTTCTGCTGGCGTGACTGCCGCGACCGCCGCGGAGACCATTGTTCTGCCCTATAACGACCTGGATGCTGTGCGTGAGGCGTTCGCGAACCATGAGGGTCAGATTGCCGCAATTATTACTGAGGCGGCGCCCTGCAACATGGGTGTGGTGACCCCCGAGCCCGGTTTCAACCGTGGCCTGCACGAGATTGCTCACGCGAACGGTGCGCTCGTCATTTTTGATGAGGTGCTGACCGGTTTCCGTGTGTCTTCGGCTGGTTACTGGGGTTACGCTGCTCCCGAGGATGGCGGCTGGGTTCCCGATATTTTCACGTTCGGCAAGGTCATTGGTGGCGGTATGCCCATCGCGGCGCTGGCCGGTAAGCGTGAGGTCATGGAGCACCTGGCGCCGGTCGGCCCCGTCTACCAGGCTGGTACCCTCTCCGGTAACCCGCTGTCCGTCGCGGCGGGTATTACGACCCTGACCCTGGCTGATGCCGCCGTCTACGCGCACCTGGATTCGCGTAGCGCCCAGCTGCAGCAGGCTCTGACCGAGGCGTTCAACGCCGCCGGTGTGGACCACTCCATCCAGAGCGCCGGTAACCTCTTCTCGGTGGCGTTTGGTACCTCCGAGGCGGGCGTGCACAACTACGCCGACATCAAGGCGTCGGCAACCAGCCGCTACAACGCGTTCTTCCACTCCATGCTCGAATCCGGCGTGTACCTGCCGCCGAGCGCATTCGAGGCGTGGTTCGTTTCTGCCGCCCACGACGATGAGGCGATGGACCGTATCATCTCGGCTCTTCCGGCTGCCGCCGCTGCCGCATCCGCGTAAGGGTTTGAGAGACGTAAGGAGGTGAGCCGCTCATGGATCTGAGCGCTCTGGGCCTGCCCATGGAGCAGCTACGCGACGTGTGGCTGATCGCCTTCATGGTGTACCTGGGCTTGTGCCTGCTGGTGGATATCGCCTACCCGGTGCCCATCAAGAAGGAGAAGGCAGCCGAACTGTACCTTGAGGTATCCGGCTCGCCCGTTGATGAGGCGCGCCGCGCCACCGCGGAACGCACCGCGATGGGTGCGCCGCTGAG
>ERZ773180.734-NODE-734-length-18626-cov-11.260998_pt1 | contig 18626 bp, 17 predicted proteins | sample MGYA00511080_ERZ773180 | MGnify/ENA primary metagenome ERZ773180 (study PRJEB29015, sample SAMEA2738175) | human oral metagenome | biome: human oral; feature: human-associated habitat; material: saliva | place: China | collected 2178 ...
AAAAATTTATGGAGTATTCATCATGGCCCCGATGATTCAGCATTTGCCCTTGATTTCTGGACATACCATTCCCCAATTCGGCTTTGGAACATACAAGCTTGTCGGCGAGGAGGCTTATCACGGGGTCCTCGATGCGCTTGAGATTGGCTACCGCCACATCGACACCGCGCAAATGTACGGAAATGAGGCCGAGGTTGGACGCGCCATCGCGGACAGCCCTGTGGCGCGCGAGGAAATTTTCGTGACCTCGAAGCTCAACAATCCCAACCATGAGCCCGATGTTGCGCGCGCCAGCCTCGAGCGTTCTTTGGAGGAACTGCAGCTGGACTACTTGGACTTGTTCTTGATCCACTGGCCTCTTCCCATGCACTACGGCGGCGATATTATGCCCACGTGGCGAGCGATGGAGTCTTTCGTCCGCGAAGGATTGGTTCGTTCCATTGGTGTTTCTAATTTCGAGGCCCACCACCTCCAGCCGATCCTCGATGCTTGCGAGGTTCCGCCCTCCATCAATCAGATCGAGTCCCACCCTTACTTCGCCAACCGTGAGCTACACCGTTTCAATGCTCGCCACGGGATCATTACCGAGGCCTGGGCTCCCCTGGCGCGCGGGGTTGTCCTTTCCGATCCCGTGATTGTCGATATCGCGCGCCAAGTTGGTGCGCGAGAATCGCAAGTTGTCCTGCGCTGGGCAATTCAACGAGGCGACGTCGCTTTCCCGAAGGCGTCCTCGCATGAACGGCGCGCGGAAAACTTCGCCATCACAGGCTTTGAATTGGACGCGGATCAGATGCGTAGGATTGACGAACTGGATCGCGGGGAGGAAGGTCGCACGGGGCCTCGTCCTGATGAGATGGACCGAATGTAGCGCTTTCGCTTCAGGCGCAACTCATATCGTTTTTGGATATGAGACAGGCACAGATTGTGGGTGTGCCGCTGGGCTATCGTGAAGACATGACTCATGTTTCTACGACTGACTTGGATCGAGTTCTTGCTTCTCTCGATCCTCAGCCCAGCGGCACCTATGTCTTCTCTCTGGTCGACGAGATTCCTCAGGGGGTCGATTTCTTCGCCGTGATCCGCGACGAGGATGGCTACACCGTGGTTGTTGAGCAAGAGATTGCCCGTGAAGCAGGTATCAATGCCGATGAACTGTACACGCGAATCGACTTGGGTTCTTCCACAGAGCTTGCCGCAATCGGAATTACTGCGTCTATTGCGCAAATCCTTGCTGCGCGTTCGATTACCGCGAATTTCATTGCATGCCGTCGCCACGACCATCTCTTTGTTCAGCCTGATCGCGCCCAAGAGGCCAGCGCTTTGCTTGAGGATCTTGGCCGTCGCGCAAAGGGCTGGCTGCCCGCCTGAAATTCATTTTTCGGATACACGCACACGCGTCTTCGGCCTAAAGTAGAAGCATGGCTGTACTACCTACGGGGAGCGACGAAGCGATCCTCCGTCTTTCTGACGGGACGGTCAAACAGCGCAACCTTTTAACTGGAACTGAAGTGTGGACGGTTCCGGGTCGGGCTCACCGCCCTCTGACTCGCCCGGGTTCACCTGCCCCTATCATCGATCACGATTTAGATGGGCATCACTGTGCCTTCTGTTCGGGTCGGTATCTGGAAACACCTCCCGAGAAGGCGCGCATTGTCCGCACGAGCGAGGGTGATTGGGAAACTCTCCACGGCCTCGGCGCTGAAGAACTTGGGGATACGGTTGCTGAATTTCGGCGGATTCCCAACCTTTTCGAGATCGTTTCCTACAACTATTGGCACCTCAACCACAGTCATGTTCCTTCCGAGGCCGAGCGGCGCCGGATGGCGGAATACTTGGCGTCTCCGCAGGGCTACGACCACGTGATGAATGTTGTCCGCGCGCGTTTCTTGGCCTCGGGTGGGAGCGTCGAGGAATTTGAGGAACTGTCAGATTCGGAGAAGCTCACTCAGGCGAATGGTTTCTTTTCTGGCGGTCACGATCTGATTGTTGGGCGGCGACACTTCGTTGACGGGGCGAAGGATACGTCCCAATTGGCTTCGGCTGGGACGCTCACGCCCGAGGAGCACTTCCAGTACATGTCGATGACCGTGCGGGCGATGCGGGACCTGTACGACTTGGATCCGGCCGTGAAGTACGTGGTGGCTTTCCAGAACTGGCTCAAGCCTGCGGGGGCGTCTTTCGATCACCTGCACAAGCAGCTTGTGGCAATTGATGAGTTCTCGACGCAGACGCATGACGAGATTGAGCGCGTGCGGACCTATCCGGGGATTTATGACGAGCTTTTGAAGATCGCGGCGACGCGTGGGCTGGTTTTGGCGCAAAACGATCACGCTGTGGCCATGGCTGGATTTGGGCATCGCTATCCCTCCTTGGCGATTTGGCCGCTTCACGCGCCGGCTGAGCCTTGGGAGTACTCCCCCGAGCAATTACGAGGCATCAGCGACCTTGTGCACGCAATGCACGCGGCGACGGGCGCGGAGGTGCCCTGTAACGAGGAGTGGTACTACCGGCCCCCGAGTTCATCGATCCCCATGCGTATGAGGATTTTGATCAAGTGGAGGATTTCGACGATCGCCGGTTTTGAGGGCGGGACAAGGATTTACCTCAATACGATTGATCCGTGGTCCGTACACCAGCGGATGCTGGAACGCCTAGTTGTCATGCGTGATGAGTGTTCGATCGCCCAGATGAAGCTGGGTGAGGAGTGCAAGGTCACGCCGCTGTTGCTGAGGTGAGGGTTCGGCGGGTTACTGGCGTCGGTTTGTTTTTACACGGGGTCAAGATGATCGAGTTCCCGGTTTTTCGGGCATGACAAAGGCGAGAGACCCGAGGCCTGCCCGGGGTAACTGGTGGGCTGGCTGGCTTCTCTCGCCTTATGCAAATGTCGAGCTTTCGGCCCCCGCTTTCTTACGGGCTATTATTTCAAGCCTGGTGGAGGGGTACTAACCCGACGAGACTGAGCGTAACAGGGATCGATCGGGAAAGCTAGCCCTGGCTTGCGCTATATGCGCACTATGAAACTGTGCGGAAGTTGTTCGGTCGATAAGTAGCGAAGAGACAACATTGATTCGCAGCCCCGCGTGTGCGGCGAAAACCCGGGCATTCAACCTCCTGCATTCGAAATACAGTCGATCCTGCTAACGATTCAGCATCACTGCGATTCGCCGGGCATGACAAATGCGAGAGACCCGAGGCCTGCCCGAAAAACAGTGGGCTGGCTGGCTTCCCTCGCCTTATACAAATGTCGGGCCTTCAGCCCCCGCGTTGAATCGTGCTGTTATTTCAAGCCTGGCGGAGGGTACCAACCCGACAAGGTCAAGCGTAACAGGGACCGATCGGGAAAGCTAGGTTTGGCTTGCAATCAAAACACTGCGGACGTTCTGCCCAATAAAAAACTTGTGGCCCCAACATCAGTTGGGGCCACAAGCCTAAACGCGGTAGCGCAGGGATTTGAACCCTGGGTGGCTGTTACACCACACAGCATTTCGAGTGCTGCACCTTCGGCCGCTCGGACACGCTACCTCGGCACACCACAATAGCGGATCTGAGGGGATCGGGCAATTCCACGCCAAGATAGACGAAGCAACCTAAACTGACGACATGGCAAAACGGCGCATCGATCCAGCAGAAGGCCACACCGCACTCCTCACGTGGTACCGCGCCCCCGAAGACGCCTCGCGAGCAACTCTCTTCACCGCCGTACGCTACACGCTCGAAGAAATCGCAGCCCTGCACCCAGGCCGCTCGGTCGAACTTCGCGTTCCCCCGGCCGGTGCCACTCAGATCCTGCCAGGAACAACTCACCGCCGAGGGACTCCCCCGGCGGTGATCGAAATGTCACCAGAAACCTGGCTCAAACTGGCATGCGGAATGCTGGACTGGAATGATGCGCTCTCCCACGGGGACCTTCAGGCCTCGGGACAGCGCACCGATCTTTCCACGTATCTTCCGCTATTTTCTAATTTGCGATAGCCGGCTGATCAAGATCCGACAGGATCTGCGACGCAGCATCAACCGGCGCAAACCACTTGTTCGTCTTGTTCACCACGCCGCGCTGAGCAACTGCTGCAATAGCTGCAGAAACCGCAGCAAAAGCGACCACTGAAACCAAGGATGCCGTACCGTCATCATCCTGAGGTGCGGTCTGACCGGTCACAGCCTTCCAGCCCAGCTCCGCGACCTTTCCGGCCACGAAACCGACGGCCATAGACAGCCCTGCGGTAATAAGTTTCTGACTGAGACTGCTTCCCATGATGACTCCTTGCATCAGATCGCATCGAACACTCGATACCAACATTTTGCCCTATCGACGCGCGAATATCTCCCCTTCTATGCACTATTGCTTAGACTGGTACGGTGCGAAAGACCAATACCGCCTCTCCGTCCACTCAACACCAAGCTCGCCGCTTCGCCAGCGCCGCCATCCTGTGCGCGCTCACGCTCAGCGCCTGCTCCCCGTCAATCCCGCAGGGAGCCCAGTGGACGGACGATCCTTTCCGCACAGACTCAAGCTCTTCCACTCAAGCGGGCTCGGCCTCGGCAGTAGCGAAGCACACGAAGGCAAGCGGCGACCAAGGAATCCCGCGCGGAAGCGGAACCCTGCGCATTGCTTACGCTCCCGGCTGGCAGCTCCCCGACGACTACGTCTCGGCCTTCGAGGCCGCAAGCGGCTACACCATTGAGCAATTCCCCGCCTCCTCTATTTCAAGTTCTCTCGATGCCGATATCCTCTTCGGTATCGATTCAGTGACCGCCGCTTCCCTGGGCGCGACGACTTCCCCCACGGCAATCGGCAACGACCCGATTTGCGCCTACGCGGATCGCTCATGGTTTTCCGCAAACCGCAAGGCGCTACCAAACTCTCTAGCGGAGCTCTCGTCCTCAACCTACGCGCCGCTCACCGCGCTTCCCCCGGAGAATTCGGCAGTCGGAGGCCAGTACATCGCCAACGCCCAGAAGGCTCTCGGAGAGGGTTTCGAGGATTGGGCAGCCGACCTGCGCGAATCGGGAAGCTTCTCCTCTTCGACCGGTGACGCGTTGGGTCAGTGGAGCGTCACAATCCCCGCCGACCGCGCCTCAATCATTCCCGAAGCCGAGTCCGCACAAGGCTCTCACGCGCGCCCGATCCTCGTGTGGGATGCGCGCCTGGCAGTTGCCGCCGCCTCGAACACGGGCACGGAAAGCCGCGCCCAAGCGATCCCAGGATCGTGCATTTCCCGCGAGGTACTGGCCGCTCCCCTACCGGCTTCCACTCACGCCGAGGCCGTGGATTCCTTCCGAGCTTTCCTTTCCTCACAGCTGGGCAAGGATTCGGCTGCATACGCTGGCTTGGCGTATAACGAAGGGATTGCAGCGGATTCGCGCGCAGCCTGGTTTATGGCGCCAGCAAACTAAGACGCTTTTCAGTTGGCTAGCTCAAGCGTTGCCGCAATTCGATCCCGTTTGCGTTCGCGCACCCACTGATGACATGCCCTCGCCGACAAGGCAAGAAGTGCCAAAACGTTGAGCGATGATCCGATGAGTGTCATCAGCAAGATATGACTTGTTCCCGAGTGGGCGATATCGGCTACGGCGACAAGAATGTTCAAGCTCAGAGCAGTCATCAAGATAATGCGAGCGCGAGGGTGTCCCTGCCACGTGAGTGCGGCGGTGACGATCACCAGACCAACCAGAATGACAGAAACAAGACCAACCGTCAGACGCAGCGCAAGGAGATTAATCTGCGATTCTGCAAGCTCATCAAGGGGTCCGACATTGATCGCGGCGTACTTCCAAGGGTTTCGCAAAATAAGCACCGCATTGATAACCTCGGTCAGAACCATGCAGGATACCAGCAGCATTCCGACGATCAACTGAGTGGGGCGGCGGCGATGTGCCTGCGTGTCAACGACGTGGGCGTCAGCAATTTGAACCGTGTCTTCGTCGTCAACTTCAACGTCGGTGACATCGAGAAGGTAGAGGTCACCGTCGGTGACGACTCGGTCACCACCACCGTTCTTATCGTGATAGGCGCTGAAGAAGTCAGGCAAGATTTCGACGCGGGCATCCTCGCAGGCATAGAGGACATCATCAACGATGAAGTTGCGCTCAATGTCGATATCCGCATCGATCTTGTGAGTGATTTGGAAGGTGAGCAGGCTCAGACCAATTGCCCGGTCATAGGTACCAGCGGCAAGCCACTCGACCCGCCTACCGCCGGGGAGGACCCACCCTTGAGGAGTGCGCCAAAAACGCACATGGTGGCGCTCCGACGACTTCCCTGGAACTGATTTTTGATAAGCAAAATGCTGTTTTCGCCCGAAGAGTACCAGGTTTGATACCGGCGCAGAATCATAGTGCTGGCGAGTGAGCCATGAACGGATCACACGGAGCACACTTCTGGGGCTGATGGGGTCGGCTCGCACCCAACCTGCAGCAGTCATCGCTGCGTGAATATCAATTTCACTACCCAGCAGTGCCAGATTCACCGGGTCACCCAGCAAGCCATCAGCAGTCCTGGTGCGCCCAATGAAATAGTCGGGGACATAGAGCCATGTGAGAAGCTGATGAAGTCGCGGAAGCGCAAGGTAGGCAGTCACTCCCCAGCAGATGACAAACCAGGCAATTGCGGTGGGTTTGAGTCTGATGGAACCTGCCAAAAATACGTATGCGAGCCACAGTGTTGCGATTCCGGAGAAGATGAAGAAAAGAGCGTCAACGACATCATCGAAGCCCCAGTCACGTTCTTGAAGGAAATCGAGTTTTTCCGAGGCGTGCTGGTAGACGGGCGGATGCTGTGGGCGGGGACGCTCCAAACGCGGACATGCGCTGTGCTCAGCCCCCGGGTGGTCCGAGGCTTCAGGCAGTGTTTCACTCATGTCCCATCCTCAGTGCAAGAAGTTGTCCTTCATCAGCTTAACCCAGATGGATCTTAAGATTGAGGGCGCCTGAAAGTGAGTCAACAGGCGCCCTCCGGAGACGCAGTATGTCAGGGGTTTTTCACGTCTCCGGCACTCACGTTACCGCGAGAGCTAGTCGGACTGAACGTTTTCGCACCCTTGAGTTCGATGCGAATTTTCCGCAGATTTTCGCCACTTTTGAGCGAAACGACAACCATGTCTACCTCTCTTAAACACGGCCATTACCATTCTCGGTTTCCACACTCCGCTCACTCAAAATTGGGCACAAAAAGACCCCCAACACCACTTAGGGACTTTAGTCCCATTTATGGTATTGGGGGCCAAAGCTTAGGCGTGACGACGGATAAACTCCGCGAAGGCCTCGACAGCCGACTTCACGAAAGCCTGCGTTCCGGCGTCAACAAAGCGACCATCCTCGCCAAAGGAATCAGCATTTGCCTGAAGGAACATTTCAGGCTGGGTCATGTTCAGCGGATTAAAGAAAGAGAGCGTCTGACGCACAGCCGCCTGTCCAAGAGCAGCTCCAACCGCTCCCACAGAAGCACCAACGACGTACAGGGGCTTGCCGCCAATTGGATTCGATCCCCACGGGCGTCCCATCCAGTCAATAGCATTCTTCAAACCACCGGGGATCGAGCGATCGTATTCAGGGCTTGCAACAAGGACCGCATCGGCCTCTTCAAGGATTGTCTTGAACTCGGTAGCCACCTGCGGGTAATCCGCCTCGAGATCAGGGCTATACAGGGGGAACTGGGGGAAGTTCGCCTCGACGAATTCCAAATCCTCAGGCGCATCGGCGATCATGGCGCCAACGAGCTTGCGGTTAACGGATGTGGAGGACAGAGAACCGATAGTGTATGCGACCTTGTACGTCATGGGACAAACCTTTCACCACTGAGCCGCATCTTCAGCAGCCCTGCAAATGTCAACCCAGCCAGAACTTCAGCTATTCCCCATTGGGACCTAAGTCACTGATCACCTTTACCAGGCGCCATTTCCTCCCGTGCCGCGCTTGCGATCTTGCTCCTTGCGACCGTCTTGGTCACCCTTTTCTATGCGGCGCTGCATTTCCTCACGCTTTTTGCGCTGCTCAGCAGTTTCGCCGTCATAAGGATCCTTCTGCTTGTCAGTCTGCTGATCCTTGTTGTCTTTATTGTCCTTATTGTCCTTGTTCTGATCGTCTTTGTTCTGATCCTGCTTATCGTCTTTATTCTTGTCGTCCTTGTTATCTTTATTGTCTTTGTTGTCTTTGTTGTCCTGATTGTCTTTGTTATCGGACTTTTCAGCCTGCTCTTGCTTCTGCTTCGCACGATCATGCGCCTTATCAGCATCAGCTCCACCGCCCTGGCCCTGCTGATTTTGCTGATTCTGCGTCGAGGACGTCGACTGGCAGGGGGAAACGACCTCCCCCATCTCCTTGTAGAGGGCTGCCGCCTGAGCACGGTCACTCGCCATCGCGGCGTCACCCTGCTTTTCCAATCCGAGCGCAAGGTTCATTCGCACGGTGCACTCGTAGGAATAGGTTTCAATGCGCCCATCCTCAACCTGTCGCGCCTTGGGAACACGGTCCCACGCGGTACGCAGTTGCTCCACGCCCGAATCGATGTGGTCGAGCCGAAGGTCTTCGGTACCCGCGTTGTAGTGCGCAACCCAGCTGGCCGGACCCAGGTCCCCCCAGTAGATCTGGCGCGAATAGGAGGTCAGCGCGGCCTCGTGATTGCCCGCATGCACGGTCCTACCCGTTGCCCAGGCCCACAGGGGAAGCGAAACCATATAGGTTCCAACCGCAAGCGTGACGGCGACGACGGGCATGGACCACCACAGCGGGCGCAGTAGTTTTCCATTGCGCGGACGACGCGCGCTGCGTTGAGCCCGGTCTGCCGAGGCTGGCCTTGCGCTCGGGATTCCATCCGCCGAGGCCTCGCCACCGTTCTGTGCACCCGCGGGCGGCTGGTAGAAACCCTCGGGGCGTTCCTCTACTCGAGCTGTCGATCGATGTTTAAATCGCACGGGTCCTCCTCAGGGCGTGAACGCGGCCGGCAAAAATGGCGGCTTCCCATGCCATGAGCACGGTGAGAACCAGCGCCGAGGGCCAGAGAATATAGCGAGAAGTCTGAATCATGTCGCGACTATCCGCAATATTACGAGCGTTGGAAACAGACGAACTGGCAGCGTCTCGAATTGCTGAATCACTGGGAGAACGCACCATATCGACACCGAGCTGGGATGCAATCTGGTTGAGCTTCGCAACATCAATCTTCGAGATCGCATCAGGAGTTCCAGCCTGGCTGTAGTCCTTAATGTACTCAGGAGTCTTCGAATTCTCTTGCCCCAAGGCGGAGACCTTCATGCGACCGCCCTTTTCGGTCCCGTACCCAATGACGAGGCCGCCCGAAAGCTCGGGTTGCACCTTCTTCCAGTCATCTGACTCGCCCGCGCCCACGCCGCGCCACGCATCACTATTGGAGGTCTCCCCATCGGTAAAGACAAAAAGAACGCGAGTGTTCTCCGGGTGTTTCTTCGCGGCAGCTTGCATCTCCTCTGCAAGGTATGCCGCCGGACGATCCGGAGAAGAGCCACGAGAGGTGGAACTCACTTCATGGGTGAGCGTGCTCATGAAAGAGCGAACCGCACCAAGGTCAGTGGTCAGCGGAAGTCCAGTATCCGCCTCGGAATCCCAGGTCACGATACGGTAGCGAGCACCAGGGGCGGCAGTAAGGATGGTCTCGACGTCGTGACGCACACCGTCTAGACGAGGCTTCGAGCCATCCCAGTCCTCGGCCGCCATTGAACCCGTGCGGTCAATCACGAGCCACACCTCAACATTGGTTGTGACTTTTTGCGCTTCTCCGGGAATTGAAGGACCCACCAAAATCGACAAAAGAGCGAGGGAAATTCCACCTCGTCTGACCAGATCAGAAGTCCTGAAGGGCTGATGACGACGGGCGCTCCACCAGGAGAAAAATAGGCATGCCGCAGCTATCACAACGACGAGGTAAACCGGCATGAGCGGTCGGAAGGAGAGCGACAATATTCCTCCTGGGATCGGATCAAACACTGGCAAGTATAGTGGCCAACTCACATTCAGCAGATAGAACATCTATTTGACGACTGAAGAGATACATATGTAAATTTGAATCCGCAGCACAGTGTCCTAAATACACAATCACCAGGAAATTCGAGGCAAAATGAAAACGCTCTCAAAGATTGCAACTGGTTCACTTGGACTAGCGCTCCTCTTCTCTTCCCTCACTGCCGTAGGCGCAAACGCCGTCGAGGCAGGCGCTGATGGACAAATCAACGGCGACCGTAGCTCCGGCTGCGTTGTCGACTGGACAGCACGCGCGATGCTCGATGAGAACATGAACAACATCCCCCGCGGACTGCGTGCCGGCCCCTACGCCACTTCGGGTTTCATGGAGAGCGTTCACCCTCGTCACGGCAGCCAGGCCATTCTTGAAAACCACCACTGGTTTAACCCAAACTTGAACCTTCAGTACTGGCGCATCCCGATCGGCGCCAACTACGAAATCCTCCCCGGCGCTGAGCTGACGGTTGATCTTCCCGACGATATGACGAACATTCAGTTCTTCGGAGAGCTGAGCTCGCAGGTTGTCAACGGCGATGTTGATCGCTTCATGCGTGGCCAAACTTTCGGCGCACTCGCATCGAACCTGCACTGGGACGTCGTTCCGACCGCAACCCAGACGGACGCCGCACGCAACATCTGGACACTCAAGTTCAACCAGGGCCTGCCCCTGGGACGCGCAGCTGTCATCGAATTTGTTGGTAGCGGTGACCACACCAAGCACTACGAGGCAACGTCTCACCTGAGCGGCCTGCGCGCCACCGACGAAAACGGCAACGCTTGCAGCCCCATCCCCGCCCCTTCGCTCACCGTGGGTCACTGCCAGGCGGGAGTTGTTGGCCGTACCGTCTTCTCCCCCTACTCGCAAGATATTGATCGCCGTGAGAAGTACGCCGATAGCTGGCAGGGCACCGGCCAGCTCTGGGGCGAAGCTGGAGCAGACGGCTGGGATCCCTCACGCCAATACTCCGACGCTGCCGGCGCAACGCGTCGCATGCGCTTCTACGCCGCAACCACGCGCGAACTGAACAACGCAACAATGACCGTGAGCGCACCCCAAGGTGCAACCTTCGACGAGGCCTCGATCGCCTCTGCGCTCACCCCTGGCGCTGGCCAGCTTGTTGCTAACGGCTTCTCACAGTCGGTGACGGGAATTTCCAACCCGACCGTAAGCGCCGACAAGAAGACGCTGACCTTCACTGTTGCACACATGCCAGAGAACTCCTCCTTCAGCGTTGAGGTGAACGCTGTGCTCACCGGCGAGAAGGCACACCAGACTCCGACCTCGAAGCCCATGGTCTTCTTCCACACCTTGGTTGGTTCCATCCCCGGATGCGAGGTCACGCCGACTCCGACCACCCCGGCAACCACGCCTTCCACTCCGGCTACTCAGCCCACCCCTGAGCAGCCTCAGAACCCCAAGAAGCCCGCTCCCCTGGCACACACCGGTGCCGCAGGATCATTGCTCCTGGGACTGGCAGGAATGAGCCTCTTTGCAGGCATGCTGGCTCTCAAGCGTCGCCGCGCATGATCTAATTCGACAATAGGTGTGGGGGCCGCAGCAATCGCTGCGGCCCCCACATTTTTGTATCTATACAGGCGAGAATGCCCTCACCCACGCGAGCGTGCTCACATCGGGAGGCTACAGCCTCGTCACTCCCAAAAGACCGAGGAAGGAAAGAATAGCGACAGCAAGCCAGCCTGCGGGAGTTCCCACGCGATCCGTGACGGTCACGCGCGTATCCCCTTCAATCTCATTGACCTGCTTGGCCTCGATATCTTTAATAATCGAATCCACTGTGCCCGAACTCGTCATCTGGTAGAGGTTTCCCCCGGTCGATTCGACCTGGTTCTTCATATCCTCGCCATCTGTGCCCAGGTAATTACCGGGGAATAGGCCAATCACCTCAACTTTTTGACGCTTCGCAAAGTCAATCGCCTCGCTCAGGGAATACAGTCCCTGGCCGACCACCTCATTGTCCGAGGCCAAAATGACGGTACGCGAACGATCCTGATCCGTGTGGTCAAAACCCAAGACACACGAGGCCAAGCCGTCGCCGATCTGAGAAGCAACTTCCTCATCGGGATCGTCGGTCCCTTCTAGGTACTTCGCGAGCTCTCTGGAAATCCGGTAGCCGCTGGAGGTACGCGCCAGAATACCGTTCTTTAGGACCGAGCTGAGCTCATCCAAGTACTCAATCACCATCGGATAGTCATCGGTCAGAGGGAACTTGCGAACGGAACGACCACTCCACAGGTACAGGGAGACGCGCTCCCCATTAAAGTGCTCAACCAAAGTCTTGAAGGCTTCGCCGATTTCACTGTCGTAGTCCAGCATCGAGCCGGAAGCATCGAGGCAGAGGACAATATCGCGCGAGGCAAGGCGCCGGTCTTCAACTCGACGATCAACCGGGTTCGCTGCGACGACAGCCAAGGATGCTGCACCGACACAGAAAACGGTCAAGAGAGCCGCGACAATCATCCGAGTTTTACGCATGAGCGTGCGGTAACGGGGAAGGTTACGAACGTAGCCCGTATTGGCTACCCAGCCTCGCCTCTCGCTCGCATGGAGTTTCAAACCAACACGGCGCCATCCGATGGCTGCTCCAAGAACAATGACGACAAGGACAACCGCGATCAGGTATCCGTATCTCACGCCTTCACCACTTCCCTCGCCTTTCCGGCAATGGCACTCGCATCGAAATAGGTTTCGCTTCCGTCGGCCTCGGACTCAGCTTTGAAACCGTGCTCACAGGCTTCAAGGGCGTTGGCAAGTTCCGGCCACGTGGGCACAATTCGACGAATTTCATCGACTGTTGCGGTTTCAAGATCACGTCCACTGCGTTCAGTGCCTAGGGCCCTCAAAATACCGGCGATTGCCAAGTGAACCCCACGTTCATCAAGGTCTTTGGACTGCAGACGTCCCTCGACCTCGTCAACGAATCCCAAGTAGCGCTGACGGCGCTTCTCATCCAGAGGGATCAAGGTGACCTGGTCTTCTTCAGCCCCGCGGCTCGATCGAAGCCAACGGATCACCCACACGCCGATCCACACAAGGGTCGCAGATAGGAGTAAGACGCCGACAATCCACATCCAGTGCGGGTAATTGACGACTTCACGCAGTTCACCGGACACGATTTTCCCTTTCCAGTGCGGACAAAAGGGTTCGCACGACTTCAGCGCTCGAGGACACGCTCACCCGTGTAATCCCAGGGATATCGAGGAGCTGACGCACAACTTGGCGGCTTTGCTCCGCACGCACAGCGGCCTCGGAAGCAATCTGCGAATCTTCCAAAAGGAATCCGGGCAAGGGACCGGCATCAACGTCAACGATACGCGTCCCCTTGGGAAGCTTCGTGGGATCGGCGTCGGCAACCTGCATGACGATCATGCGGTGGTGGACACTCAATCGCTTGAGTAATTCCAGCGCACGAGGCGTGGGCTGGGGATGCGTTTCATCCGTAACCAAGACGATGAGGGAGCGCCGATGCGTTGCCGCTTGCACTCGCGCAAGCAAGGTCTCTAGATCCGAAGAGGGCGAACGCAAGTCGATATCTTCTTCGAGGCGCCGCAAAATCAGCTCAATATGAGCGTTACCCGAGCGCGCGGGCATATGACGCATCCGCCCCTGACACCCGGAAACCAGACCAACCTGGTCACCGCGACTGGATGCAAGCCACGCGATTGCCTGGCAGATCGTCAGTGCAATAGCTTCCTTACTTTCCCCGGAAGGAGCCAGCGCGCTCATGGAACGACCGGTGTCAACGACCAGGACAACCTGCACATTCGCGCTGGCCTCGAAACGTTTGACGATCGGAGTCCCGGTTCGAGCGGTCGCCGCCCAGTCGATGTCTTTAACGTCATCTCCGGGCTTGTATTCGGCCATATCCATGAATTCCCAGCCCTGTCCCGCGCGCGCAGAATAGTGCTGGCCCTCCATGAGAGACAGAAGTTTGCGCAAGACAGGCAATTGGGTCCGGCCAGCAAGGGCACGCAGCTGAGAACTATTCGTCCGCGCCTTCTGGTGCTGGTCGACATTGCCCAGGGTCTGCGAGCCTTCCTCGACGACCCCTCTCTTAATGATCGGGCTCACGGCACCGCTACCGCTGAGAAGACGGCATCGATGAGGCCGTCGACGGAAATATCATCCGCCATTGCATCGAAGGTACGGATGATGCGGTGACGCAAAATCGGGTGGCGAAGTTTCTTAATGTCCTCAGGCATGACGTAGTTACGCCCCTGCATGAGGGCAACTGCCTGGCTGACACGCATCAGGGCAATGCCACCACGAGGTGAAGCACCCACGCGCACGTGCTGAGAGAAACCGGGAAGCGGGTTCGGCCCCATACCGCGAGTGGTGTTAATCAGGTCGACGATGTAGGCCTTCAAGGTGTCGTGCAGGAAGATGCGACGAGTCATCTGCTGAAGGAAGGTCAGTTCTTCCAAGGTAATGGGCTCAACATCGATGGGCTTATCCATGCTTCCCGAGTCGATCCTGTTGAGGACTTCGAGTTCTTCGAGAGGCTGGGGGTAGGTGATGATTTCTTTCATCAAGAAGCGGTCCATCTGGGCTTCGGGCAGCACGTAGGTACCTTCTTCTTCGATGGGGTTTTGGGTTGCCATGACCATGAAGGGCTTGGGCAGTGGGTAGACGGTTCCACCGATGGTGGTCTGGCCTTCCTGCATGGCTTCAAGCATCGCGGACTGGGTCTTTGCCGAGGAACGGTTAATTTCATCCAGGAGCACGATATTTGCGTGGACCGGTCCTAATTCGGTCGTCATTTCGTTTTGCGCCTGGTTCCAGATACGCGTACCGACGATGTCGTTTGGCATGAGGTCCGGCGTGCACTGGATGCGATGGAAGCTTCCTGAGATTGCCATTGCGATGGTCTGGGCCGCAGTGGTCTTTGCAAGACCGGGCACCGATTCCATGAGGATGTGGCCCTGTGCAAGGAGGCCGACGATCAGGGTTTCCCTGAGCTGTTCTTGGCCAACCACGCGCTGCGCGAAGATCTTCTGGATGCGGTCCAGGAGCTCTTTGCTGCGCTTGAGCTCATCATCGGTGAGGTATGTAGACATTCAGGAAACTCCCGGGTGATTGAATAATTACCAATATCTTACTGGTTTTCAGCAGCTCGTTCCGACTCGCGACTTCACTGCCCCGTCTGAGTGGGCGTTGGAAGCGTGAACGGCGAAATTGAGAAGGTTGGAACCGTCACCGAGATCATTGGAAACGGCGTGACATGTGGGATATTCGTTTGTTTCGGGCTCGAATGGGTATAAGAGCGCCACATCCCAAAGATCAGCGCAATGATGAGCCAGACAACCCACCTCTTGCTTTTTGCGTTCCGCACAGTGGAACCGTGGGGCGAGAGATCCACATCATTGTTCGTCAGGCGCATGCGTCGTCGCCGCTTCCATCGCGCACGCCTATTCCCTGCCGAGGCCGATCCCGCTTGGGCAGGCCTCGGCGGGCGAGTTCCCGCGCGGCCTCGTTGACGGGGTTTCTCGGGCACAGCGGTAGGCGCAGGGAGGTCGAGATGCGAAAGATAGTTGGGAAGAGGCTGAATTGTTCCCTCTTGAAGGGCGCGGGGGCCCTCGCGAGTGAAGCGATCGACCAGAGCGATTTCCTCATCAAAGAGCGCCTCGATCGTGACGACGGGGACCCTGGACGATAGGTCTTGAATGAGCGAGTCCAACACCGCAACTGATTCGGGGGAAATGTACGCCTCGGGATAGATCGGAAGGAATGTTCCATCACTATCGATAAGAACGCTGGCTTTCCCTGAACGAAGCAAACAGCTAACGTCAGAAACCCTGATTTCAATGCGTCGCACGACCTGGGCGGTGTTGCGTTCCTTTGAGGCGTCATACCACTGGGCAACCACACGCTCAGGAGAGACCATCAAGTGATGCGGAAGGGCAAGAGCATAGCCGCTGAGGCTCTCGGGGACGCTTGAGAGGAGATCTGGGCCCTCGGTGGAGGGGAAGGGAAGCGCTTCCACCGCTTCGGGCACACAATTGGTGGTTGCGAAACGATCGTAGGTACTCTTCGGCGCGGTCAACAGCGGGAAGCGCTCAAGCAGCTCGGGCGAGGCGACATCTGCGGCGATGTGGGCACGTGCCGCTACTTTGTTGATAAGTGCGAGGACCTCGTCACGCGTTGGAATACTATCGTCGTTAATGCGGTGCAGGTGCTGGGAAACCTCCAGGTTTTCATCGTCTTTATGACGATTAATGACCTGCTGAAGGTTGACGGTGAAGTCACGATCCGGGTCGAAATAGACATCGAGGAAACGGCGCGCGTCCTCGAAAGAATCCAAGCCGTCGAAACGGATCATTGCAATGAGATCAGGGGCGATCGAGTAAGCCTCTGTCGTCACCTTGAATTCCGAGTATTTGGGATCCAGTGAGCGCAAGATATTCGTTGCATCCATTGCGATTGCCCAGCGGGCGACAAGACCCGCGCGCGTGAGGGGAACCGCAAAGGAAAAGAGATAATTCAACCCACATTGCCACTGACTGCCGCGAATGTATTGGTCTCGTGGAGCGCCTTCGTCCACGGCGAGCAAGTCGTCAAGGTCTAAGGAATCGGGTTCACGGTCAAAGCCTAAACCAAGGAAATCGGGTTCTGTCGTGACAAGAACACAGGGATAACGCCCCTCGAAGGGCGAGATTTTCCGCGCGAGATCGCATGCCGATGCAAAGTAACGATCGGCCTCGAAAGTGGCGGTATCGCTGCGGAAAACCGAGAGCAAGGCTTCATTAATCCCCGCCCGGTTGCCAACGTCGGCGGTCCACATCGACGTTGCGGATGCGCGTCCTGAAACGGGGAGTAAAAGCTCTGGATGGTCAAAGCACGCGGGAAGACGCAGCCATGCCTGACGGACGATCTCGCGCGGCCCGTGGACTCGGATATCGATCTCTGAAAAGTAGGTCAGGCACTCAACTTGAGCGACGTCGAATTTTCCGGGTGCGTATTCGACGGGACGTTGAAGTTCGGTTCGTATGGACTCCATGAGGACGTGAAGGGCACCCATTTCCTCAGGCTTCACGTCAAGAGTCCCATAGGCAAGGGTCAGGCACATCCACAGTTCTCCCGGCTTTTCAACAACCGGATCCATTACGGCCCATTCAAAGCCGTTAATGAACTTCCACTGTTTGGCGACCACACCCCATCCTTTCCTACAAAAAGCCTTTTCTACTCTAAAACATAGAGGCAAATAAAACACAGGCGGGTGGCTCCCCTCTCGGGGAACCCCCCGCCTTGATGCTAGCTAGACGCTATCAGGCCTGCTTTGCAGCAGCGATACGAGCGCGGAACTTCGCGAGCTGCTCGGTGATAGCTGCGGGGAGCTTGTCACCGAACTGCGAGAAGTATTCCTCGGTGTCGTCCATTTCGGCTGCCCATGCGTCGGGGTCGATCGCGAAGAGCTTGTCCCACTTGGCCTGGTCGATGTCCAGGCCCTCGAGGTTGAAGTCCTCGAAGTGGGGGTAGCGACCGGTGACGCCGTCGATGGCCTCGACCTCGCCAGCGGCACGGCGAACGATCCAGTCCAGAACGCGGGCGTTGTCGCCGTAGCCGGGCCACATGAAGTTGCCGTCTTCGTCCTTACGGAACCAGTTGACCTGGTAGACCTTCGGGAAGCCCTCGCCCAGCTTGTCCTGCATCTCCAGCCAGTGGCCCCAGTAGTCGGCCATGTTGTAGCCGCAGAAGGGCAGCATGGCGAAGGGGTCGTGGCGCAGCGAGCCGGCCTTGACGTCGGTCGCGGCAGCGGTGACCTCGGAGGCCACGGAGGCGCCGATGAACACGCCGTGGGCGGGCTCGTACTGCTCGGCAACCAGCGGGACGTTGGTGGCGCGGCGGCCACCGAAGAGGACGGCGTCAACCGCGACACCCTCGGGAGCTTCCCAGTCGGGGCAGATGATCGGGCACTGCGAGGCGGGAACGGTGAAGCGGCTGTTCGGGTGAGCAGCCTTCTCGCCGGACTCGGGGGTCCAGTCGTTGCCGTGCCAGTCGATCAGGTGCGCCGGAACGTCACCGTCGATGCCTTCCCACCACACGTCACCGTCGTCGGTCAGGGCGACGTTCGTGAAGATGGAGTTGGCCTTGCCGGTCTCCATGGCCATGGGGTTGGTCTTGTAGGAGGTGCCGGGGGCGACGCCGAAGAAGCCGGCCTCGGGGTTGATGGCGCGCAGGCGGCCATCCGGGCCCGGGCGCATCCACGCGATGTCGTCGCCGACGGTCTCGACCTTGTAGCCGGGGATCGTGGGCTGGAGCATGGCGAGGTTGGTCTTGCCACAGGCCGACGGGAAGGCGGCGGTGACGTGGAACTGCTGGCCGGTGGACTCGCGGGTCAGGCGCAGGACGAGCATGTGCTCGGCCATCCAGCCGTCGCGGCGGGCCATCGTCGAGGCGATACGCAGGGCGAAGCACTTCTTGCCGAGCAGGGCGTTGCCGCCGTAGCCCGAACCGAAGGACCAGATCTCGTTGGTCTCCGGGAAGTGGGTGATGTACTTCTCATCGTTGCAGGGCCAGGTGGAGTCTTCCTGACCGGGCTCGAGGGGGACGCCGACGGAGTGGACGGCGGGAACCCACACGCGGCCCTCGTTGATGAGGTCCATGGCAGCAGCACCCA
>ERZ773180.736-NODE-736-length-18572-cov-31.797699_pt1 | contig 18572 bp, 11 predicted proteins | sample MGYA00511080_ERZ773180 | MGnify/ENA primary metagenome ERZ773180 (study PRJEB29015, sample SAMEA2738175) | human oral metagenome | biome: human oral; feature: human-associated habitat; material: saliva | place: China | collected 2178 ...
AAATGCCCAAATCATCGTACGTTTGGCTTCCTGCGACATCACAAAGGAGGCTGTAGAACTCCGTGTGGAGGGTTTCGCACGTCTGAATAAGTCTAATGAAACCTTGCGAAAGAAGGGTGCTTTGACAGCTCCTGAACTTCTCGAGACTGATGTTCAGTCGTATAGTGTCACTCCAAAGTGGAAGCCAGTGCAGAATGCTGACTACTATGAGATAGCCTTCAACGGTCAGACTTATACCACTATCCGCCACAATTCGCTCCTCTTCGACGACCTCCAGCCTGCCACCGATTATGATTTCAAGGTGCGTGCAGTCAATAGCGAGGGCGCAAGTGAGTGGACGCTGTTGCACGTGAAGACGGCTGTCAACCCATTAGAGTATGCTATCCAAGGACTTACCGCAACCTCTACCGCCCGTGATATGGAAGGTTTCGAAATCAACCGACTCGTTGACTTCAGTACGACTGGCGACATCTGGCACACCTATTATTATACGAAGGCGGTGCCATTCGACTTCACTGTCGACCTCCACAGCACCAACACCCTCGACAAACTGCAGTATGTGCCACGTGCAAATGGCGGTAACGGTACGATTACGAAGTGCGATATCGCTGTCAGCAAAGACGGTAGAAACTGGACAGAAATCGGTCCACAGCAGTGGGCTCGAGATGGTAGAACGAAGGAAGTGACGCTCTCTACCCACCCAGTGGCACGTTATGTGAAGGTGAGTGTGAAGGAAGCTGTCGGCAACTTCGGCTCTGGTCGCGAGTTCTATGTCTTCAAAGTGCCAGGCACAAAGACTATTCTGCCGGGCGATATCAACCTCGATGGTAAGGTAGACGAGAACGATTTCACCTCTTATATGAACTATACAGGACTTAAGAAGGGCGATGCCGACTTCGATGGTTATATCTCTGGTGGCGACATCAACGGTAACGGTCTCATTGATGCTTACGACATTTCGAATGTTGCCATGCACCTTGAGGATGGTTGGAACGACGATGACGTAGCCCCTGTTGGCGGTAAGGTTTACTACGAATATAATCGTAAGTCATACGCAGCAGGCGACGATGTCATCATCAAGGTGAAAGGTAAGGACCTGCAGTCAGTCAATGCCTTCAACCTCATCTTCCCATATAGTCCGAAGGAATTGCAGCTCATTAAGGTTGAGACCGATCCATCAATGGTAATGCGCAACCTCACCTACGACCGTCATCACAGCGATGGTTCTCAGGTTCTCTATCCAACCTTCGTGAATGTGGGCGACCACCATACGATCAATGGCGATGCCGACCTCCTCGTCATCCGTATGAAAGCCCTCAAACCATTCACCGTTAAGAACACAACAGCCAAGGGCTTGTTGGTGGATAAGCAGTTGGAGGAAGTGGAGTTAAAGTAGAACCAACCACAAAGCAACCACAAATCGGCCATAAACTGGCCCCTCCCCCTTACCCCTCCCCCAAAGGGAGGGGCGTGAAATGCGAGGTACCCCGTAAGAAGTATACGAGTTAACAAGTAGACGAGTTAACAAGTAGACGAGTTAACAAGTGGGCGAGTTAACAAGTAGGCGAGTTATATGTCACAAAGCATATAACTCGTTAACTTGTCTACTAAAAACTTGTCTACTAAAAAAACTTGTCAACTTGTCTTCTAAAAACCTCTATGCTATCTTTGAATTTTTCCGTGTGACATTACGTCATAGTTTTAAACCCGAATCTGTCATTAGATTCTAAACTTATTTTGTATAAATATCAATTAGTTTGTCTATCTTTGCAGCGCCAACGTAGCAGACTACGCCAAGGTACGAAGACTGACACGATGCTGATAAGAAAATAAAAGGCATTAGAAATCAATATAATTAGTAAGCTTTATGAGCATTGTAATCTACTAACCGATTCGGATTTAATCACATCTAAGGAATGTGCGAAGCCTTAGCACGGAGTGTGCAGAGGGTAAACACCATTGGTGCAAGCCGTCCACATAATCTTAAAAGTGCATGAATAAGGACTTGAATATTACCGAAGAGAACTTAAGGAAACAATTATTTATTTTTTACATATATGTTATTCGAAAGATTTTTACGCAATAAGTCTCTGATGGCGGCAATGGCATTGACCGCTGTTATGCCAAGTGTTGCGAAGGCTTCGATTCTGTCAGCTGTTCCAACGGCTGAGGGGGAGAACCAGCAACTCAAGGCGGGAGTTTATTTCATTGTTAATGACAAGCGTCAGGCAGGCACGGACCTCCATGTCTATGTTGACGAGAGTGGTTTGCATGGAAAGAATTATACTTCTCTTGCTACAGACTATTCTAATGCTTTTCTCCTTCATGCTAAGGGCGACAAGTACACCATTCAGAGTTTGAAGGATGGTAAGTATGTGCAGAATGTCAATGGTAACAGTGTCCCTTATAAGACAGGCAACGACGCGCACAAGTTCCAGATTGTTTATCAGTCACAGTCAAGTGGTACGGGTAAGTCTTACTTCAATATCTATAATGATAATGTAGGAGGAAACCAATTCTGCTGGCACCTCGATGCTCAGAGAAACGTTGTACGTTGGTATCCATTGACAGATAACGGCAGAATAGCACTCGGACCAAGTGAGTTTCGTTTTGATCCAGTGACCTCTCTCAGCAAGCAGCAGGTTCTCGATCGTTTGGCTGAGTTGACAAAGATTGTTGACCCACGTAAGGATTTGAATAAGTACTATCAGATTGTGTCTGATACTTACGGCAGAGCAATGCGTGAGGACTATATTGTTGGAGAGTTGTCTACGGGTAGTTTCGTTGATACCGACTACAGCTACTGTTGGAAATTAGTGAAGTTGGGTAGCGGTCGTTATGCTTTCCAGAATGCTGTTACAGGTAAGTATATTGCTCAGCAGAATGGTCAGACAAGCCGTTACTATACAACATCTGAGGAGCAGGGCAATGGCTTTGAGTTCAATCTTAACGAAAGTGACCCATATGTATTGGCTTTCGAGATGGTTGATGCTTACAACGTAGGTATTCACTGTGCTGAGAGTCAGGGCTATCATCCAGTAGGATGGTATGTGAACAACGAGGCTAATAAGTGGGTCTTCAAGGTGGCTACAATCGATCAGGCAAAGCTTAAGGAGCAGCAGGATGCTTACAAGGCACGTGTTGATTTGACTAAGAATGTAGATAAGTATGGTGCCGCTGTCGCAAAGTATTTCACTAACAGCACAGCTACTGAGGTTACTGCTGCTACTAAGGCGATGACCGATGAGGCTTTGAAGGCGCAGATGACTACCGAGGGTGTGCCACAGGGTTTGCAGGAGGTTGTGTTGAAGATTAAGAACCAAAGCTGGACCGTTTATCCAAGTGGTCGCAACTGGGAGAAGCAGTTCCGTATCGCTGACTATAAGGTTTACAGCGAGAATAACTATGGTGCTTGGGCACGTTCAATGGGTATCGGCTACGATTATGGTAGTATGACGAATCCAACAGGTATCACGGCTCGTGATGGTGAAGACCTTTTCGTCTTCCTTGGCGATGACATCCCACAGAATGCAACAGTGCAGATTGAACTCGTACCATTGGGTACACGCAGTGCTGGTAAGTACTATAACTTGAAGAAGGGATTGAACATCATCCTCAATCAAGGTGAGAACAACGTGTTTGTTAACTATATTGGTCGTACCTTCAACAACGGTAAGTACCTTAGAGATTATAAGCCTATGAACATCCACATTGAGGGTGGTAAGGTGAATGGCTACTTCGATCTTACTAAGGGTAATACCAATGAGGACTGGCAGAAGATGCAGTCAGACGGTCTTGTTTGGGCAAAGGCGTTCAATATGAAGGGCGAATTGGTTGTTATGAACATGCCAAGCCAAGCTTGCAAGGACTATACTCCTGTTCACATGAAGGAACTTGTTGAGATCTGGAACAGCATCGTACAGCGTGAGGACGACCTCATGGGCTTCCGTGCTGCTGAGCGTGATAAGTGCAACAACGTTCTTAATGCTACTGCCGTCGACCATGGTTATATGTATGCTACGACGGGTGGTACCTACTATAACTACAACACTTTGGCTGACGTACTCAACTACGATAAGATGAAGTGGGGTAATGGTACACTCTGGGGTCCTGCTCATGAGTTCGGTCATAACCATCAGCAGCTGTTCAATACGGCAGGTATGACGGAGATTTCTGTCAATATGTACTCTAATATGGTGATGTTTACTTCTGGTCGTGTAACCAGCCGTTCAGAAAACTGTTCTTATACAGATGTTGACGGTAAGAAGTATGACGGTGTTTGCGAGAGTGCAGTTTCAACCTATGCTGACCGCTTTGCTAATAAGAAGAAGTGGTTTGAATATGGTACATGGGGTACAACGCAGATGTACTACAAGCTCTATATGATGTTCCATTCGACTGGTCTTGATGATCAGTTCTGGAACAAGTGTCTTGATTATCTCCGCACCCACCGCCTTGAAGGTCAGGGAACAGCCAACTGTCAGGGTCAGAACGACTACCTACTCTTCGCTAAGGCATGTTCTTTTGCTGCTAAGCAAGACCTCTCAAGCTTCTTTGAAGCATGGGGACATTTCTATGATGTGAACGGTTCTGTTATCGGTGACTACAGCAATACAACCATGTATACCACAAGAGCACAGTGGATGGAGGCTAAGAAGTTCATGGAGCAGTTCCCTAAGGGTCCTGCAAACAATATGATTTTCATTGACGATCATATCCGTCCTACCCCAGCTATCTATCCTGGTGCTGCTCCTGGCACAATGCGTGAGGACTTTAATGGTGCCGTACGTGTTGGTACTATGGGCGACTTCGGCTCATGGGATCAGTTTAAGAGAGACAGCCTCGGTCAGGGTTATGCTATTATCAAGACGCAGAGCGATGCTAATGGTCGTCGCACCTATACTATGGAGGCTAAGAATAGCCACGTGGTAGGTTTCAAGATTTACAACAGTAAGGATCAGCTTATCTACTTTGCTAACACTAAGACTTTCACTATTCCTAAGAAAGTGATGGAGGATGCTAACAACGATATCAAGGTTAAGGTTTGCGGTTCAGACGGTTCTGAGGTTGACCCAGGCACCATTCCAACAGGTATCAAGACCTTCTCGGCTCAGGCTAATGGTGGTAAGGTAGATGTTTATAGCATCTATGGTGTCCTCGTTCGTAGTAAGGTGAACCCAGAGACAGCCCTCGAAGGCTTACCTAATGGCGTTTACGTTGTTGGTGGTAAGAAGGTGGTAGTGGGTAAGTAGTAGCCTCACCCCCAACCCCTCTCCGAATGGAGAGGGGCGTAAAATGCGGGATACCCCTATAGAAAAAAGACAGAGTAACAAGCAAAACTGTTACTCTGTCTTTTTGTTTTGTGGTCTAATGACCGATTTGGGATGATTCATTTTATACCTTCTAACTATTTCCATTTTTCTGGTATTGAAATAGATTGGTCGCCAATAGTTATGGTTGGAGGCATGACTGCATTGCGAAAGCGGCGTTCGTTATTTTCAAGGAACACCCACTTACTACGGAAAGCGTTGAGATGGTTACGCAAGTCATGAGCATGACTGCCTGGTGGGAAAAAGACTTTGACCTTCTTATTAGGATAATTTGTATGTATAAAATTTAATGGAGGGATAAGGTCGGTGTCCGCACTTATCAGTACAATAACATCTGTTTTATCTTGAACACAATCAGCCATCATACGGACAGAGATGTTTACATCGGTCCTTTTTTCTTCAGGTTTCGATATCGAATATTTACAATAGGGACATTCAATCTGCTTAGACATGTATTTACCCCTAATAACTTCAAACTTATCAGGATGCAGGATGCGGTTTGCATTGAGGAATGCACTCTGGCGACTGTTCTTCTGTGGGCTAAGAGGAGAAGCTGTGAAGTAAATCACCTTTTCAAGAACTTGGTCGGGACCGAGAAAACTTTCGCAGAAAGCGACTAAATCCAACCAATAAAAATCCTTCCATTCAGGGGAAATCTTTTTTTGCGTTTCAATGCAAAATAGAAATTGAAACCATCGAAATAGAATGTTACTCTCTTTGGCATAGTATGTAGATTAAATAAAAAAGCCACTCGGAAGTGGCTGAAACTCTGCAAGAAAGCAGAGCGATGCTTTTAATACTGCAAAAGTATAAAATTAAAAGATAAGTTCCAAGTTTTTTCTCCATTATTTTCTGTTGGATATGATAATTTATTGCAATGAAAAAGACAATATTGATTACGAGCTTTTTGATATACTCCCAGTATATGGAAGGATAAGAACTCTTTAATTAGAGATACGATTATCGCACGGTATAAGTTTAGTTTTTATTTGCTGTCACTTTTAACATTTCAAGTAGTCCCAATGTAAATCAATAAGTTAGAACGTAATCGTAAGTGACAGTAATGACAGCAAAATTATTTTCAAGGACTACCTTCTTATAATGATTCGTGCCATTAGTACCATTCGTAGTTCAAATTCTAAAGGCGACTACGAATAACGCAAATTGCACGAATCACTTAGCAAAAGAATTCGTGTCATTCGTGCCATTCGTAGTTCTAATCATAAAGTTCAAAGTTCAAACCTCAAAGTTCAAAGTTAACAGTTCAAAGTTAGCAGTTATTTTACCGTATAAACAGTCGAGGTCAGTTTCATCTTTTCGACATCAAACGTAGTGAGGTAAGAAGTATCTGCGAAGGCTGTTGAGAGAACGGAGAACCTCTTTATCCCATACAGGTCGCAACCATAAAGCATATAGTTAGCGATATCTGTCGTTGTGAAATAAGGTGTCATCGGAGTATGTGAGTGTATTACCTCTGTTATCTCTTCACCATTCATTGTTATTGGCTGCTCAAGAAAACTACGATGAAACCTGCGCCAACTGAGTATGTTCATATCCTTATCAAAGTCGAAAGCGTAGTCATCACCGATAGGAATCACCCCATGCTTTGTTGTGCCATGCAGAAGATAGAGTCTATAACCACCTTTCTCCAAAGGGAGCAAGTCCCAGTTCAGCCCTGATGTGTTAGACAAGAAAATACTATCTCCCTTCTCTTTTATGACCTTACGCGGTGCAATCTGCTTTGCTTTGAGCTGTTCAATCTCGGTTGGTTTAAGTTTACGTGGTGTGGCAGAACATACATAGAAACTCGTGTCGTTACTCAAGTGGTGTGTCAGTTCAAAGACGGTCTGTTCCTTATCAAGGTTAGCAAAGATATAACGCCATGTAAGGTTTCCTTCTTCAAAAGCGGTAGCAGAATTGATTTCCTCTCTCTTGACATTATATTTCATAAGCGAATCAGTAGCTCGCCACGCCAATTTCTCATAAGTATACAACCACATTCCTTCCGCAAGGATAGAGTCATTGATAGCTTGGAACTGCTCTGGAGAGGGTGCAGTCAACTTCTTTGGTGCGGTCTGTGCCTTACCATAAACGGAGAAACATAAGAAGAAAAGTACGAACAAGATCGGTCTTGTCTTGGATTTGCAAAGTAATGTTTTCATAATAATATTTGTTTAGGAAGCCTCACCCCCCAACCCCCTCTCCGAAAGGAGAGGGGGAGTGCAGGGAACTGTTTGCTTGGGAGTGAATTAAAGACTTCCCCAACTTATAGGGGTATCTCGCTAATCACTCCCCTCCCTATGGGGGAGGGGTTGGGGGTGGGGCCAGTTGGTAGGTTGGTTGTTTGTTTGCCTTTACTCCTCCATCAACTTTCTATATCTACCCTTCTTAATCTCCTCATTGCCAAGACGGCGTGCCTTATTGATTTCGTAATCAGAGAAGCCACCTTCGAAGTAGACAACTTCACCATTACCCTCAAAGGCAAGGATGTGGGTACAGATACGGTCGAGGAACCAACGGTCGTGGCTGATGACAACAGCACAACCGGCAAATGCCTCAAGACCTTCCTCCAAGGCACGGAGTGTATTCACGTCGATGTCGTTGGTAGGCTCATCGAGAAGGAGGACATTACCTTCTTGCTTCAATGCCATAGCCAACTGAAGACGGTTGCGCTCACCACCAGAGAGCACTGAACAGAGCTTGCTCTGGTCGGTTCCTGAGAAGTTGAAACGTGAGAGATAAGCACGTGAATTGATGTCACGTCCACCCATACGAATCGTCTCGTTGCCTTGTGAAACTACGTCATATACCGTCTTGTTAGGGTCGATATCCTTGTGCTGCTGGTCAACATAAGCAAGTTTAACGGTCTCACCTACCTCGAACGTACCGCCATCAGCCTGCTCCAAGCCCATGATAAGGCGGAAAAGCGTTGTCTTACCAGCACCGTTAGGACCGATAACACCTACGATGCCGTTAGGAGGCAACATGAAGTTGAGGTCGTTGAAGAGTACCTTCTCACCAAAAGCCTTCTTTACGTGCTGTGCTTCGATAACCTTATTACCCAAGCGTGGACCGTTAGGAATAAAGATTTCGAGCTTCTCCTCACGTTGTTTCTGCTCCTCGTTGAGCATCTGTTCGTAAGAATTCAGACGCGCCTTACCCTTTGCCTGACGAGCCTTTGGTGCCATGCGCACCCATTCCAACTCACGCTCCAATGTCTTGCGACGCTTAGAAGCCGACTTCTCTTCCTGCTCCATGCGCTTTGTCTTCTGATCGAGCCATGAAGAGTAGTTGCCCTTCCAAGGAATACCCTCACCACGGTCGAGTTCGAGAATCCACTCGCTCACATCGTCCAAGAAGTAACGGTCATGGGTAACAGCGATGACAGTACCCTCATACTGCTGCAAATGCTGCTCCAACCAATCGATACTCTCAGCATCAAGGTGGTTGGTAGGCTCATCGAGCAACAACACGTCTGGCTTCTGAAGGAGCAGACGGCAGAGGGCAACACGACGGCGCTCACCTCCAGAGAGGTTAGTCACTGGCAAATCACCCTTAGGACAACGCAGTGCATCCATCGCCCGCTCCAAGCGTGAATCAATGTTCCAAGCATCTGTTGCATCAATAATATCCTGCAACTCAGCCTGACGCTGCATCAGCTTATCCATCTTGTCAGCATCAGAGTAATACTCCTCCAAGCCAAACTTTACGTTGATATCGTCGTATTCTTTCAGTGCATCATAGATATGTTGCACACCCTCCATAACATTCTCCTTCACGGTCTTCGCCTCATCGAGTGGTGGATCCTGTGGCAGATAACCCACCGAATAGCCCGGACTCCATACCACTTCGCCCTGTGTTGGTTCCACAAGACCAGCGATAATCTTCATCAGCGTAGACTTACCTGCGCCGTTCAGACCAATAATACCTATCTTTGCACCATAGAAGAACGAGAGGTAAATGTTCTTCAGAATCTGTTTCTGGTTCTGTGGGATAATCTTCGATACACCCACCATTGAGAAGATAATCTTCTTGTCGTCTACTGTTGCCATTTATTTTTTCGTTTGTTTTGTAGGCAAAGATAACGAAAATAATTCATATTGGCAAATCAAGACAGAAGGACAAGAGCCGTTATGTGCTTAATGAAAAGACAGAATGACATAATGACAGAAGGTGTAATGACAAAAGAAATAGGAGCTATAATGTGCTTATTGAAAAGACATAATAAAAAAGGACAGAGAGTAGACAAAAGAAACAAGAGAGGCGATGGCAAAAGACAGAAGAGTAAGGGAGTATCGCACTTGCGTTTTGAATTTTCTTTACATTACAGCGGCGAAAACACCCCTAAGAACACCCAAAAACAGCCTTTTTGAACGTCTTTGTAACTAACAGCATATCAGTCTATTGCAAAATCGCATAGCAAGAGGTGCTTAATTAGACTCCAAAAGGGCGTTAATAAGACCTCAAAAGGGTACCTTTTGCAAGCCTAAAGGGCGTCTTTAAGAAGCTAAAAGACCATATGTTGAAACACTGCGTATAGAAAATTGTTTACAAATAAGCAACCCCACCTCCCCCGACCCCTCCAAAGGAGGGGAGTGCCTAATAGATAAAGATTAGCAGAGTAAACTGATTGTCTTTTGGCTGATTTCGTTTTTTATCATTACCCCATTTGGCACTCCCCTCCTTTGGAGGGGTCGGGGGAGGTTCCCTCTCATCTCTTCAAACATTTGTTAAAACATCATACCTTTTTGTACTTTTAACAATATTAGAATCCTTTGTTTGGTAAAATTATCGTAATTTTGCACCAAATCTTATAATAAAGCTTATTATAGCTAAAAGAGAGATTCAGGAAAACAGTTTACGATAATGTATTCAGGTGTTATGCCACTTAAGCGATACACCACAGGAAATCATATAAAAACGAAATAAATTACTCAAGTAAAATGAAAAAGAATTATGAAAAGCCATGCTGTTCAAGTATGGTCGTAGCTGTTGAGCAGGCTATGTTAGCAGGAAGCGGTGTGACAGTGAGTAACCAAAACTTCACGGAAGAGCCTCACGTGACGCTTGGTGGAAGCCAAAGCGCAGGGTCTAAGAACAATCCCTTCCTGAATGATGAAGATTAATTAACAATAACTATTAAAAAGACGACATGAAACTAAAGACAATTTTTGGCATCATCCTTGGGGTTGTTGCTGTAGGCTTGACATCATGTTCAAGCGACTTGACTAATGGGGAGAACACTGCTGTTAATCCAAATGAGACAGCGAAGCGTACGCTGAGTTTATCTACAGACAAAGCTAAGACACGTTCAGAGGTAAACCTTACTACAGGTAATAAGTGGGAGACAGGGGATAGGTTCTTCGCTTATAATCTCGACTTCAATGGTCCAGCCAATGAATCTCGTAATTCTATCTTGACTGCAAAGAGTAGTAGCGCAAGCACAGTGTTGGAAGGTACTGTAGCATGTAAGAATGGTGATAGATTAAATATTTTCTATCCTTGTGCTTTAGTTGGTGGACACGAGCAGGGCAATATAGAGATAAGTATGCAGAAGAGCATTATCGATAATAAGACGACTCAGAACGGTACTGTAGAGAACTTGAAATACTTCGACTATAGCTTTGGTACTGGTTCTGTTACTGTAAATGGTAATTCTGCATCAGGTAACGTTGATATGGAGAAGTTGTATGCTATCTTGAAGGTGGACTTCACTTTCAATGGCACAAAGCTTACGAACATTAAGAAGCTCGTTCTTTCTAATGTTATCACAGGGGGTGACTTCAAGGTTCAGACAGGTCAGATGGATAACGCTAAGATTGGTTCTATAGAGGTTAATCCAGCTAATCCGGCAGAGTCACTGTATGTAGCGATATTCCCTACAAATGGTTTCAAGCCTAAGTTTGAAGTATACACAACAGATAATAAGTCTTATACATATACCGTAACCGCTTCAGATTGGAATCCTAAAACTGCTAAGGTTTATCCAATTACGGTTGCGGTTAAGGAATTCACTCCAAATCCTCCATACATTGAAATTGATGGTGTGAAGTGGGGTAAGTATAACCTACAGTACACTCCAGGGTCAAATGCAGACGGTTGGACTGGTGGTTATCACCTTGCTGCTAACCCATGGGATTACTACTATTCAGATGGTAGGCTACCAGTCTTATCTACTGGTTCTGCTGCAGAAACAGATGCTATCAAGTCTGACCACTTCCGTTGGGGAGATATATCTAAGGCTCATAACTATGGTAGTGATGCTAAACCACATTATGATGGAACAGTAGGTGATATACAACGTCAGATTACAACTCCAAACGAATTTGGTGACCTGCCATACTATGCTTCTCAGCAGAACTGGAGATTGCCTTCACCAGAGGATTTTGAGAACTTGATGAGGAATACCACAGAGTATGTTGGCTATTATAAAGACGGAACAAACAAAATCTATGGTGCTCTTTTCGTTCCTGATGGCGTCGCTCATGGATGGGTAGTCAAGAAGAACAATAGTAAGTATAAGCAGTCAAATCAGACGGGTTCTATTTCTGCAAGTGAATTGAGAGAGTTTACAAAGGAATTTATAAATAAGGGAGTATTCTTCCCAGCAGCAGGTTCATATGTCGATTACTCTAATGGAGCTCCTATAATGTATACCGCAGGAAGACAAGGATTATACTGGACTTCTAAATCAGAAAGTGAAACGAATGCCTATTCGTTTACCTTCTATTTGACATCTGGTAGCTTTAATTTACCAACTGTTGGAAATGGAAATGCTGGAAACAGACCAAGAAAGTTTGAGATGTACAGCATCCGTCCAATCTATATTGGACAGTAATATAGAAGGTCACCCAACAGACTCTTCCCAACTCCTTCCCACGCAGGAGGGGGAGCAGATACAACAATATCCTTGTGGATATGCACGTAGTGGGGAGCTGAAAGAAGGGGACTAAGAAAAGAATATAACCCAAAAGGGAAGATGTAAAAGATGATTTTACGTCTTCCCTTTTTCTTTGGACTAAAAAAACCTCACCCCCCAACCCCCTCTCCGAAGGGAGAGGGGGAGTGCAGGGAACAGTTCGCTTAGAAACGACTAAACAGCTTTTCCAACCATAGGGGTATCTCGCTAATCACTCCCCTCCCTATGGGGGAGGGGCAAGGGGGAGGGGCTGTTTGTGTCTGTTTGTGTCTGTTTGTGTCTGTTTGTGTCTGTTTGTGTCTGCGTTGTCATAATTATTACGTACTGATAAGAATTCCGTTCGAATAACTCTGGATTATAGTAGTAATCATAATTATGAATTATGAATTCTGAATTTTGAATTACTATAATTGCTTGTGTGCGTGAACAATACTTCTGATTAAAAAAAAAGAACATTTCTTTTGGTATTTGTTGTATAAACGACTATATTTGTAGCACAAAACCTAAATCAATAGAATATATGTCTAATTTTATGAAAGTAAGTCAGAGTCGCAGAAAGCACCCACCATTTGTTAGTGGTCGCTTAGCTTTCTCCTTTGCACTTGGGTTGATGGCATTTGCACCATCCCCAGTATTAGCCAATGTGGATGCGAACACGAGTATGAGTGTTCAGCAGCAAAAGCAGAGTATTAATGGTGTGGTAAAAGATGCTAATGGCGACCCAGTCATTGGTGCTTCTATACTGGCAAATGGTACTCCAGTAGGGGTGACCGACATGGACGGTCGCTTCTCAGTCTCTGTCGCTCCGGGTACGGAGTTGAAGATTAGTTATGTTGGTTTTGCCACTCAGAGCGTCATGGTGAGAAGTGGTGTGACGAACTATAACATTACTCTGAAGGATGAGAACAGCGCCTTGAGTGAGGTTGTTGTTGTCGGTTATGGTACTCAGAAGAAGGCAAACCTCTCTGGTTCTGTTGCACAACTCGATAGTAAGGCGCTCGAAAACCGCCCTATCTCTAACGTGTCTTCAGGCTTGCAGGGCTTACTTCCGGGTATCACGGTGACTGGAGCTGACGGTGCGCCGGGTCTTGACAATGGTACGATTCTTGTGCGTGGTGTGGGAACATTGAACTCCGCTTCACCTTATATATTGATTGATGGTGTTGAAGCAGGAACGCTCAACTCGCTTGATCCAGAGGATATCGCGAGTATCTCAGTTCTGAAAGATGCTTCTTCAGCAGCCATCTATGGTTCTAAAGCATCTAACGGTGTGATTCTGGTAACTACAAAACGAGGGCAGAACGGTGCGCCAAAGGTTAGTTATTCAGGTTATTTTGGTATTCAGAATGCAACAGCCTTGATGGAAAGGATGAATTCTGCCGATGCCGCTTACTATTATAATAAGGCATTGGAGCGTAGTGGTAAGGCTGCACGTTTCTCTGATGAAGCTATTAAGAAGTTCCGTGATGGTTCAGACCCTTACAACTATCCTAATACAGACTGGTACGATCTTGCATTCAAAACCGCTTGGCAGAATCGCCATAGCGTGAACATTACGGGTGGTAATGAGTATGTGAAGTATCTGGCTTCTGCAGGTTATCTCAAGCAGAGCAGTATTCTTCCTAATGCAGGTCGTGAGCAGTTTAATGGTCGTGCGAATCTCGACATGGTGTTGTCAAAGCGCATCACTGCCCATCTTAACCTCGCTTATATCCAAAACAACTATCGCGATGCAAGTAGTGCATATGCTGGTGGAAGTAGCGATCAGATTATTCGTCAGCTGAATATCATCGCGCCTTGGATTGTTTATAAGTATGAAGATGGTACATACGGTACTGTTTCTGATGGTAACCCAATGGCTTGGTTGGAGTCAGGAATGACTGTAAATCGCAACAACCGTAACTTTACGGGTATGATTGGTCTTGACTATCAGATTCTGAAAGACTTGAAGTTGACGCTGCAGGGTGCATATGTTGATGCTTCACAGCGTTACTCTTACTTCCAAAAGTTCATTCAGTATAACCCTAATAAGGCCTCTGACCCTAACAAGTTAGAGATTGCTCACTATGACTGGCACCGCACAACCTTCGATGCGTTCCTGAACTATGACAAGTCATTTGCGAAGCATAACTTCAAGGCTATGCTTGGATGGCATACTGAACGTTATAAGTATCTGCCAGACTGGATGTATCGTAAGAACTTCCCTAACAACGAACTTACTGACTTGAACGCTGGTGATGCTTCGACACAGCAGAACGCTGGTAACACTCGCGAGCTGTCAATGGTGTCTTACTTCGGTCGTCTGAATTACGACTATGCAGGTCGTTACCTCTTTGAGGCAAACTTCCGTTCAGATGCTTCTTCACGCTTTGCTGAGGGTCATCGCTGGGGTTTCTTCCCATCATTCTCTGCTGCATGGCGTATCTCTGAGGAACCATTCATGGAGAGTTCAAAGTCATGGTTGAACAACTTGAAGCTGCGTGCATCATGGGGTCAGCTTGGTAATCAGGATGCACTGAACGATTACTATCCTTGGATGAACACTTACAACCTCAATGCGAAGTATCCATTTGGTGGTCAGCTCACTCCGGGTTACTATCAGGGTAGCTATCACCTTGAGACAATCTCTTGGGAGCGTTCTACTACATGGGGCGTTGGTCTTGACTTTACTCTCTTCGGTGGTTTGACTGGTTCGTTGGATTACTATAACCGCAAGACTATGGGTATCATCATGGATGTGTCTGCTCCAGCAGAGTTTGCACTCGGTGCTTACAAGGATAATATCGGTGCATTGCGCAATCAGGGTGTGGAACTCTCATTGGCTTATGCAAAGCAGTTGAACAAGGATTGGACAATCAATGTCGGTGCGAACTTCGCTTACAACAAGAATAAGATTCTCAACTTGGGTGAAGGAACCGAATATGTTGTAGATAAGGATAACCGCAACCGCCGTACAGCTATTGGTCAGCAGTACAAGAGCTATTATATGTACAAGGCAACGGGTAAGTTCTTCAACTCACAGCAGGAGGCTGACGACTACACAGCGAAGTATGGCAACCCATTCGGACGTAAGTTCATGGCGGGTGACCTTATCTATGAGGACACAAACGGTGATAATAAGCTCGATTCAAACGACCGTATCTACACCAAGCACACGGATATCCCAGCAATTACTTACGGCTTCAACCTTGGTGCAACATGGAAGAACGTGGACTTCTCTATGATTTGGCAGGGTGTTGGTGCAGTATCTCATATCTACAACCGTGAGGTACTTGGTGAGTTCTCTGGTGATGCCAGCCACCCTTCAACACTGTGGAAAGACTCATGGACAGACGACAACCACAATGCTAAGTTGCCACGTGTATTCGAGACAGGAAACAGCCCAAGTGACATGACTCGTGCGATGTCAACCTTCTGGTTGTGGAACACAGCTTACTTGCGTTTGAAGACTTTGCAGTTGGGTTACACCCTTCCAAAGAGTGCTCTCAAAGCTGTTGGTCTTGAGAAGGTACGTATCTACTATGCAGGTGAAAACCTCCTTACCTTCGATGCATTGCCATTCAATATTGACCCAGAAGTGACCAGCGAGCGTGGATCATCTTATCCATTGCTGCGTTCACATTCTATCGGTATCAATATCACATTCTAACCGTAAATACCCGATATACATTATGAAAACTGTAAGAACATATATATTAGCAGGTGTGGCTGCTTTTGCACTCACATCTTGTAATGACTACCTTACCACTGTACCGAAGGATGCAATGTCGCCAGCTACAACATGGAAGACGGGCGACGATGCTGAGAAGTTCCTTGTGGGCTGTTATGATGGTTGGGAAGAAGGTGCAGCCTTGCTTTATTGGGACGCTGGCTCTGACTTTGCGTACAACAACTTCCCTTGGGAAGGCTTTACCAATATCGGTAATGGTTCGCTCTCACCATCGTCTCCGGGTTGGTCGTTCTACGACTATACCATCATTGGTAGATGTAACACCTTCCTTGAGAATGTTGATAAGTGTGTCTTCAGCAGCGATGCGGTAAAGAAAGACCTCGTTGCACAGGTGAAGGCTATCCGTGCTTACAACTATTTCCGCATGGGTTTCCTCTATGGTGGTGTGCCAATCGTTAAGCCTTTCACCAGTGCTCAGGAGGCACGCGTGCCACGTAATACGGAGCAAGAAGTGAAGGATTTGGTATTCAAAGACCTTGATGAGGCGATTGCTGATATCAATACGTCTCCTGCTGCACGTGGACGTATCGCAAAGGGTGCTGCCTTAGCTATGAAGATGCGTGCTGCTCTCTACTGGGGCGACTATCAGAAGGCGAAGGATGCTGCTCAGGCTATCATCGACTTGGGTAAGTATGAGCTTGATCCAGACTATACCAACCTCTTTAAGTTGGCTGGTGTTGACTCAAAAGAAATCATCCTTGCCGTACAGTATAAGAGCGGTACTCGCCCATTGGGTACCATCGGACAGCTCTATAACAATGGCGATGGTGGTTGGTCATCAGTTGTCCCAACACAGAAGTGCGTTGATAACTATGAGATGAGCAATGGTATGACTATCACTGAGGCGGGTTCTGGCTATGATGCAACCCATCCTTTCCATGGTCGTGACCCACGTATGGCAATGACGATTCTCTATCCCGGTTGCGACTGGGAAGGTACTATCTTCAATACCCTCGACGAGAATGTCAATGGTAAGAAGAATCCTAACTATCCAACCAATGCAGCCAACTCTTCTAAGACTGCCCTCACATGGCGTAAGTACTTAGACCCAAAGAGTCAGTATGCTGACGTATGGGATACTGAGGCTTGCCCTATTGTCTTCCGTTATGCAGAGGTACTCTTGACATGGGCTGAGGCTGAGAACGAGTTGAATGGCCCTTCTGCCAACGTCTATGCAATGATTGACAAGGTGCGTACCCGCGTGGGTATGCCTGCTGTTGACCAGTCAAAGTATAACACTAAGGACAAACTTCGTGAGCTGATTCGTCGTGAGCGTGGCTCAGAGTTCGCTGGTGAGGGTCTCCGTCGTGCTGATATCTTACGTTGGACAAGCAATGGTAAGATGGTCGCAGAGACAGTATTGAATGGTCCATTGAACCGCATTACAGGTACTATTAACACATCTGCTACCGACCCAACCATGCGTGCCGTAGTCAGTGGTAGCAGCAAGGTTGAGGACCGTACGTTCCAAACCTTCAACAGATACCTGCCTATCCCACAGTGGAATATCTCTGACAATCCTAAGTTGGAGCAGAATCCGGGGTATGCGAAGTAAAAGCCCCACCCCTTCCCTCCCCGAAGGGGGAAATAGCCTCACCCCCCAACCCCCTCTCCGAAAGGAGAGGGGGAGTGCTGGGAACAGTTCGCTTAGGAATGACTAAACAGCTTTTCCAACAATAGGGGTATCCCGCTAATCACTCCCCTCTCCACTCGGAGAGGGGTAGGGGGTGAGGCTGTAGGGGTTGGGAGGTGAGGCTTTTTTTCTTTATCCGTGTCAAAAACCTTGACATTTCCTTCAGTAAAATCCTTGAAATAAAGGTGAAAAACACGTATTGTGAGTAGTTTTGCAACTCGCAGAAAATCAAATAATTATAAAACACTACACTAAAAGATGCTTATTAAGGCTTCAAAAGGGCGTTAGTAAGGGTCTTAAAGGGCACCTTTTGCCAGCCAAAAGGGCGTCTTTAAGAATCCAAAAGACCACCTCTCGCTCTCTATATGCTTGAAAAGAGTTGACAAGATGGACGAGTAGACGGGTGAACAAGTGGACAAGTGAACAAGTTACTTGCAAGAGAAGACAAAGTAACAGATGAACAGGTGTTTAGTGGACGAGTGAACGAGTGGACAAGTGAACAAGTTACTTGCAAGAGAAGACAAGGTAACAGGTGAACAGGTGTTTAGTTGATAAGCCACTTTATAACAAATACCTCGTTTGCAGGTCTACTTGTTTACTCGTTAACTTTAAAAACCTTGTTCCTATGTTACTTTGTCTTTTATTTACCCTGTCTACAAGCAACTTGTTAACTCGTCTACTCGTTTACATGTCAACTTTAAAACCTTGTTCCTATGTTACTTTGTCTTTTATTTACCCTGTCTACAAGCAACTCGTTTACTCGTCTACCCGTTCACTTGTCCACTTTCCCACTTTTTTGCCATTTTATTTTCTTCCCTTTTAATTTTTTATTTATCTTTGCATTGTCTTTTGAAAAATAACATCTTACTAATTAAAAACCAGAGAATCATATTTAAAAGCAGTCTTATGAAGAAAATTATAACTCTCTTAGTCAGCATATTGTTGGCAACATCATCATTT
>ERZ773180.740-NODE-740-length-18520-cov-58.795451_pt1 | contig 18520 bp, 17 predicted proteins | sample MGYA00511080_ERZ773180 | MGnify/ENA primary metagenome ERZ773180 (study PRJEB29015, sample SAMEA2738175) | human oral metagenome | biome: human oral; feature: human-associated habitat; material: saliva | place: China | collected 2178 ...
GCGAGGGTGGGTAGGACCATGGCGAGGGAGCGGATCATCATGGCTGCGCCGACGGCGGCGGAGTCGGTGGTGATGCTGTTGAAGCCGAGGTCGAGGATGGTGGTGCCGCTTTTGGCGCTGAGCATGGCGACGGACCAGCCGGTGGTGATGACGGCGATGAGGATGGGCCAGAAGCGGGCGAGGACGTTGACGGGTCGGAATCCGACGAGGATGAATCCGAGCAGTTCGAGGGCGAAGAGGATTCCGGAGGTGAGGGGGTCGCGCACGATGAGGGCGGCGATGATGAGGGTGAAGGAGACGATGAGTTTTACGCCGGCGTTGAGGTTGCTGAAGTAGCTGGTTCGGTCGATGGTGCCGAAGAAGTCGGTGTTCATGCGTTCTCCTTTCCGGGGGTGGTGAGGGCGGGTAGGGTGATGTGGTTGCCGCCGAGTGCGGCGGTGTAGTCTTCGTCGTGGGTGATGGAGATGACGGCGGTGCCGTTGGCGAGTAGTTCGCGGATGAGGTCGACGAGTTCTGCCCAGGTTCGTGCGTCTTGGCCGAAGGTGGGTTCGTCGAGGATGAGGATTTTGGGTGCGGTGGCGAGTGCGGAGGCTACGGAGAGTCGTCGTTTTTCGCCGCCGGAGAGGGTGAAGGGGTTGGCGTCGAGTAGGTGGGTGAGGCGTAGGTGGTGGGCGAGCGTATTGGTGCGTTCGGTGAGTTCTGCCTCGTTGAGGGGTTCGCGGGTGAGCGCGGCGAGTCGGCGGGGGCCGAGTTCGAGTTCTTCGCGTACGGTTCCGCGGATGAATTGGTATTCGGGTTCTTGGAAGACGTAGCCGATGCGGCTGAGCATTTGGGCGGGGGTCCAGGTGGGCACGTCCCAGTGGGCGGGCTTGCCGCTGTGGTTGCCGCCGTGGCTACGCAGTGCGTCGGTGGCGGTGAGGGTGCCGTCGGGTGCGGTGAGGAGCCCTGCGAGGGTGAGTGCGAGGGTTGATTTGCCGGCGCCGTTGGGTCCGAGCACGCTGAGGTGTTCGCCGGCGCGCAGGGTGAGGTTGATGCCGCCGCGCAGTACGGGCAGGTCGGTGGGTGCGGGTGCGGGGGTGTCGCCGAGGCGTTTGATGGTGCGGCGGCGGGCGCGTCGTTGTTTGGGGGTGGGTTGTGCGCGGGTGATGCTGAGGTTTTCGGCGCGCAGTAGCGCCTCGCCGCGCTCGTTATCGCCGCCTGCAGCCTCACCGGTTACAGCGTCGCCGGTCTGCGGTGCGCGCGGCACGTAGTTGGGTACCCACACGCCCGCGTCGATGAGTTCTTGGCGTGCTTGACTGAGTACGGTGTCGGGTGCGCCGTCGTGGGTGATGGTGCCGCCTTCACCGAGCACGATAATGCGGTCCATGTGCGGCGCCCAGATGCTCACGCGGTGTTCTACGACGAGCAGGGTCGCGCCGGTCGCCTCAGCGGCGGAGAGGATGCTGTCGCGTACTTCCTGCACGCCGGAGGGGTCGAGGTTGGCGGTGGGTTCGTCGAGGATCATGGCGCCGGGGTGCATCGAGAGGATGCCCGCCAGGCCGAGGCGCTGCTTCTGCCCGCCGGACAGCGCGCTGCTGGGGTGGTCGAGGGGCAGGTCGTTGAGCCCTACTGCGGTGAGGGCTTCGGTGACGCGGCCCCAGATTTCTTCGCGGGGTACGCGCAGGTTTTCGGGGCCGAAGGCTACGTCGTTGCCGACGGTTGCCATGACGATGGAGGATTCGGGGTCCTGCTGCATCATGCCCGCGGTGCCGCGCGCTTCGGCGGGTGCTTGCCCGTTGATGGTGATGGTGCCGCCGGCGGATTCGCCGTCGTCATCGTGGAGCACACCGGCGATGGCGTGCAGGAGCGTCGATTTGCCGGCGCCGGAGGTGCCCAACAGCAGGACTTTTTCACCGGGGTTGATGGTGAGGTTGAGTCCGCTGATGACGGGTTCTGGGCGTCCGGGGTGGTGCCAGCTGAAGTTGTTGAGCTCGATGCGCGCCCCGCGCGGTGTTGCTTCCATGATGCTTCCTTAGCCTATTGTGTGGCTGCTGTAGTGTGCCGAGTGGTGACCCGTGGTGAGTGACTAGTTGGTGGCTAGTTGCTGGTGGTTAGCGGCGGGTCTTGCCGGATGCCAGCGAGGAGAGCACACCGGTCTTGGCGAGGTTCTGCACGAGAATCCACGCCAGGAAGCCTGCGATGACTGCACCGGAGATGACGGCGCATGCTACGTAGATGATTGCCTTGACCGGTTCCATGTCGGGGTAGTAGATGAAGATTTCGTTAACGCCCATGAACAGGCCGCTGAGCGCACCGGCGAAGAGGGCGACGGTTGCGTTCCAGCGGCGGTAGCGGAAGATTGCGAAGGCGATTTCAGCGCCGACGCCCTGGAAGAGGCCCGCGATCAGGATTTCGCCGCTCCATGCGCCGCCGGTGAAGAGTACGGAGATGAATGCTGCGACGATTTCGCCGAAGAGTGCCGCACCGGGCTTGCGGATGAGCAGGCCGCCGAGGGTGCCGCCGAGCAGCCATGCGCCGGCGACGATGGGGCGGAATTCGGGTGCTGCTACGAGTGCGGTTTTGGCGGCGGGGCCGACTGCGATGTCCCAGATCCAGAAGATGACGGCGCAGGCTACTGCGATCACTGCGGCGATGACGATTTCGTTGACTCGCCAGCGCAGGTTCGGCTTCTTCTCTGCCTGGGTAGATGCCTGGGAGGCGGGGGTTACGTTCTGTGACATTGGTGGTCCTTCCGTCGTTGGAAGGGGAATGTCCTCGCCCTCTTAATGGACGAGGGCATTGAGAAGAAATTCGACTCCCTACGCCGGTACTAACCGGATCAGGTTCGAGGGTCTGCTTAGCACTCTCAGCGCCTCGGTGGCGCTCCCCTGTCGTGTGGGGTTCCTTGTCCGTACCGTTGTGGTGCCGGTGGAAGCCCAGGTTCGATTGTAGGCGTGTCTGGCTGTTCGTGCCAATTTACCGCTTTTTGTTTCGCTCTTCTGCCCACATCACAGAATTGCACGGTGTACAATTTTGGGACGGAGAGGTTCCAAGGCGGCACGAACGCCTTAAACCCTATACGCTAGGGAGTGGCGCTCTTTTCTCACCCAACCCCGAAGGGGTTCACGGGCAAGACGCCGCATCGTATACAGCTAAGGAGATACACATGAACCCCGTCGCTAAGCTTGCTATTGCGGGTATCAACATGGGCGCAGTTGCCCTGGTTGGTAAGGGCCTGGGCGCAGCCTGGACCAAGGCTACCGGTAACCAGCCTCCCGCCATTTCCCACGAGTCTGAAGACACCCTGCGTCAGGTCATCCTCTGGACCGTTCTGACCTCCGTCGTGGGTGCTGTGGTGAGCTTCGGTATTGCTCGCCTGCAGCGTCGTTTCTTCAACTAAGACTTTGCGCCTTCCGCGCGAAAGTTCATGAACTAGGCGGTACGTATCTCCACTCGGTACGTACCGCCTGGTGTTCCCTCTTCAGCACGCCCGCTTACTTCAGCCGGTTTCATGCCGCCGCTGGGCTGAAGCGCCACCTCGGCACCTGAAAGCACAACTATGACTATTTCTTCTCCCCGCCCTAAGACGAAGGCTCAGCGTAGGGTCGTTGACCACGCGAATAGCCGCCGTTCAATCGCGTCCTGGGTCATGTGGGATGTTGGTTCGTCGAGCTTCGACTCGATTATGACGACCTTCATCTTCACCGTGTACCTGACCAGCAGCTACTTCGGCACTCCCGAAGAGACCTCCTCGGCGCTGTCTTTGGGTCTGACTATCGCCGGTTTCCTGATTGCTATCCTGGCGCCGGTCACCGGTCAGCGTAACGATAAGTCCGGCCGCGGTATCTTCTGGCTCGGCGTGAACACGCTACTGCTAGTCGGTTCGATGGCGGCGTGCTTCTTCGTGGCCCCCACCCCGCAGTACCTGTGGCTGGGTGTCACCCTGATTTCTGCGGCGAGTGTGTTCAGCGAGTTCGCGTACGTGAACTATAACGCCGTGCTGCCGCGCATCTCTCACCCGGAGAATATCGGTAAGATTTCGGGCGCTGGATGGGCTGCCGGCTACATTGGCGGCATCCTGGCGCTGGCTGTGGTGCTGTGGGGTTTTGTGCTTACCCCCGAAGTGCTCGGCCTGACCACCGAGAACGCCCTGAATATCCGTGCGGTCGCGCTGTTCGCTGCCGCCTGGTGCCTCTTCTTCTGCGTGCCACTGCTGGTGCGTATGCGCACCCGCGAGCGCTTCCTGCCGGAGGTGCTACCCACCCGCGAGCTGCGTTTCCTGGAGCTGGGTCTGGAGCGTTTCTCCCCGGCTCGTCAGGGCGGTCTGCTCGCCTCCTACAAGGCGCTGTGGCGCACCATTAAGCGGCTGAAGATGACGTCCCCGCAGACCCTGTGGTTCCTGATTGCTTCGGCGGTGTTCCGTGATGGTCTGTCCGGTATTTTCACGTTCGGCGGTATTCTCGCGGCGGGCACGTTCGGTTTCAGCACCTCCGAGGTGATTCTGTTCGGTATTGCCGGTAGCGCTGTCGCCGCGGCTGGCGCGATCCTGGGCGGCTACCTGGATGACTACCTGGGCCCGAAGGCGATTATTGTTATCTCGCTGGTCGGCATTATTTTGGCGGCTACCCCGCTGCTGTTCTTCCCTCAGCCGGGCGTGTTCTGGGTATGCGCCCTGCTGCTGTGCCTGTTCGTGGGCCCGGCGCAGTCGGCGTCACGCACCTTCCTGGCTCGCCTGGCTGATCCCGGCACTGAGGGTGAGCTGTTCGGCCTGTACTCGACCACCGGTCGTGCCACGAGCTTCCTGGCGCCGATGCTGTTCGGTCTGTGCGTGAGCATCATGGGCGCGCAGATTTGGGGTGTGCTCGGTATTCTGATCGTTGTGGTGGCGGGCCTGCTCCTGCTGCTGCCGGTGAAGGCGCCCGGCGCGCTGCGTGTGCGTGCGGCTCGCCGCGAGCAGAAGCGTGAACAGAAGCGCCGCGACAAGGCTGCTCAGTAGGGCGTCGCGGGGCTAAGCGTCCTGCGCCCCCCCCCCGCAAACACAACCCCCGCAAACGTAAAAGGAGGGGCGGGTAGAAGACCATCTTCTACCCGCCCCTCCCTCGTGCTTAAGCAGTGCCCATCAGACGGAGCTCAGAGAGCCGCAGTGGCTAGTCCTCCACCACGTCATCCTCATCATCAGAGACAGCATCCTCAGAGGAATCCAGCGCAATCTGCTGCTCCTCCTCATCCAAAACCTCATCGCTAGTCAGCTGAGCCCAGGTCGCGTCGTCAATCAGCGGATCATCAATCACACGGACCCACAGCATCGAACCAGCCGCCAGGGCGCTCAGGTTCTCGTCATACGCCTCCGCAGGCAGACCCTCAAAGATCTCAGCCAGACGCGCAAACAAGTCATCGTACGAAATGTCGCCCTCAGCCTGCAGCCAGCACTCAGCCGCAAAATCAGACAGCTCATTCAGCTCAGTGTCACACAGCAGCAAGAACGGGCCGTCCTCACCCACACGCACACCCGAAGTACCCGGCATACGAGACACCGCAATCGTACCGTTCAAGAACACACACGGCAGGTGATCCTCAGCCGTGTACTTCTCCAGCTTCTCAACCTCATCAGCATTCGGCAGCTCACCACCATTCAGCAGATCCTGAACCAGCGGCAGAGTATCCTCAATCTCCGAGTACACCAGGCGCCACACGCCACCGCAACGCTCCACCAGCTTAGCCAGCGACACAACACCCTCAGGGTGACGCGCCAAACCCGAGCTCTGCTCACTCAAGAACACCAGAGCCTCATGCAGCGGAACACGCTCAAAATACGGCTCAGAAGCCGACTCATCACGAGAAATGAACACAATACGCGACAGCTCATAGCTGAGGTCATCACGATCAACCACGTTCAAACCCAAATCCACCGGGTTCTGCTGATCCTTCGGCGCATTCGGGTCAACAATCACAGACAGCGGCTTCGGATACGGCGACACAACACCCTCATCCGAAATAATCGCAGTCTCATCCGTCAGGTACGCAAACTTCGAACCCAAGAAACGCGACGCAGTCGTCTTACCGCTACCAGAAACACCCACCAGCGCCACAGCACGCTTCGACTCAGGGTCACCAATAACAGCCGCATGCAACATCACACCGCGACCAACCAGCTGCTCAATCATCGCCAACGTAATACGGCTCGTCAGATCCTGCATACCCGAATCATCATCAGCCACACGCAGCGTCGAAACCTTATCAAACGAACCCATCAACGGATTCGCCAAATCCATCACCGACTCATCAGTCGGCGCATGAACCAGCATCACCTGATCAAAACGAGACAACGAAGCATACGCCTCATCAGGAGTATCAAAAAACTCCGGAGCAAGAGGCTCCCACGCCTTCTTAAAACGCTCCACAAAAGAGTCCGACATATCAATCAGATACAAAGAAACTTCCGCGCCAGCAACACGCAGAACAACAGGCTTCAGATTCATCAAAAATCCTTAGAGAGTGAGAGATAAAAACCCGCACGCGAGTGAACGCACGAGCACAACAGACGGAAAAACCGCCCAACGCGGGCGCACAAACACACAGCCTGCACGCCCGCACCCCAAAGCGGGAAAGACTAAGACTCCACAGAACCATCCGTCGGAATCATCGTCTGATGAAAATTCAAATAACTACGCGAAGCAGTCGGGCCACGCTGACCCTGGTAACGGTTACCATACGCACCAGAACCATACGGATGCTCAGTCGGGCTACTCAAACGGAAGAAACACAACTGACCAACCTTAGAACCCGGCCACAACATAATCGGCAAAGTCGCCACATTCGACAACTCAAGCGTCACATGCCCAGAAAAACCAGGATCAATAAAACCAGCCGTAGAGTGAGTCAACAAACCCAAACGACCCAACGACGACTTACCCTCCAGACGGGCAGCCACATCATCAGGCAGAGTCACCTTCTCATACGTAGAACCCAACACAAACTCACCCGGATGCAGAATAAACGGCTCATCAGGAGCCACCTCAACCAGGCGCGTCAAATCCTCCTGCGGCTGAGCAGGATCAATATGCGGGTACTTGTGGTTATCGAACAGACGGAAGAAACGATCAATCCTCACGTCCACACTTGCAGGCTGAATCATCGACTCATCGAACGGTTCAAGAACGATGCGCCCATCAGCAATCTCTTGACGAATATCGCGATCTGAAATAAGCACGTTTAAAGGATACCTGGCAAACACCACCCACGTGCAGGCATCTACCAGCCCCAGCACACAGTCCTACATCACATTTCAACCCCGACGCCGGCGCACAAACAGCCGCAACACATTTCACCCCCGGCAAGCAGGCGCGATACACTGAAAAAGATGCGGCTGTAGCTCAATGGTAGAGCGCACGCTTCCCAAGCCTGATACGCGGGTTCGATTCCCGTCAGCCGCTCTTCCAGAACCTCTCACTGAATGGTGAGGGGTTTTTATTTTGGGTTGGATGTGGTGGTTAGGCTTAGTTGGACGGGTCGAGGCGGTATGTTCCTTGCTCCTGCAGGGAACCCGTCCTCGCTCCGCGTCGGACACCCTGATGTCGCGACGGAACATACCGGCCTCTCCTCTACTTCTCTCCCCCCCTCTCCGGGCAGGTGGAGTAGTGGGTGCGGCTGCGCGGCAGGGATGCGAACCGCGGGCTACGCGGCTTGGGAAGAGTGTGCGGGAACGGGGAGGGGGAATACTGGGGTTGGGTACCGCAGGCAGCTCGCCAGGATTGAATATTGGGTTGAGGGCATTGCGGTGACTCCGTATGGGAGCTCAGGGCGCCTACCTGCGGGCTCGCGGCAAGAAGGTTTCAGCACGACCATGCGAGCGCGCACGGCCCAGCTATACCTTCCTGAAGCGACATCAGGGTGCCCGAGCTCTGCGAGGGCGGGTGCCCCTGTAGGAGCGAAGGAAGTGTATAGCGCGCCAGCCACGCGCATCTCAAAAGTTTGAAGAATGTTCAACTCACCACACAGCTGTGCTAACCTAACCACAGAAATTCCATGAGAGAATTTCTCAAAAACATCTACTCGACGACGAATCGTAGACCCGCATGACCCGCGAAACGCACCCCTACACCACCCCCGCACGCCCCCTCGACCTAAGCCTCTACCTCGTCACAGGCGACAATCCCCTCGAAACCGTCCGGGCAGCCAAACACGCCACCTGCATCCAAGTCAGGTCCAAACCCATTAGCGCGCGCGAACTCTGCCAGCTCACCGAAGCTATCGCCGGCATCATCCAGCCGCACCAGACCCTCCTCGTCGACGACCGTGTTGACGTCGCCCTCGCATTGCGTGCCCGCGGCGTGCGCGTTGACGGCGTGCACATCGGTCAAGACGACCTGCCCGTAGCCGACGCCCGCGCCCTCCTCGGCGCCGACGCAATCATCGGTCTGACCACCGGCACCCGGCAGCTCGTCGAAGAGTCCAACAAGATCGCGCACCTTATCGACTACATTGGCACCGGGCCGTTCCGCCCCAGCCCCACCAAGCAGTCCAACCGCCCGCCCCTCGGCATTGATGGGCTCCGCGAACTTGCCGAACTGTCCGCCGTACCCACCGTAGCTATCGGCGACATCACTCCCGAAGATTGCCCCGCCATCCGCACCACCGGAGTTGCCGGAATCGCCATGGTCCGCGCCTTCGTCGACAACCCCGCGCTGCAGGCATAGCCATGACCATCACCATCATTGGCGGCGGAATCATTGGCCTCACCACCGCGTTTGAGCTCACCGAACGCGGCGAAAGCGTGCACCTCATCGACGCCGAAACCAGCGACTACGGCACCGCCTACGACGGCACGGCACTCTACCCCGCTGCCAGCCACTACGCCGGCGGTATGCTCGCGCCCATCGCAGAAGTGCAATTCCAGCAGGACGCGCTCTTCCCGATCATGACCGCCAGCGCCGACGCCTACCCCTCCCTCATGGAGCGGCTGCGCCGCGCCACCGACCTGCCCACCGGCTACGACACCACCGGCACGCTCATCGTCGCAGCCGACCGCGCCGACGCCGAGCACCTGCAACGCACCCGCGCCTACTACCGGGACATGAACCGCCCCGCAGACGCCGTCACCCCCACGCAGGCGCGCGCCCTCGAACCGCTCCTGGCGCCGCGTATTGCCGGTGCCGTGAGCATCCCCAGCGACCATCAGCTGCACCCGCGGCTCATGAGGCGCGCCCTCAAAGACGCCCTCACCCGCCGCGGCGTCACCTTCAGCACCGAACGGGTCACCGACCCGGACGCGGGCGACATTATCTGCACCGGACTAGGGGCAACACTACACGGGGACTACCCGCTACGCCCCGTCTACGGGGACATTCTGCGTCTGCGCGCCCCGCGCCCCATCCTCAAGCATGTGGTGCGCGGCTACGTGAACTCCCGCCCCGTCTACCTCATCCCCCGACCCGACGGGGAGCTGTGCATCGGCGCAACCAGCCGCGAAGACCACCGCACGCTGCCCGCCATCGACGGCGTACACCAGCTGCTACGTGACGCGATCCGCCTGGTGCCCGCCGTTGAAGAGTGCGAGCTTCTGGAGGCGAACGTCGGCGCCCGCCCCGGAACCCCGGACGACCTGCCCATCTTCGGGCACCGCACCCGTGCCGACGGCACCCGCCAGCTCGTGTCCACGGGATACTTCCGCCACGGCATTCTGCTTGCCGCGCTCGCCGGCAAGGTCGGCGCGGAGGTCGCCTGCGGGGCTGAGATTCCGCCCATCATGCAGGCGTGCAACCCGGCACGATTCACCCACTAAACACATTCCCCGCCGGATACACCCGGCGCCCTCACGAAAGGATTTTCGTATGATCATCACCTACAACGGCGAGCCGCTAACCACCAACGCCCGCACCGTATTTGACCTTGTCATGGACCAGTTTGGTACCGAGGCGGGCGTGGCGGTAGCCCTGAACCGCAGTATTGTGCCGCGTTCCACGTGGCTGGATGTGCCGCTGCACGAGGGCGATAGGGTGGATGCCCTCACCGCCGTTCAGGGTGGCTAATCCTGCAGCCTGTACCGGCGAGATTCCCGCCGGTGAATACCCGCCGGTAAATACCTGCCAGCGAGTACCCCGGCGAAAAAGAACAGACATTCTCGGTTTTCGTTCGCTTAACCGGGCGCGCCGTTGCGCCCCAAACCCCCTGCAAACCCCGTTATCTAGACGTTCCCACAGAGGAGAACTCATGAGCCTCACACCGCTCACCATCGGTGACCGCACCTTCACCTCCCGCCTCATTATGGGTTCTGGAGGCGCAACCAGCATGGACCTGCTCGAGCAGGCGCTCATTGCCTCCGGCACCGAAATGACGACCGTTGCCATGCGCCGTCACGCCGCAGGCACCCCCATTTTTCCGCTTCTGCAGAAGCTCAATATTGCGCCGCTGCCCAATACCGCCGGGTGCCGCACCGCAGCTGATGCGGTCATGACCGCGATGCTTGCCCGTGAGGCGCTGGGCACGTCCTGGGTGAAGGTCGAGATTATCCACGACGAAGACACCCTGCTGCCGGACACCGTGGAGCTGTTGAGCGCTTGCGAGAAGCTGGTCGCTGAGGATTTCACGGTGCTCGCGTACACCTCTGACGATCCGGTGGCTGCCGCTCGTCTGGAGGATGCGGGCGTTGCCGCGGTTATGCCGTTGGGTGCGCCGATTGGTACCGGTCTGGGCATTTTGAACCCGCACAATATTGAGCTGATTGCTTCCCGCGCGCAGGTTCCGGTGGTTCTGGATGCCGGCGTGGGTACCGCTTCGGATGCTGCTTTGGCAATGGAGCTGGGTTGTGATGCGGTGTTGTTGGCGTCGGCGGTGAATCGTGCTGAGGATCCGGTGGCGATGGCTCAGGCGATGAAGTTTGCGGTGCAGGCGGGCGCGTTGGCGCGTGAGGCGGGCCGTATTCCGGTGCGTGAGCACGCGAAGGCGTCGTCGCCGTCGGAGGGTTTCGTCTCGTGGATGTAAACCTCACCCCTACCCCGGTGAATCCGGAGCATGCGCGCCTGGATCGCGAGCGCACGGACCGTCAGCGTCGCCTGCCGGGCTTTGATCAGGATGCGGTGGCTGCTGCCCGCGTGTTGGTGATTGGTGCTGGTGGTTTGGGTTGTCCGGTGGTGCAGGCGTTGGCGGCGGCTGGTGTGGGGTATCTGCATATTGTGGATTCTGATTCGGTGGAGTTGTCGAATATTCAGCGTCAGCCGCTTTTTGGTGTGTCTGATGTGGGTGAGCCGAAGGCGGAGGTTGCGGCGCGCCGTGCTTTGGAGTTGTGCCCGTCGTTGACGGTTGAGACGTCGGTACGGCATGTGGATGCGTCCTGGATTTTGGATCTTTTCGCCGCGTCGGCACCGGATTGTGTGGTGGATTGTACGGATACGTTTGCGTCGAAGTATCTGATTGCGGATGCTGCGCAGATTGCGGGTCTGCCGCTGGTGTGGGGCACGGTTTTGCGTTTTGGCGGTTCGGTGAGTCTTTTTGAGCCGGATGGAGCGCATTTGCGTGATATTTTTCCGACGATTCCGCAGACGGTGGAGTCGTGTGCGCTTGCCGGGGTGTTGGGTGCGACGACGGCTGTGGTTGGTTCGCTGATGGCGACGGAGGTGCTCAAGTATGTGAGCGGTCTGCCGACGGCGGCGGGCTCCCTGCTGACGTATGATGCCTTGTCGGGTACGTGTACGTCGTTTGGGGCGGTGCCGGATCCGGCGCGTGTGGTGCCGGTGGATTTGTCGGCGCATGAGGTCCCGCAGGTTCTGCTGGATGTGCGTGAGGCGCCCGAGCGTGAGGAGTCGGTGAAGCATGAGGGTTCACTACATGTGCCGCTGTCGCGGCTGAGCGACGCTGAGGGGTCCCTGCTGCCGGCAACCGACGTGCCCGCGGAGTTGCTGAGCCTGTTTGAGTCGGTGCGTGATCAGCGCGTGGGCGTTTTCTGCGCCTCGGGTGCGCGAGCGCAGCGCTTTGTGCAGGCGTACGAGGAGCTGGCGGGCGAGTACGGGGTGCGACTGACGGCGATTTAGGGAACCACCGGCGTAGCTATCCCTTCCGGAAGCGACATCAGGGTGTCCGAGCTCTGCGAGGACGGGTCCCCTGCAGAAGCGGAGGAAGGGCATAGCGCGCCTAACCGTAAGGAAAGCGGTATCGCCCGTAGTGACATCAGGGTGCCCGAAGCGAAGCGAGGGCGGGTTCCCTGTAGGAACGAGGGCGTATACCGCTTTCCGCTTAACTCGTAGAGCTTAACTCGTAGAGATAATTCCCCATGTGCAGGGCGTAAAATCGTGTATAACACGGCGGCACGTCGCGCGGTTTCTTCTGCCTAAAAACTGCTGCTGCCGCCTCCTGTTTTCGCACACTCACTCTAGGAGTTTTATGCTCACCGTCTCTACTGTGCCGCTTGTTTTGTGTACGGCACTTGTTGCGTTGACTTTGTTGATTAGCGGTATTGCTAAGGCGAAGGACCCGCAGAGTACCGTGACCGGTATTCAGAATCTTGGTTTGGAGAAGATCGCGCCGACTCGTGCGGTGTCGCTGGTCCTGCCGTGGTTTGAGATTGTTTTGGCGGCGGTGCTGTTGTTGTCGCCGGTGCGTTTGCCTGTTGTGATTGCTTCGGGTTTGGCGTTGATTCTGATGCTGTTCTACACGGTGGTGATTGCGCGCGCGTTGGCGACGGGTCGTACTGCTGGTTGTAATTGTTTTGGTTCTGAGTCGAATGCGCCGGTGAGCCGTTATACGCTGGTCCGTAATGTTGCGTTGCTGTTGGCGGCGGCTGGTGCGCATGCGAGCGCATTGAGGGGCGGCACGGGTGTTGTGTCGACTCTGCTGGGTCTGGGTAATGGCGGCTGGACTTGGGTTTTTGGTGCGGCGCTGATTGCTGTGACGTTGGAGGCTGTTCGCCGCGGTGATGCTTTGGTGCAGCCGGAGCCGCAGGCTCAGGTGATTTTGCCGGAGCCGGTGTATGACGAGAACGGCGAGGAGCAGTATGTTCGCATGCCGATTCCGCATGCGGCGCTGTATCTGGAGAATGGTCGTCACACGAATTTGCGTGCGTTGGCTAAGAATCAGGCGCGTGTGCTGGTGTTTGTGTCGGCGACGTGTGTTGGTTGTGTGAAGTTTTTGAAGACGATGGCTTCGTGGCAGGAGCGTCTGCCGCAGGTGGCGTTGCATCCGGTGTATTCGAGTCTGGAGTCGTTGCAGACTTCGCGTAATGCGGGTACGTTGCCGGAGGGTTTGACTCCGCTGATTGACCGTGAGGCGGGTGCGCGCGCGAATTTTGGTAATGGTGTGCCGTTGGCTGTGGTTTTGGGTGCTGATGGTCTGCTTGCTGGCGGCCCGGTGGCTGGTAATGAGCAGGTTGAGGCGCTGCTGACCGATATTGAGGAGCAGTTCGCTGAGGCTGCTCGTCTGGCTGAGGAGGAGCGTCAGGAGCAGATGCGTAAGGCGTTTGCTGAGGAGACGTCGAATACTAGTGGTGACCACCTCTAACCGCTCCCCTATGGCTTCTCTGCCTTTCGCGCTGCCCCGGTAGCCCCGCCCGGCCGCCCCGGTAGCCCCGCCCAGCTCTTAGTCTGTCCTTACCGGCAGACGCCGGGTGGGGCTATGCTAGAACGTAGCGCACACACCGCTTATACGCCGCGGTCACCGTGCCTGGTGACGGCTGGCGCATCCTCAACCCTGTCTAAGGAGTTTTTTATGGCAATGATGAGTTTCAGCGCTCCTGCTGAGCGTGATAAGTCCCTGTGGCTGATCAAGAAGGAGAGCAACCCGAATCATTCTCAGTGGTACATTGACCGTTTTAAGGCGATGGAGGCTGAGGGTAACGACATTGCGGGTGAGTCTCGTCTGTTGGATGCTATGGCTTCTCGTGGCGCGAAGATTCTTGATGCGGGTTCCGGTCCCGGTCGTGTGGGTAAGCAGCTGCACGCGTTGGGTCACCGTGTGACGGGTGTAGATATTGATCCTGAGCTGATTGAGGAGGCGCGCCGCGTCTGCCCGGATGCTACGTGGATTACTGCCGATTTGGTGGATTTGCCGGAGGTGCTGGGCATTGAGGGTGACGCGACGGCGGAGAATGGTTTTGAGCTGCTGGTGTGTGCGGGTAATGTGATGGGTTTCTTGGCTCGTTCGACTCGTAAGCCGGTGGTTGAGAATTTCCGTCGCGTGTTGGCTCCGGGTGGCCGTGCGGTGGTTGGTTATGGTTCGGGTCCGGGCCGTGATTATGCGTTTGAGCAGTTCCTCGCTGATGCCCGCGAGGTTGGCCTGAATGTTGATAACACGTACTCTTCGTGGCAGATGCACCCGTTTGTGGAGGGTTCTTCGGAGTATTTGGTGGCGGTTCTGTCGCGCCCGGCGAGCTAGGTTCGCTTCTCAAGCTAGCGCGTAATGTGCCTTGAGTTAGGCATGCAAAAGGCCCGGTGCCTGCCCCGTGTGGGGTAGGTGCCGGGCCTTTGCGCGTTCGGAAGATACGCATCCACATGAAGCACCGGTGAAGAGTGGGTGTTCTAGTGGATGAGGTAGATGGTGCGGGCGAGTTCTTCGGGCATGAAGGATGCTGCGAAGAGGATTGCCACGATGATGACGGCGAGTGCGGTCATGAGGCTGGAGCGCCAGCCGGGGTGCAGTTCGTTGAAGGTGATGAGTCCCTTGTGTTCTTTGTCCATGTTGACCACGTTGATCTGTTTGTAGATGGTGGTCTGGGCGGAGAGCCTGGAGGAGACTTCTCGCATGGTTTTGCCGTCCCAGACGCGGCCGTCGATGCGCATGAGCTGTTTGCCGTCTTTGTCGACGGCCCACATGGCGGGGAAGCTGCGGTAGCGTAGGCGGCCGGCGACGGTTTTGAGTTTCTGGCCGTAGGCTTTTTTGGGGTAGAGCCTTTCGACGAAGATGGTGTGGTCGATGTTTTCCAGGGGTACGGCGAACCAGCCGAAGGTGCGTGCGCGGAGCACGTGGGTTTTGGTGATGACGATGATGGTGGGTTTGAGGACTGAGTAGAGGTTGACGCCTGCGATGGTGCCGATGAGCAGTACGAGGATGGTGTACGGCAGGGCGGGTCGCTTGTAGAGGATGAAGGCGAGCGCGGCGAGGAGCACGATGGTGCCGGGGAGTGCCGCTTCGATGCGCCTGCCGTAGGAGCGCATGCGGGGGTGGAATAGTTCGTTGACTTCGCCGTATTTGGCGGGGACTTCGTGAGCGCGTTCTGCCATATACACAACTTTAGTGTGTGCGGTGCGTGAAACCTAGCGGACTACCTGCGTTACTCTGGTTCTATGCGTAATTTTTCTCCCGTGGAGCGGGTCCTGGCAATGTGGATGGTCGGTGTTGTGGTGGCGGTTTCTGTGGCTGCTGCGGCGCTGGTTATGACGAATAAGTTGGTGTATGGTCCGACGGGTCAGGTGCGGGAGTATTTTCATGCGTTGCGTACGGGTAATGGTTCGTATGCGCGTGGTTTGTTGGGTGCGCAGATTCCTGAGGGTGACGCATCTTTGCTGGATGGGGATGCTTTGAGGCGTTCAGTGTCTTCGTTGGGTGAGGTGTCGTATGAGGTGGTGGAGACTAGCGCCGATGGTGAGCATGCGACGGTGCGTGCGTCCTATACGTTGGAGGGTTCGCAGCAGCATACGGATTTTCGTTTGCACCGTTCGGGCACGCATTGGGGCTTTTTTAATAAGTGGGCTATTGATGAGGCGTCTTTGCCGTCGGTGAAGGTGAATATTCAGGGTGTGGAGGCTGCGACGATTAATAACCGTAAGGTTGCGGTGGATGATGGTGCGGCGTCGTTCCCGGTGTTTTATCCGGGCGTGTATGCGGTGTCGTATGATTCGACGGTTTATACGGCGCAGAAGGTGAATGAGGTGGTGACTGCGCAGGATGCGAATCATTCGGTGCGTATGGAGTTGAAGCCGAGTGATAATGCGTTGTCGTCGGTGAAGGAGCAGGTACAGGATCATTTGAAGAAGTGCACGCAGCAGAGCACTCTTTATCCTGGTGGGTGCCCTTTTGAGTATGCGTTTACGGGTCGTGTGGATTCTGAGGTGAAGTGGTCTGTGGTGAAGGTAGCAGATCCGCAGGTGAGTGTGAGTTCGGCGGGTGTGTGGTCGTTGAAGCCGATGTCGGGTACGGCGAGGGTGTCGTTTACTCAGTTGGATTTGTATACGGGTGCGCGTTCGCAGGTGCAGAAGGAGATTCCGTTTACGTTGAAGGCGTCGGTGGAGGCGGATGCGAAGGCGGTCCGAGTCTCCTTCTAGGAACGAACAACGAGAGCCAGTATGCTCTGAACGCGACATCAGGGTGCCCGAGCGAAGCGAGGACGGGTGCCCCTGTAGGAGCGAGGATGACCCGGCCCTTTCGCGTCCCACAATCCTAAAAGTGCAAAGGGAACCGGCACTATACGCAACGGTATCAGGGCGGCACAACAGAAATAGGGTCAGTATTATCCGTAGCGACATCAGGGTGCCCGAGCGAAGATATGTACCGGTTCCTGTTTTATGTATTTAGGTGACTAGTTGATACCGCGCAGATCCAGGACGAGTTCGCTTTCGTCTGCCTCATCACCGGTCACGACGACGGGAATACCCCAGTCCTGCTGGTAGAGGTGGCATGCTGCGTGCTCGGGGATGTCACCGCCGGGGGTGCCGTCGCAGGCGGCGGCGCGAGCAGTAATATGCAGGACTGCCTCGGTGATTTCGGGGTTGAGCACGAGGGTTCGGGTCAGTCCGGTGGAGGTGCCGGCGCCTTCCAGGATGAAGTTCTCGGGGGTGGATGAGATCTTCAGCTGGGTGGGGTCGCCCCAGCGGGTGTCGAGCTTCTGGCCGGTGGGCACGGTGAATCGTGAGGTGAATTCGAGGGTGCCGCCGGTGAGCTTGGTGGAGGGGCGTGCGGTGGTGATGGCGCCTTCGTCGACGTGCTGTGCCTTGGCGGGGATGGAGGCGCGTACGAGCTGGTGGGCGTTGGTTTCGACGATGATGAGGCGCGGTTCTTCGCCGGGTACTTCTTCGACGAGCAGGTCGGAGGGTTCGTCGAGGCCGCGTTCTAGGGTGCCGAGGGTGCCGGTTGCGGGGTCCCAGCGGCGGATGGCGCCGTTGTAGGTGTCGGCGACTGCGATGGATCCGTCGGGCAGTTCGGTCAGGCCGAGGGGGTGCTGCATGCGGGCGGTGTCGGAGTCGCCGTCGACGAAGCCGAAGTCGAACAGGCCCTTGCCGACGGCTGAGGTGACCTGTACGCCGTCTTCGGTGAAGGTGACGTGGCGCAGGCCGCTGGTTTCGGAGCATGCGACCCAGAGGCTGCCGTCGCGGGCTTCGATGATGCCGGAGGGCTGGGCGAACCATGCGTCGGCGGCGGGGCCGTCGGCGAGGCCTTCGACGCCGGAGCCTGCGAAGATGCTGACGGTGCCGTTGACGGGTTCGTAGCCGAAGAGCTGGTGGGTGCCTGCCATGGCGATGATGAACTGGCCGGCTTCGCGGGAGTAGACGGCGTCCCAGGGTGAGGAGAGCGCGATTTCGGTGGCGGGTACGTCGGCGGGGATGTGGTTGGGGTCGCCGGTGATGGCGTTGTCGCCGTCGATGACGCGCTGCACGCCGTTACCTGCGAGGGTGCGTACTTCGCCGGTGGTCAGGTTGAGGGAGCGCAGGCGGTGGTTGACGGTGTCGGCTACCAGCACGTCGTAGCCGAGCTGTTCGCGCAGGTTTTCGGGTACGAGGGCGAGGCCGGCGGGTTCGTTGAAGCGTGCTTCGGTGCCGGTGCCGTCGACGTGGCCCTTGACGGGGTGGTTTACGGGGTCGTCGCCGCCGCCGTAGGTGTTGATGACGGTGTTGAGGTCGGCTGCTACCTGCAGGATGCGGTGGCGTGCGCTGTCTGCGACGAGGTAGGTGCGTTCGCGGTTGCCGAAGAGGTTTGCGGGGCCGAATTCGGCGGGCAGTTCGATGGCTTTGCCGGGGAAGGCGTAGGTGCCTGCCGCCTTGGGGCGGGGCACGTAGGGGCCGTCGCCGCGGTGCAGGGTGCCTTTCGCTTCGTGTTCTGCGACGAGTTCGCGTACGAGGGAGGTGAGGCCCTGTACGTGGCCTTCGCCGGAGAGGTGGGCGACGATGTAGCCTTCGGGGTCGACGACGACGAGGGTGGGCCATGCGCGGGCGGTGTATGCCTGCCAGGTGGTCAGTTCGGGGTCGTCGAGTACGGGGTGGGTGATGTGGTAGCGGTCGACGGCTGCGGCGAGCGCTACGGGGTCTGCTTCGTGTTCGAATTTGGGGCTGTGGACGCCGACGGTGACGAGTACGTCGGAGAATTCTTCTTCGAGGGGGCGTAGTTCGTCGAGGACGTGCAGGCAGTTGATGCAGCAGAGGGTCCAGAAGTCGAGAATAACGATTTTGCCGCGAAGATCCTGCAGGGTGAGGTTTTTGTCGCCGGTGTTGAGCCAGGCTCGGCCTTCGAGTTCGCTGGCGCGCACGCGTACGCTGCGGGTGGTGTTCTCGCTCATGGTTTTCTCTCCTGTTGGGTGCGCCGTGTGTGGGCGCGTTGGTTTGCTGTCCCCATTATGCCAGCGTGG
>ERZ773180.746-NODE-746-length-18398-cov-8.087826_pt1 | contig 18398 bp, 20 predicted proteins | sample MGYA00511080_ERZ773180 | MGnify/ENA primary metagenome ERZ773180 (study PRJEB29015, sample SAMEA2738175) | human oral metagenome | biome: human oral; feature: human-associated habitat; material: saliva | place: China | collected 2178 ...
GAGTTAAAATCTTATCATAATTTTTAGGAGCTGGTACCATCATATCTTCAAAAGGCAACTCTATTAATTCTTCATAAGTTCCCTTTTCAAAAACTTCTTTCATTCCTGTTTTATCAACTCCTACAGCTGCTTCATAAATCCCATTTTCATTAGAATATCTTTCTACAAGTTTTTGAATTTTCTTTGTAAAATATCTCGGATTTACAAATGCCAATAAATACCAAAAGACAACTCTACAAAAGTCTTTTATTCTACTATCTTTATGAATTATATATTTTTTCTTTATGAAACAAATATGTTTCAAAGTTACCATCAAATGTGCTTTTTTCACAAAATTTAAGTCATTAAATCTATCAATTGGAAATACATCAACAAAAACATTACTATCTATTCGCTTTCTCTTTACACTATCTTCCAATAAAGTGTGCTTATCTATAACTACAAAAAAGTTTTGAAAATACCAATCACTGTTGTCCTTAGATAAAATTGTATATCTTTCATTATTTTCTTCGATTATAGCTCTTTGAAATTTTTCATAATCTTCCCTATACATCGCAACGTCAATATCATCATCCCATGGAATAAAACCTTTATGTCTTACTGCTCCAAGTAATGTTCCATAACTTACAAAATATTTTATATCATACTTTTTACAAACATAGTCTATAAACTTTAAAATATTTAATTCATAATTTTTTAGCTCATCAACCGTAAGTCTCTCTTTCATCTTAATCTCCTAATCTATATAATAAGCTTTGATTTCATGAGGATATACTCTCTTTTCCTCAGGTGGAAATTCCATATAATTTCCATAATATTTTCTTAAAATTTCATCATAATTCTTTGGAGCAAAGAATTTGCAATCTTCAAAATCAAGCTCTATTAATTCTTCAAACGGATTATAGTCAAACACATCATCATATTTCCACTTTGAACAACCTACAAGTCCTAAATATTTTCCATTTTCTTTGGAATAACTTTCAACAGCTTTTTTAATTTTTTTTGCAAAAAATCTTGGAGATACAGGTTTTAATATTACCCAGAAAAACAATCTTATAAAATCTTTCAATTTGCTATCTCCATATTGAATATTCTCTTTTTTTGAAAAAGATAAAAGTTTAAAACTTTCCAATTTATATGTTTTTTCAACCAAACTTAAATCATCAAAAAAGTCCATAGGAAAAATATCTATAAAAATTCCTGAATCATAAGTTTTATAATTTCTTTCATCTTCTATTTTTGTTTTTGAATCAATAACTTTTATAAAATTATTATAATACTTATCGCTTGATTCTAAAGACAATATCTTGTATTTTCCTTCATCTTTTGAAAAAAGCTCAATAAATTTTTCATAATCTTTTCTAAACATACAAATATCTATATCATCATCCCATGGAATGAAGCCTTTATGTCTAACCGCTCCAATTAAAGTACCATAATTTATAAAATATTTTATATCATTTTTTTCACAAAATTCATGTACATATTTTAAAATTTCTAATTCTACAGATTTTATTTCGTCCATAGAAAGATATTTTATTTCCATTATTTATTTGCTCCTTTTTTATTTAAATCTTTTATAAGCAAAAATCTATACAATTTAACATTTATTTTTAATGCTAAGGTTGCTAATCTTCTTCCTTTTCTAAAATTTGTATTTTTGAAAATTCTCCAAAAATTTCTTTTAAGAAAACATAAAACTTGTCCATATTCAGAAATACTTTTATAATTTTCACTAATTAACATCTTATCAAATACTACAAAATATGAGTAAGATTTTCTAAAAAATGCATAATCTAATAGAGAAGGTATCTCCTCTTTAATATATTCATAGAATTTAGAATATATTTCAATACAATCCATATTCTTAACAGTATATGGTTTTGTTGTAATACTATTTTCTCTATGGAAATAATGATAATATGATTTTGTCGTAACTACATATTTTTTTGCATATTTTATAAGTTCAAAATGGTAAAACGCATCTTCGTAAATCTTCCCAACTGGGAAAGAAATATTCTTTGCAATCTCATAAGAAATAAGCTTATTACAAATTGTTCCTGGAATTTTCTGTCCAATAAAATATTCTTTTAAGAATTCTTTTTTTTCACAGCAAAAATAAAGTTCTTCGCTACATTGTGGAGCTTGTCTATCTGAATAAACATTTATAACACCACAAACTGAAACATCTGCTTCTTCTTTTTTTATATTTGTATAAAGCTCTTCAACCATGCCTTCATCAATATAATCATCTGAATCTATGAATAATACATATTTTCCAGTTGCAAATTTAATTCCATAATTTCTTGCACTTGAAAGTCCACCATTTTCTTTTGTATAAAGTTTTGCCCTATCTTCTGATTCAACAAATTCTTTACATATGCTCTCACTACTATCTGTAGCTCCGTCATTTACTATAATTATTTCTATATTTTTATATGTCTGATTTGAAATAGATTCAAGACATTTTTTTACGTACTTTTCTACATTGTATACGGGCACTATAATACTTATCTTGTCCATAACTCTCCTTATATATTAAAATTATATTTCAATGTTAATGTAAATTATACTATAAATATACAATATTTACAATTTTTCAAAAAAATAATGGAGATGTAAAATCTCCATGTTAATTTACTTCTCTTTTAATTTTGCAAATAAAATTCTTCTTGCTGTATTATCATCAGGTGTTTTACAAGTTACAAGCATTAGAATTTTTGAATTTTTGTCTATTTTGTCAACTTCAGATTTTGGAATATGTTTTGTCAATTCTTTTTTCATTGCTTCAACATCTTCGTTTCTTTTAGAAGTTAATTCATACAGCGAAGTATCTGGATCAACTAAGTCAACTCCTAAAATTTCATATTCCAATTTTCCTTTTTCTGTATAAACATAAACTGTCTTATTATTTTCTAGAAATGTTTTATCTTCAAATTTTCTTAAGTCATAGAATTTTGTTTTATCCCAAATATTATGTCCAAATATATAACTAATTCTATCAGTAAAATCAGCTTTATTATACATATCTAGGAAAAATGTTCCAGTTACAGGATAAGTGTTTTTCTTAAAATCTCTCCATAGATAATAATCATTGTCTTTTCCCTGAACTACAGGTTCGTCAATATTAGTCCCTGGTACTTCCAACCAACCTATTGAATCTGAATTTAATTTTTTTAATTCTTCTAAATTAACTTCTTTTTTAGCATCAGCACTCTTTTCACTCACATTGAATACTGACTCTTTAAGATTGCTTAAATCTTTACCTGCTTTATATGAACCATAATAGTCTTTAATTATATTGGCAGAGGAATATATAAATACTCCTAAACATATTACAAATAGTATATTCCAAAACCAATTTTTAGCTTTACTTTGTTTTTTCTTACGTTTCTTTACTACAATATCTTCTTTTTTCATCTATATTAAATCCTTTCGTAAGTATAGAAAGTTAATTTAGGATTTTCATTTTTACCTTCTACTTTTTCAGTTACTTTCCATAACTTTTCGTCAATTTCTGGGAAATGACTATCAGCTTCTATTATTTCTTTTTCCTCATATTTTGTAATATACATTTTAGAACAATAACCTATCAATTGTTTGTAAATACTCATCCCACCACATACAAAGAACTTTTCATCTGGATTTTCTTTTACAAACCCAATTAAATCTTCTATGTTATTAAAAACTCTAACTCCTTCAAAAGAAAAATCACTTGTTGTTAAAACTATATTGTTTCTTTTTGGAAGAGGCTTAATTTTAAAACCATCAAAAGTTTTTCTTCCACAAATAACAGAATTTCCACAAGTCTTTTCTTTAAAAAAGTTCATATCTTCTTTTAGAAAATACAACAAATCATTATTTTTACCAATCGCATTACTCTTTTCTGTAATTGCTACTATTAAATATAAATTATCTAAAACCATATTTTTATCCTTTTTATTTTTTATTATTATTTAAAACTATTGTACCTTTATAACAAGGCATAATTATATATAATTATACCATAACTACCTTTTGATAATCTTTTTATGGTTGTTATGGTGAAATTAATACAACTTTATCACAAGGCATAAAGTTATATTAATTATATCATAATTATTTTATTTTATCTAATTTATATAAGATATAATGGATATTTTATACCCCAGTTTTTTACTATCTCACTATAAAAAAATTGGAGATTTTAATCTCCAATTCTTAATTTGGTATATGAATTAATTTTCCTTTTGCTTCTATTTCTTTTATCTCTATAAGTTTTAGTTTTACAACTTTTCCACTTTTATAATTGTCAGTTATTACTTCTCCAACCATTTCATACCATTTATCCTTTTCTGGATATTTGCCATCAGTTATATATTCAAAACCTATTACACTATCATTATAACAGCATCCAGGTCCTTCTCTTAATATAGCATATATAACTTCTCCTGTATCTTTATCTTCAAATCTAACATTTTGGCCTGATATTCTAACCTTTTTTCCGATATACTCATCTTTATTTACATATATATCATTTACAAGAGCCAAAAATATTCCGTCAGAGATATTAATTATACCATCTTTTGACTCTGAATCTCTTTTTTCATTTAATTCTTTCTTAGTTAGTTCTTCTTTTTTTTCAGGCTGTTTATATTCATTATTTGTATCATTTTGATTTTGATGTCTTTGTATCTTGTAATCATCTGGATTTTGATTTTTATCTGTTCCTGCATTTTCAGGATCTTCTTTTAAAGCATTTTTTAAATCATTTTTATTTTCCTTGCTTTTTACAAAATTATTATTTTCTGTTTTCGCACAAGAACATAATAATAGACAAGATAAAATTAAACTCAATAATTTTTTATTCACTAATAAACCTCCTTACTATACAAGATAAAATAAAAAATACTAAATTAACTAATACAACACTAGCACCTGTTGGTGTTGAATAGATATATGATAGAGTTATACCTATAAATAATGCTGTTACTGAAACTATTACTGAGGATATTACAACAACTTTATAACTTCTAAAAATTCTCATCGAAGTCAAAGCTGGAAATATAATTAGGCAAGAAATTAGCATACTTCCCATAAATTTCATTCCAATAACTATTGTTACAGATATTAAAATTGTAACTAAAGTATTGTAAAGACTTACATTTACTCCACTTGCTTTTGCAAAGTCTTCATCAATAGTAATAGTATATATTTTATTATACAATAAAATATATGAAATTAATACAACTATTCCTAATACAAAACTAATATACATATCACTTCTTTTCATTATCAATATGCTACCAAATAAGTAATTACAAACATCTACATTTAGTCCTTTTGTAACTGCCGTAAATGTTACTCCTATTGAAACGGAAATGCAACTTAAAATAGCAATAGATGTATCACTGCTTATATTATATTTTTCACCATATTTTAATAGTATAATCCCTGCAAAAATTACTATTGGCATTGTAAATTCCATTGGAGAAATATCAAAAGAAAGTGCTATCGAAAGTGCTGCAAATGAAACATTTGAAAGTCCTACTCCAATCATAGAGTATCTCTTTAAAACCAAAGTTATTCCAAGTAATGCAGAACTTATTGAAATTAAAAGTCCAACTATGATGGCTTTTACCATAAAGGGATAACTTAACATTTCTGAAATTAAACTAATCAAATTTTATTTCCCCCTTTTCAAAGTTTTCTAAAACATTCTCAATAACTTTATTTTCTTTTCCTAAAATTAAAGCTCTATTAGAATATTTAAAAGCCTCTTCATCATGACTTATCATCACAATAGTAAGTCCTTCTCTATTTAATTTTTCTAAAATTTCATACAACATTTTTCTAACTTTAATATCCAAAGAATTTGTTGGTTCATCTAAAAATATAATTTTATCTGATACACAAAGACATCTACAAAGTAAAACCCTCTGTCTTTGTCCAATTGACAGTGAGCTTATACTCTTGTCTTTAATATCCCAAAGTTCCAATTTTTTCAAATTTTCCTTAACAATTTCTCTATCCTTTGAATTATAGAAAAATTTAGAATATACTGCTCTAGAAGATAAAACAAATTCCCATATTGTTGATGGGAATTCTTTTTTTAATAAAACCTCTTGAGACATATATCCACAAATTTTAAAGTCCTTTTTTATTTCTCCCGAAGAAATATTTTTTAAACCTAAAATTCCTTTTAAAAGTGTTGACTTTCCAACACCATTTTTCCCTAAAATGAGGAAAAAATCTCCCTCATCTACGGAAAAACTAAGATTATCAATAATTCTATTATTTTTGTAAAAAATTTCTAAATTTTCACAAACTAATATTTTGTCTTTCATTAATTAAGTCCTTCTTTTAGCGCCTCAATATTTTGCTTCATAAGATCTATATAAGTTACGCCCTTATCAAATTCATCCTTTGTTACTGTGTGAATTGAATGTAAAAGTTTAACTTTTGCTCCCGAATCTTTTGCAACAGTTTCCGCCATTTCTCCTTTACCCATTTCTATACGATATACCACAGGAATTTTATTTGTTTTTACATAATCTACCATTTTTTTGATTTGTCCTGCACTAGCTGTTGATTCAACACTGCACGCAGAAAATAGTGCACGATATTCTAATCCTAAGTCTGCAAATAAATATCTAAATGGAAATCTATCAGCAACTACTACTTTTTTTATCTTTGCATTATCAACTACATTATGAAGTTCTTTATCTACTTCTTCTAATTGTTTTATATAATTTTTAGCATTTTCTTTATAGAATTCTGCATTTTCAGGGTCTTTATCTACCAATGCATTAGTTATAGTATTAACCATTTTTATAGCATTCTTAGGTGAAGTCCAATAATGAGGATCTAATTCATCGTCATCATGGTCATGTTTTTCTTCTTTTTCATTTTTTTCATCATGATCATGATCATGTTTCTCATCTTTTTTATCATGATCGTGGTCATGGTCATGTTTCTCATCTTTTTCATCATGGTCGTGATCGTGGTCGTTTTTTTCTTCTTTATCGTCATGATCATGGTCATGTTCATGTTTCATGCCATCAACTGTTTCTTCCTCAAGTTGTTCAATTCCGTCAACTAATTTAACAACTTTTTTGTCTTTCATATCTATACTTTTTGTTAAAGTTTCAACCCATGTATCATGGTCTGTTCCACCATAAATAAAAACATTTGAACTTTCAACAGTTTTTATATCTTGAGGAGTAGGACTAAAAGAGTGCACATCAACCCCTGGTTTAATCAATAATTCTAAGTCTATTTTATCTTTTGCAATTGCTCTTGTTATATCATATTCTGGAAAAATTGTTGTAACAACTTTTAATTTATTTTTATTATTTTCTACTTTATCTGTTTTTTCAGTTTTAGCACTACAGCCTGTGAAAAATACCGCTCCTGCTAAAACTAAACCAAAAACTTTTTTTGAAATATTTTTCATATTTTACCCCCTATTTGAAAAATTTATATCCTTAAAAATTAGAATTTCTCTAATTATTTTATATTGTATCACAAAAAATAAAAAAAAACTAGCTAAATAAGAATAATTTTTATTTCCATTTATATTTTTTGTTATAATGCATATAAATAGTAAGCTTAATGATTTTACAGTTTTAATAATTTCTTATGCTAATAGCAAAAAAATATTAAAAGTGATATAATAACTATTAAAGTAAAAATTTTATAAGGAGAGAATTATGAAAAGTATATTTGATAAACAGCATATGAAGTTTACACGAAAAAACGGAAGTATCTTAATAGTAAAAAAAGATGGTGTATCTTATGAAGATGCAAAAAACAGTAACAAAAATTTTGATATTTCATTCGATGAAATTTCATATATAATACCTATTAGCTATTGTAACTCTAATTCAAATTATATTTTAAGATTTGAAAAGAAAGATAAATCAACTCCAGTTGAATTTACATCAGATACTACAATAATTAATGGTTGTCATAATATTTTAGAAACCAAATCAATACTTATAGCTCACGCAGCATATAAACTTACAAAAGATTTCCCAAATAATATTGACACTTTAGACATTGATTTAGCTCGTAGTTTGAAAGAAAAAGCTATTCGCATTTCTAATGGAGTTATCTCCGGTGCAAAGCATAGCATAAATATTGATGAAATTCGTAGAGTTCAATGTGTATCTAATGGAACAATTTCAAATCTTGGTATTTATAAAAGTGAAAAAAAGACTTTTTGGAATATTCCTGATATGAGAATTCCTTGTAATGAAATTACTTTACCTTTAATTGAAGCGATTGTTACTAGAAACACTGGAAATGGAATTGATTTTTCTCGTGGTAACGGTTTTGACCAATCAAATTCCGGATTTATTGCAATTCGATATATGGATTCTGACTTTTTTGTTAATGAAGATGGAACCGTAGACAATGAATGGCAAAAACTAGCACGTGGTAGAATTATGTTTTATAATCATGATTTAAAAGATATATCAAATATATAATTTTTTGGAGGAATTTTATGAATAGAAATTTTAAGGAATATAATATTTCAATATTAGCAGATTTTTACGAATATACAATGGCTCAAGGTTATTTCAATGAAAATTTGGAAAATAAAATTACATATTTTGATATTTTTTATAGAAATAATCCTGATAGTGCAAGTTATGCAATTTTTTCTGGACTAGAGCATTTAGTAAAAATTCTTAAATCAATGGAATTCAATGAAGAAGATATAGAATATTTCAAATCATTAAATACATTTGATGATAAATTTATAGATTTTTTAAAGAATTTTAAATTTGATTGTGATATTTGGTCTGTTCCTGAAGGGAGTGTTATCTTCCCTAACGAACCAATTATGACAGTTAGAGGAACTTCTGTTCAAGCTCAATTAATTGAAACTATTGCTCTATTAGTTATCAATCACGAAAGTTTGATAGCAACAAAATCAAATAGAATTAAAAGGGCTGCTAAAGGCAGAGCAGTTATGGAATTTGGTGCAAGACGTGCGCAAGGAGTTGATGCATCTGTATATGGAGCAAAAGCTGCATATATTGCCGGTGTTGATGGAACTTCAAATGTTCTAACAGGAAAATTATTTAATATTCCCGTACTTGGAACAATGGCTCATTCATGGGTTCAAATGTTTGATACTGAATTAGATGCATTTAAAGCATTTGCAAAATCATTCCCTAATAACTGTGTTTTACTTGTTGATACTTATAACACTTTACAATCCGGTGTTCCAAACGCTATAAAAACTTTTGATGAAGTTTTAAAACCTATGGGAATTAGACCAAAAGGTATTAGACTTGATAGTGGTGATTTAGCATATCTTTCAAAACAAGCTAGAATTATGCTAGATGAAGCTGGATATGAAGATGTCCAAATTGTAGTTTCAAATTCACTTGATGAATATACTATTAGAGATTTATTACATCAAGGTGCAATGATTGATTCATTTGGTATTGGAGAAAGACTTATAACATCAAAAACTAATCCTGTTTTTGGTGGTGTTTATAAATTAGTTGCAGTTGAAGAAGACGGAAAAATAATTCCAAAAATTAAAGTTTCAGAAAATGTTGATAAAATAACAACTCCTGGAGTTAAAAAATTATATAGAATATATGATAAAAAAACAATGAAAGCTGAAGCTGATTTAATTACATTATTTGACGAAAAAATTGATGAAACTAAACCTATTTCAATCTTCCACCCTATTTATACTTGGAAGACAACGACTTATGAAGACTATATTTTAAGACCTATGTTAAAACAAATCTTTAAGTCTGGAGAATTAGTTTATGAATTACCTGATATAGAAGAAATTAGAGAATATTGTAAAAGTGAAGTTGAAAGTCTTTGGGATGAGTTTAAAAGATTTGATAACCCTCATATTTACAAAGTTGACCTTTCTAAAAATCTTTGGGAATTAAAAAATAATTTATTAAATGAAACTGTAAAAAAATCTAAAAAAAAATAGAGTGATTTATTCACTCTATTTTTTTATAATCTTTTTAATAGTTTCTTAAATAATATCCTATCTATGATATATGAAATTATTCCTGTAAGTATAATCAATGCCAAATTAGCTAAAACTATTGGAATCAATTTTTGGTTCATCTTTACCATTTTTACAGTTAAAAATATCAGTATTCCATATAATCCATAATTTATTAAAATTGAAACAAATACGTTAATTTGACCTGAACCACCATTTAATGCTTCCTTAGGTGTTTTCCAATCAAAATATGGATTCACTAATCCTAAAATCATATTTAAACTACCACTTACAAAGAAAGTTAACATCATTCCTAAAATAATCGCTACATAAACAAGAGGATTAAAAACATAAATAATCATTGAAAGTAATATTACAATAGTTGCTGTTGCAAAATGTAATACTTGGCAAGCAAATATTCTTGATATTAAATGTGTATCCACAGTTATTGGCGCAGATGCTAATACCCAGAACGCTTTTCCTTCTCTTGAAACTGAGCTTGTTGTAAGTGATGAAAGTCCAAAGAACAATCCTAAAACAGCACCAGCAGCAAGTGAAATAGCTAATAAGTTAGTTAATGTATTATTTGAAACAAATACATTTATAGCTAAAACTAATTGTGATTTATATTGAATTCCATAATAAATTCCAACTCCTCCAAAAATCACTAACATTAAATCAATTAAAAATATTTGCATAAAATATGTTGGAGTAGTTATAATTTCTTTTAACTCCTTTTTAAATAACACAAACCATTTATATTGTCTAGATTGTGCAACACCTTGTTTTTTTCTCTTTTCAATAACTGATTTACTTTCTTTTGAAACAACATTTACACTTCTTAAAATAGATAAATAATTTCTTTCAGCTAAGAATTTTAATAATAGTGCTAATACAATACAAATAGCTAATCCTATTGCTAAATTTGTAATTGATGTTATTAAATCATTTGAAAGTATAATTTTCTTTATCCAGATTACAAAGAAGAAAATTGATGAAAGTTTATTTTCAAAATCTACAACAAACTTACTAATATTTATTCCTAAAGCTGGATTTGATGCAGCTTGTGTAAATATCATATAGATTACAAATAGACCAACCATAAATATACCATAGATTAGTTTTAAAAATCTATTAAATAATTTACTTGTTTTTAATAGTTTACCAAAAAATATTATTATAACTCCTGTTATTAAAATTGTTTCTAAATCTAAAATCATTAAACCTATGAAACTAAAAATATAGAAGTCTAATCCCTTTCCAACAGTATATCCTGTTACTCCAATAGCTATTGAAAACATTATAAAAAATGATACATAAAATGTTATTGCTAATGAGTATATTCTAGCTAAAAAGATGTCACTACCTGAAATAGGTAATGATAGTAATATTTCTGTTTCATTATTTTTTTCAATAAACACAAATGCTGTTGCCAATGATAAAAATAATGTAAATATAAAAACACCTACTGATATACTTGTAATACTAGCTCTTCCAAGTGGACTTTGAAAATTCCTAGCTATAAATTCTCCCACTTTAGGAGCTCCATAAATAAATAATACTAGAAATACTAGTATGCCTGCAATTCCTTGAAAACTTGCAGCTTTTTTGCCTTTTGTTTTTAAATTTTGTTTTATAGATAAAATTGCAAAAAAATCAATTGAAACAAAATATTTTATTAAAGTTAATAATTTAGATTTATTCATTTTCTGTCAACTCCAAGAATATTTTTTCTAAATCTTCATTTGAATTATCTTCAGTTTTTAATTCAGATAATTTTCCACAAAATGCAATTTTTCCTTTATTAATGATTACTAATTTATCACAGATTTTTTCAGCAACTTCCATTACATGTGTTGAAAAGATTACTGTATTTCCTGCATCTGCAAATTCTCTTAAAATTGTCTTTAAATTGAAAGAAGTTTTAACATCCAAACCAACCATTGGTTCATCAAGAATTAATACCTTAGGAGAAGTAATTAACGCTCCAATCAAAACTAATTTTTGACGCATACCATGTGAATAACTTTCAATTGTACTGTAAATTGCATCTCCTAACTCTAATTTTCTGTTATATTCTTCAATTTTTTCTTTTCTTATTTTTTCATCTATTCCATAAATATCTGCTATGAAATTCAAATACTTTATGCCTGTCATTTTTGTATAAATATCTGGATTATCAGGAACATAGCTTATCATTTCTTTAACTTTTATAGAATCTTCTAAAGTATCAACTCCATTAACTGTAATTTTTCCTTCAGATTGTTCTAAAATACCAACTAGCATTTTTAAACTAGTACTCTTACCAGCACCATTAGGTCCTAAAAATCCAAAAATTTCTCCCTCTTCAATTTTAAAGCTAATATTATCAACAGCTTTAACACCTTTAGAATAAACTTTTGTAACGTTTTTAAACTCAATCATTTAAATTTCCTCCTTCTATATTTCAATACTTTTTACATTATTTAATAAAAACGATCTGTTATAATTCTATCATATTATTTAATAAAAAATCAAATTTAATCATTTAACCAATTAATATCTTTTAATTTTTCTTTCTTTATTCTAAAAATTCCTCTATATGGTTGTTCCAAATATACATATTTATCATCTGAATATTTTTTTGATTTATAAATATAAAATTTTGAATTGTTATTTTTAGAGTCTTTATGATTTAAACTTATTATAAAATATTTATCTACATTAGTAGGCTCATCTGAAATAGATGATTGCTTAGTCTTTGTTGCAGATGATACTGAATCTATAAAATTATTTATATCTTCTTCTTTGTCTATATTAACAATATCTCGTTCTTCTTTTTTTTCTTTTATTACTTCGGTTACTTTAATATTTTCTAAGTCTTTTGATTTTGGCAATTCAATTTTTTTCTTACTACAAGCAGTTAATCCTATCAAAAGTAAAATAAATATTGAATATTTTTTTAATTTTTTCATATACTACTTACTCCTTGAATCTCCAGTTTTGTAATTTATTTCTATATTAGGTTGGACATTGAAACAATAAACATTAAACTTAATAGCTTTTCCGTTATCTTCAATTGACATTGCTTCAATCTGAACACCTCTAGCAACTAATTCATTACCAACGAAGATTGGGGTTACTCTATATCTAACATGATTATTTGTTTCTTTTACATAGTCAGCAACCATATTTTCAAAAGGTAGCATGCCTTTTGTATTCAAATATCTAGTTCCAGTTATTAAATTTCTTTTATTTGCATTTTCACCTGCAAGCTGAAATCCAATAAGATGGCAACGATTATATAAATTTCCACCTTCTATTCCATTATACTTTACAGACTTCCATCCAGTCGGCTTTACTGAAGATATATTTTCTCTTTTTGAAGTTGGCATAAGATCTTGACCAATTATAGAATCAGCAGTTCCACATCTTTTTAAGTTATCTAATTCTGCATATTTTTCAAAAGATTTTGGTACTAACTCACTTTTGTCAAAATTAGGTTCATTATTATTTATAACTACATAAGGCTTACCAGAATATTCTGGTAAATTATTTACATCCAGTCCAACTATATTATTTGTAGTTTTATTCTTATTTGATATCTCTTTATAATAAAGATATCCAGCCACAACAGTAATAATTGCTAATAGTATAGTTAGAATTATCCTTAAATTTTTATTATTAATTTTAATAGTATAATTCATATCAATCTTCCTTTACATATCTTATTCTTGTAATTTCATCATGACTTTTTCCTTTAAATTCAACCTTTTCATTTTCTTTCCAAATATTTTTTAAATGCTCTTCAAAAATTTTATCAAAAGGATAATCTCTATTCCAAAAATAACAGATTATTTCGTCAGTATATGGTAAAAACTTATCTAAATAATCGCCTTCATATAAAAATACTGCATCATTATTTATTTCAGTATTTTCATTTATTATTTCAAAATTAAATGCATAATCTTTATATAAATCATAGCTGTTTTCAGCTACATAAAGTTTTTTATCTTCTATTAGTTCAAAAAGATTTTTTCTTTGTAACTCGTCTTGGCTTTGCCTTTTACCAAAAAAACTAATTCCGTTATTTTTATCTAAACAAACTACTAATTTCATTTATTCTTCTTCTCACTCCTTAAAATCTTAAAAAATTCTTGCAGTATTTCTAAACACTCTTTTTCTAAAACTTTAGTTTCTATAATTGACTTATGATTCATTTCTTGTCTATCAAGTACATTTTCTATAGAACCACAAAAACCTCTTTTTGGATCCATTGCACCTATAACCACTCTCTTAATCCTACTGTTTACAATTGCCCCTGCACACATACAGCATGGTTCAAGAGTTACAAAAATTTCAGTATCTTCAAGTCTAAAATCACCGAGTTTTTTTCCCGCTTTATTAATTGCGATAATTTCTGCGTGATACACTCCACTTTTTTTGCTTAAAACTTGATTGTGTCCTCTTGAAATTATCTTATCATTCTTTACAATAACACAACCTACAGGAACTTCCCCTTTTTTATACGCTTTTTTTGCCTCTCTCAAAGCAAAATCCATAAAATATTCATCTCTATTCATAAAACTTATCCAAATCAAAAATTACATAATTTTCAAGTTTATCCAAATTATCAACTACTGGATTACCTGCTTTTTTTAATACAGCAAAAATTCTATTCTCTTCAAAAAGAGAAATTAATTTTTTGCAATAATCAATTAAATGTCCTTCCTTGTTTCCTATTTCATCAAATACTAAAATATCATTATTTTTGAAATCTTCCATGAACTCGTAACTTTTTTTTAAGAAAACATCATCATAAAATTTCATATCACTTACTCTTTCTCCAATAATAAATCTCTTATCAGTCCCATATCTAAAAAGTTCAATTCTAAATTTATCTGTGATGACAAGCTCGGTCATAATACCGTCTATTTTCGAATTTTTATAGTATTTTTTGATAAAAGCATCTAAAAGAGTACTTTTACCTACCTTTATATTTCCTGTTATTAAAATGTGATTTTTTCCGTTATCTAGTTCTCTCAATTTTTCAACAAGAAAATCTAAATCTTTAAAATTCATCATATAAAATCTCCATTAAATATAGACCATTTGGACTTAACGTTACTCCTGCTTTAGTCCTATCTTTGCTATCTAAAATTCTTTCAAGTTCATCTTCTCTAATCAATCCTCTACCAATATCAACCAAAGTTCCTACCATTATTCTAACTTGATTTCTAATGAAGCTTTGTCCTTTAATTAAAAATATTAAATCATTATTTTCTTTATAAATTTCAAAAGACTTAATCTCCCTAACAGGATTAGTATTACCAGTTCTTGGTCCCATAAATGCTTTAAAACTCTTTTTACCAATAAAATATTCTTTAGCTCTTTTCATTTTTTCAATATCTAAAGGATATGGAAAATTAGCTTTATAATTATAGTATATTGGATCCATAACTTCATCCAAATTTAAAATATATTTATATGTCTTCATCTTCGCATCAAATCTTGAATGAAATTCTTCAGAAACTTCTTTTGAATCCAGTACTCTTACTCCAATTGGTAAAAAGTGATTTAATGCAGTTTTAAAATTCAAAACTCCAACATTGCTATCAGTATAAAAATTAATAATATGTCTTAGAGAATGAACTCCTCTATCAGTTCGTCCTGCTGAAATAATATTTATATCCTCGCCTGTTATTTTTTTCAAGGCATTCTCAATCTCTCCTTGAACAGTTACAACATCTTCTTGCTTTTGAAAGCCAAAAAACAAACTTCCATCATAACTAACTGTGAGCATTATATTTCTCATAATTCAACTCCATTACTATATTCTTCTAGAATATTATTTTATCATAATATTATTGATAAGTACAATTATTTAGTTGTAATAAAAAAAGACTTTTACTAAAAAGTAAAAGTCTAAATTTACATAAGTGGTGCAAATAACCTCAATAGTGATTGTAAGATTCTTGTTATTAAATTTCTAGATTTAACCCACTCAGGTGTTATCTTTAATGACTGTTTTAATGTATTTTCAAAATCTTCTTTTACATCAGTAATTATTGGTGCTCCATAAGTCCAAACAGCACATTCAAAGTGAAGATACAAACTTCTATAATCAAGATTGATACTACCAATTACTACAAATTCATCATCACAAATACAGTTTTTCGCATGAATAAATCCTTTTTCGAATTCATAAATTTTAACTCCATTTTCAACAAGATTTTTGTAAAAAGACCTTGTAAGTAAATGAACATATTTTTTATCAGGAATATGAGGAGTTATGATTCTTACATCAACACCAGATTTTGCTGCGCTTATTAAAGCTTTTTCCATTTCCCAAGTTATGATTAAATATGGGGATGTGATATAAATATATCTATTAGCACGTCTAATCATATTTATATACATATTTTCACCAATAGATTCTTGTATAGGGGTTTCAGTAAATGGAATAACAACTCCCAATTCTTTCTTTATAGTAGCTGTTTCTTCGCTTTCATTCTTATCATACAAAGTTGCAATATCTGTATTCTCACCTGTTGAATAATCCCAAAGAGATATAAACATGTTTATAAATTGCCAAACCGCATGACCTTCAATTCTTAATACTGAGTCTTTCCAATAACCATATTTTTCAATTAAATTAATATACTCATCAGCAATATTAATTCCTCCAGTATATCCAATTCTTCCATCAATTATTGTCATTTTTCTATGAGTTCTATTATTATGTTTTGGTAGAATAATTCCTTTTATAGGATTAAATTCTACAACTTTTATACCAAAACTTCTAATTTCTTCAATTTTTTTATTAGATAGAGTTAGAATGCTCCCAACATCATCTAAAATAATTCTTACATCTACACCCTTTTCAACTTTTTCTTTAAAAATTTCTAAAATTGATTCTAAGAAAAAACCTTCTGATATTATAAAATATTCCATAAAAATAAATTTTTCAGCAGTTCTTAAATCATTCAAATAATCTTCAAAACTTTCTTCACCAGAACCATAGTACTTAGTATCTGTATTAAAAAATATAGGACTACCAGCTACAGAATTTATATATTTTACTTGTCTATACACATTCATATCCGAATCAGTTAAATTCTCAATGTCATAGTCTTTTGAAAGATCCATAGAATCTTTAAACTTAATTGAAAATCCGTAAAGTCTCTTCTTAATAGATTTCAAAAGTCTTTTCTCACCAAAAGTTAAATATATAAAACCACCTAAAAATGGTATTACAATTACAATTAATATCCAGGTTATTTTAAAAGCAGGATTTATATTATCATTTACTATCATAAAAGTAAAAATCATTCCAACTATTAAATTCAAACTGTACAAGTAAATAAAATATCTACTAAAATACATTAAAAATACTGCTAAGAAAGTCAGTTGGAGTAATACCATACAAAATATGAAAAAAATCCTACTAAAAATAAAATTAAAAAATTTTTTCATTATATCTCCTATGTAAAATAAATTTATAAAGAAAAAGTACATTCTTAAATGTACTTTTTTGGCGTTCCTGGCGGGAATCGAACCCACAACGGTCCCTTAGGAGGGGACTGTTATATCCATTTAACTACAAGAACATAAGAAAAGAATGCTATGAGCTTTCTTTTAACTTTTTAAATTCTTCTCTTTCCATCTTAGAGAAAATACAACCACAATAATCTTGCCTATACATTCCAAACATTAATGAAAGTTCAACACTTCTCTTATATCCATTCTTTTTCTTAAAATCAGATGGAAGATGTTTCACTCCAACTTCATCAGCAACTCTTTGTCCAATTTCATTTAAAATTTGTGAATTTTTATGAGGACTTATAGTTAAAGTAGTTGTGAAATAATCAAAATTTTCTGTTTTTGCTAAAATCGCAGCCTCTCTAAGTCTGAGTTCATAACAATTATGGCAACGAACAGATCCTTCTTTCATCTTTTCCATTCCTTTAACAGTTTTATAAAATCTATCTACATCATATTTACCAACAACCATATCTATTGGATACTTTCCGTTAATTTTTTCTATTAGTTTTCTTTGTTCTTCAACTCTGAAAAAATATTCTTCTTTTGGATAAATATTTGGATTGTAGTAAAAAATTGTAATTCTAAAATAATTTGACAAATACTCAAGACAATAGCTACTACAAGGTCCACAACAAGAATGTAGTAGAAGAGTTGGTGCATAATCATTTTTTTCATTTTCTTTTATTATATTGTCCAATAATAACTGATAATTCTCTTTCATATCTGCCTCCTTACTGTTTAATTTTACCATAAATAATCTCTAAAATCAAATTATAAGCTCCATAAATATAGTTATTTACTAATTTATACAATAAAAAAAGAATAATCTTTCGACTATTCTTATGGTTGCGGGAGCAGGATTTGAACCTACGACCTTCGGGTTATGAGCCCGACGAGCTAC
>ERZ773180.750-NODE-750-length-18314-cov-14.610658_pt1 | contig 18314 bp, 18 predicted proteins | sample MGYA00511080_ERZ773180 | MGnify/ENA primary metagenome ERZ773180 (study PRJEB29015, sample SAMEA2738175) | human oral metagenome | biome: human oral; feature: human-associated habitat; material: saliva | place: China | collected 2178 ...
CGAGTTTTTCCTCAAAAATCTCCCAAAACTTTTGAAGAGAGCCGTCTGCTTCAAGTGCAATACGAGGAATATTGAGGGTTACAACTCCTAAGTTCATTCGTCCATCGTTCACTTCTTGGCCGTTTTTGTCCTTCCACCCTTGTAAGAATGAACGACATCCCATCGGCACTTTGAAGCTTCCTGTTAAACGGACGATTTGGTCATAGCTCAACACGTCTGGATACATGCGTTTTGTCGCACATTCCAACGCCAATTGCTTCACATCATAGTTTGGATCATTGGCTTCCAAGTTCACGCCGCGTTTCAATGTGAAGACAAGTTTTGGGAAAATCGCAGTCCGTTTTTCTTTGCCAATTCCCTCCATACGCACTTGTAAAATGGCCTTTTGAATACAACGTTCCAAGTGATTCGTTCCGAGTCCGAATCCAAGTGTGGTAAACGGTGTTTGTCCTTGCGATGTATAAAGCGTGTTGATTTCATATTCTAACGATTGCATCGCATCATAAATATCTTTTTCCGTCTTCTTCATCGCATAGGCTTCTTGACGATCCGCTCCTTCAATCCAAACTTTTGCATCTGCTAAATGCTTTTCGTAGTTCTTTGCTGCATAAGGTGCCAATAACTCATCGACACGGTTAGCCGAACAGCCACCATATTGACTGCTCGCTACATTCGCGATAATTTGCGCCATTTGTGCAGTAGCGGTTTGGATGGATTTAGGAGATTCTACTTCTGCATTTCCGATTTTAAAGCCAAGCCCTAGCATGTGCTCGAAGTCAATCAAGCAACAGTTCGTGAGCGGCATATATGGATGATAGTCCAAGTCGTGATAATGGATGTCGCCTTTTAAATGCGCATTGGCCACGTGCGGCGGAAGCATCTTCAAGCCAATAATCTTCCCAACCGTCCCAGCCGTTAAGTCGCGCTGTGTATTAAAAACTTTACTATCTTTATTCGCGTTCTCGTTCACAACGCTGGCTTCTTTATTCGTTAATCGTGAGAGCGCCCATTGGAAATCCAACTGATTCTTACGGCGTAAATCACGGTCTACACGGTAGGCAATATACTCTTGTGCCAGAGCCGATTCTCCATCTTCAATCAGTAAATGTTCAATGATATTTTGAATTTCATAAATCTCAATCGTATCGTTAAAGCGTCTTGAAATCTCCGCGAGGACATCCTCTACGATGCGACCAAGCACTACCATCCGCTCGTCGCTTAATTCACCATTCAATCCGATTTCCGCTTTTTCAATCGCACGTTGAATTTTTTCCTTTTGAAATTCGACTTGTCGGCCATCCCTCTTCGTGACCGTTAATGCGGTTAATGTCTCTACACTCATCACGATTCCTCCTTTAACTCTAGTCCTTATTGTAGCACTCCAAATAGAAAAATCAACCCCTAAAACACAATATATTGTGTTTTAGAATGGTTATAATTTACTATATATAGTATATAGAGGCGCAAAAAAACTCCCTGACAAATCTGTCAGAGAGTCTGAAATTCTTATTTTTGTGCGTTTTTAACAGCTTCGACCATCTTATCCCAAACGTTTTCCATATCTTGTACCAATTTCAATTGCGTACGTGCACGGTCTAAGTTTTGTCCTGGACGAGTTGTCGCATAATAAACGTCCCCATTAATATAGTCCGTCAAGAAACGAATGCCTTGTTCTAGCGTAATCACGCGAGCACCCCAAGGTAAGTATTCGAGTTCGGCTTCAGTCAAGATTCCATTTGTTCCTTCGATAAAGCCTTTCACGTAAGTTTCGTATAAATCAAAATCGAAGTTCACTTTTGATAAATCCGGTTCGTCTTCGGCGCAGTCGTTAGCACCAAATCGAATGGAATCACCAAAATCAAATAACACTAACCCCGGCATCACAGTATCAAGATCCACGATGCAAAGCGGTTCCTTCGTTTCGCTGTCGAACATAATGTTGTTTAATTTTGTATCATTATGCGTTACACGAAGCGGCAATACACCTTCATCGAGTAAATCATATAATAAGAAGCAGTCCGCTTTACGGTTTTGGATAAATGCAATCTCTTCTTGCACCTCTTTCACACGGCCCACGCGATCTTCTCGAATCGCTTCTTCCAACTGTCTGTAACGATTACGTGTATCGTGGAATTGCGGAATCACTTCAACCAATTGGCTCGCATCGAAGTCGTTTAAGTCATAGGCAAAACGACCGAATGCTTTAGCAGTGATGTAAAATTGCTCCGGACTTTCTACTTTATCTAATGAATAGCTATTTTTAACGGAGTCATAAATACGCCAGTATGTTCCGTTATCCAAGTTGGCTGTTAAATGGCCATCTTTCGTACGGATGACACGAAGCGTTTCACGAGCAGCATCGCGCCCTTCTGCTTCGTATTTCTTGCGAAGGTAAGTCGTTACCTTCTCGATATTTTCCATTAATCCACGTACATTTGGAAAAATTTTATGATTAATCGCTTGTAGTACATATTGTTTTTCTTCATTTTCATGTGTATGTGTAATTTGATAGGTTTTATTAATTAATCCATTTCCTAAAGGTTGAATATCTACCAATTCCCCTGGTAATTCGTAATATTCATATGCCACTCGTGCATTATTTAATGGATTTCCTTCTGTTGTCATAACCTTTTCCCCTTTTACCTTCTAACAAAGTCGTATGTGTCTATTGTACCGCTTTCACGAGTAAAAAGGAAGATATACGAGCAAAAAAAACAGAAGAACTATTTAGTTCTTCTGCACTTTCTGTTATTTCATTTCTTTTGAGCTTTCCATGATGGCATCGATTAAGCCGTATTCTAAGGCTTCTTGTGCTGTCATGTAGTTATCACGGTCTGTATCTTTTTCGATACGTGATAATTTTTGGCCTGTTTGTTTTGCCAAGATTTTATTTAAGCGTTCACGTGTTTTCAAGATTTGACGTGCTGCAATTTCGATTTCTGTCGCTTGACCTTGAGCTCCACCTAATGGTTGGTGAATTAAGATTTCAGCGTTTGGTAATGCATAGCGTTTCCCTTTAGCACCAGCTGTTAATAGGAATGAACCCATTGACGCTGCTAGCCCCATCGCGATGGTTTGAACGTCTGCTTTGATGAAGTTCATTGTATCGTAGATGGCTAAACCTGCCGTTACGCTTCCCCCTGGAGAGTTAATATACATGTAAATATCTTTCTCAGGATCTTGTGCATCTAAGAATAGTAATTGCGCGATAATCGCATTGGCCATATCGTCGTGAACGGGTCCACTCACCATAATAATACGGTCTTTTAATAAACGTGAGTAAATATCATAAGCACGTTCTCCGCGAGAAGATTGCTCGATAACTGTTGGAATTAAATTCATAAGTCTTCCTCCAAATTTTATTTTGTTTTAGTCTACTGCAATAGTCAACAAAGGTCAATCTATCTGCTTATTAGTTAATAAAGTTGAAAATCTTATCCCATACTTCTTTTGAGAAAATATCAAACGGGTTGTGCCCTTCACCTAAAACGGCATAACCAACCATTAAGCCAAGTGCAAATAAGATGACTGCGATAATCACGAAAATTAAGACACGGAGTAGCGCCGTCAATAATAAGTGACCACTATTTTTCAATTCTTGCTTCATGCTTCTTCTTTCCTTTCATCATCAATCATATTCGCAGTTGGGTTCATTACGACTTTCTTCGAGCTAAAGAGTCTTCTTAGTCCTGAGAAAATACCACGATCTGCTTTAATGCGGTTTAATAAGATTCCTGTTCCAATCGCAACACTTTGCAACGGGTTCTCAGCAATCATCACTGGAATTTGTAGCTTCTCAGAAAGCATACGGTCGATTCCTTGGATGAGCGCTCCTCCCCCTGTCACCATCACACCGCGTTCGATAATATCGCCTGCAAGTTCTGGTGGCGTCGCTTCGAGTACGAGTCTAGCTTCTTCGCCAATCGTATCGAGCATTTCTTTTAAGCAATGATAAATTTCATTCGTATAAATCGTAACGGTCTTCGGCAATCCAGTCGTCATATCGCGACCTTTGACAATCATATCCGATTCATTTTCCACTTCAATCGCACTACCAAGATTCATTTTAATCTCTTCGGCTGTACGCTCCCCGATAATGAGTTGATATTTGTCTTTAATATATTCCGAAATGGCAAAATCCATATTGTCGCCGGCCAATTTAATCGAACGGCTTGTGACCGTTGAGCCCATTGAAAGAACGGCAATATCACTTGTTCCGCCACCGATATCGATGACCATGTTTCCAATTGGAGAGAAGATATCCAGTCCAACGCCGACTGCGGCCACTTTTGGTTCTTCCTCTAAGTAAATATTGCGTCCACCGCATTTAATCGCTGCTTGGATAATGGCTTTTTGCTCCACCGTCGTAATATTGGTTGGCGTACAAATTAAAATATCTGGTTTTGAGAACCAACTATTTAAGTTTAATTTTTTCATGAATAATTCAAGCAACTGTTCTGTAACTGCGATATCCGCAATTACTCCACCTTTTAACGGATGGTGCACATTGATTTCTTTTGGCGTACGGCCCACCATTTGGTACGCACGTTCACCGACTGCAATCACGTCGCCATTACGCTCATCTAGCGCAACTAGTGACGGTTCATTTAAAATAATTCCACGATCTTTTAAGAACACTAAAATATTCGCTGTTCCTAAGTCGATTCCAATATCTCGAACCATGAAAGTCTCCTCTCTTATAAACGTTCCTTCGTTTTAAATCCATTTTTAAATACTAAAAGAATATACGAGCCAATTAAAAAGGCAACGGCTAATCCTAAGCTATATTGTAAGACACCGATAAATCCGTATTTATCCACATTCAAGAAGAAGTACGGAAACGGGCCGTCTTTGTTATTTCCAATCGGTATACGTGTGATGAGTGCAATCGCCACAGACACAATCGCATAGGTAAGCGGCAATAGCGTCCAAATAAATGGATCATACCACTTGTAGCAATGCCCTTTATCAAACACGATGCAATCCAACAAGGTTCCAAATGGCACAATATAGTGCGACAAGAAATTCTCAATCGTCCAGAACTCTTCGGCTGTCTTTTGCGGTGCTAACATAAAGTGATACACCAAGCCCGTTAGAAGAATCGCTACCGTCACGCCGCCCTTCAAGCGAAGATCCATTTTACTCCAATGGCCACTTTTGCGGTATTTGAAGAGCAAGTACACCATAAACACGCCAACGAGTAAATTCGATTGGTTCGTGTAGTAACGAAGTCCATGCCACCCGTGAAGCGTCATCTGCATTAGAAAACCGACAATCGCACAGGTCGCAACGATTCCTTTCGAGATTAGACTTGCTTTTAAAAATGTTGCTCTCTTCATTCAATTCCTCTTTCTCTTGACACTAATTCTCTTTATTATACCATATCTATCGCCTTTGTCAGTACTATTAACGTGTAATCAAAAAGGCTTGGCCACAAACAGCCAAACCTTTCTCATATTATGCTCTACGATGGTTCATTAAGTCATGTGGACTAACGACCGGAGTTGAGTTCACCCATCTCGCAAAATTGCGAAGCGGGAGATATAAAATATAGTAAATCACGATGTTTAACATTAAGGTTGCCCCGAGTCTGACTACTAAAAACTCGTTCCAATCCATGCTCGCCACTCCTCGTAAGGCATACACGAAGTAAACAGACACTTCGGTGAAGCTTAAGAAGAATACAAGCGCAAGCCCTAATGTAAATGGATTTTGAAGGATGTTCGAGCGAACTAAACGAATGATTCGTACAATCACCGCAAAGAGCGCCATATAGACACCAAGGACACCTGAGTAGTAACTATCCATTAAAAATCCAGCAATCACGGTAAACCAGAACATGGATTTATTGTCAATCATGAAGTTTAACATCACGACTGCGATAATAATCGTTCGAGGGGTTAAGCTATAGCCTGAGAAGAGAAATAGTTTTGAAAAATGATTCGTTAACACTCCATCGGCTAAGAAAGCAAGGATATAAACAAATAACACCCAGTAAACTCTTTTTGAGACGCGCATTATTGCCCCTCACTTTCGCTTGTACGAATAACAACCGTCACATAACGAACGTCATTCGTATCCGCTGCTGGACGAATTTTCACTTCTTTATACAAGCCAAAACGGTCCATCGCCACTTCTTCAACCGTCCCGATATATAGTGAGTTTGGAGAAATACCACCGAGACCACTTGTCACGACTTTATCCCCAACTTTGATATCTTGAGTTGCTTGAATTTGGCTCATCACTAACATATTCGTTTTATCATCATAGCCAGTGATTGTTCCGTAGATTGGTTCTTTTTCGTTTTGAATCATCGCTGCTACACGCACTAATGTATTATCGGCATTCGATAATAGCGCTACACGTGCACTCGTTGGATTCACGTCCATGACTTTCCCTACAAGTCCATTATCACTCATAACAGACATTTGTGGTTGGATACCGTCATTAGACCCTTTATTAATCGTAATGACATCACGCCATGTATCTGGATTACGCGCAATAACTGTCGCATTCACTAACGTATAATCGTTCAGCGTATCTTGCAACTTGAGCGTTTCCTTCATTTTTTGGTTATCACGTTTTAACTCACTCAATTGAACTTCTAATTCATGAATGGTATCGATTTTTTGTTTTAACGATTGATTTTCTTGATACGTATTTGATAAATCACTCACGCTATCGATAAAATCATTAATACTATTTGCTGGATAAGAGACTAATCTTCCAAGAATATTGGTTACATCATTAACACCTTGAGTCACGATATTACTGCCGTAAGTAATGGAATACATGATTAATGCTAAAGCCATGATAATTCCGATTACCCAACCAATTAGTTTCTTATTTGAAAAAATTGGATTCACATCATCACTCCTCTTATTTTATTTTTCAACGGACTCTATTTTTTCATTAATGATGGATTTGCTAAAATTGCACCTGTTCCTAGTGCCACACAATCAAGTGGATCGTTGGCCACAAAGGCTGGTACTTGCGTTTCCTTCGAAATCATCTCAGCAAGGTGACGAAGCATTGCGCCTCCACCTGTTAACACGATTCCATGATCAATAACGTCCGCAGAAATTTCTGGCGGTGTTTGTTCCAATACATCTTTTACTGCGTCTAAAATTTGATGAATAATTTCACTCATCGCTACTGCAATTTCTTTTGCAGGCACTTCAACAACACGTGGCAATCCCGTAACCATGTCACGACCACGCACTTGCATGCTTCCTTGTGCTTTTTCAACGGAAGCTGAACCTAACATAATTTTTAATTCTTCAGCCGTACGTTCCCCAATCAGTAAATTATACGTCTTACGAACATGCTGAATAATAGCCTCGTTTAACTCGTCTCCTCCGACACGAATCGAACGACTATTCACGATTCCACCAAGCGAAATCGTCGCCACGTCTGTCGTACCGCCACCGATATCGACAATCATGCTTCCAGTTGGATCTGTGACAGGAAGTCCTGCCCCAACCGCCGCAGCGAATGGTTCTTCAACCACGTACGCTTCTTTTGCTCCTGCATATTTTGTCGCGTCTAAAACGGCTCTCTTTTCAACGTCTGTAATGCCACTTGGCACACAAATAATGACCACTGGTTTAAAGAATGAGCGGCCCACAATCGACTGAATGAAGTATTTCAACATTGCTGTCGTTGTATTGTAGTCAGCGATTACGCCATCTTTCATTGGGCGTAATGCCACGATATTTTCTGGTGTTCTACCAATCATTTCAAATGCAGATTTTCCTACTGCGATAATTTCTTCTGTAACGATATTTTTTGCAACCACGGAAGGTTCACGTGTGACGATTCCCTCATCTTCTAGATAAACAATCGTGTTAGCTGTGCCTAAGTCAATTCCGATATTTTGTGCTTTAAAATTTAATGCAACCACACTGTTTCCTCCTTAGATAATTCTTCTACAGACTTGGCTGTAAGAATTCTATTCTAGTATAGCAGAATTTAGCTTTTTATTCTTGTATTTTATAGATTTTTAGGAAACTTTTTTATTTCGTAATATTAAAACGTTTTCTGTAACACTTTAGTGATTTTTCAATGGAGAAAACCTTTCGGTTAAAAAGCAGAAATCTAACGAGAATGTACTTCGTAAATTATTGTTTTGGAAAACTTCGAGCACTTTCGGATATCTTCATAGGAACAACAATAGCTATACCGGAACGAGCCCCAGGTCTCGTTTCCTATCGAGCTTCAAACTGACTCTAGGAAATGAATTTCCAGAGTCAGTAATTCACATCGATTATGATCGCTATTGTTATTCCTATAGAATCCGAATGCTCTTCGTTTTTCAACAATCGATTCGCTATGTTTCTCCCATTCCAGCTGGGGCAGCTTCTAACAAAAAATCACCAATAATTTTGAAACCAACTTACTAAAAAAGTACAAAAATGAAAAGAAATTCTTAGGAGGGGGAGAACAAAAAAATACCATATATGGACATGGCCAAATTTGTTCATTTTAGGCTTCACGTTTCTATTTTTGCGCACAAAAAAACCACCGGAAAACCGGTGGCGTCAAAGTTAATACTAATTATAGTTTAACTACGTTAGCTGCTTGTGGTCCACGAGCGCCTTCTTCAACATCGAATTGAACTGCTTGTCCTTCTTCTAATGTTTTGAATCCTTCTGATTGGATTGCTGAGAAGTGTACGAATACATCGTTTCCACCTTCACGTTCGATAAACCCAAAACCTTTTTCTGAGTTAAACCATTTTACTGTACCTTGTTCCATGAACATTTCCTCCTTGTGCCATAGCACTTGTTATTGATATTCTTGCTAATGGTTCGAAAGGAGTAATACCTTACACAATTTCTTTACATAACAAAAACACAACATAAGTATAACATCTCACAGGTAAAATTGCAAGAGTATTTCCGATTTCACTGAGAATTAAGTAGAACAATTGCCGTTTCGTGCGTTTTTTCCGAATCGTTTCGTTAATTATCAATAATATTTTTCGTGAAAATCGAAAACAATCTGCTTTCATCTTTTTTCATAATTCAATTTTTCACATTCTTTTGACTCGTTTTTAAAAAACGCCAAATTCTTTTAAAGAAATATACTCCTCTCCTCCGACTACAAAGTGATCTAGAAGCTCGATGCCCATGAGTTCACCGCACTCCATCAAGCGACGCGTAAAATCGATATCCGCTTGGGAGGGTTCAGGGTTGCCGCTTGGATGGTTATGGCCAATGATGACGCGCGCCGCCGAAAACCGTACGGCCTCCCGGAAGATTTCTCGAGGATGCGCCACTGCACTGTTCAAACCACCGATGAAGATCATTTTCTTCTTGATAATCTCGTTTTTCGTGTTCAAATATAAGGCGACGAGATGTTCCTGATAGGCATCCTTCAACTCCTGCACAATCCACTGGCCGGCCATCTTGGAGGACGTAATCTTCCCGAGTTTCATTTGCGCGGCATTGCTTAAACGCACACCGAGTTCCATGGCTGCCTTGAGTTCAATCGCCTTGGTTCGACCGATGCCATTAATCTGCATGAGTTCGTCCAGGCTCGCCATCTTCAGCGAATGCAAGTCCTCGAAGGTGTTTAAGACTACGACTGCCAGCTGCAGGACGTTTAAATCCTTGGAGCCCGTTCGTAGTAATATCGCGAGTAATTCGTGTGTTTCAAGCACTTTAGCGCCATACCGTTCGAGGCGTTCTCGTGGCATGGCGCTTAAAGGTACTTCTAATAATTTTGATTCAATCATTGTGACACTTCCTCTTTGTTTTCTCTACAAAGAGTTACGATGTCTATTCTTCTTTGGGCTTACGGTTCTTCCACCAATGACGAACTTCGGCGATAAAATACAATGACCCCGTCACCCATAATTCGCTCTTATCGTCTGTTACACTGGCGAAACGGTCGATGACGTCTTCAAAGTTCTCTTCATAAGAAATCTGAGGAGAATCCAAGTACGCTTCGACATCACTTCTAGCAATCGACTGTCCCTTTGAAGGATGGAAACTCGTCAAGATGATGTTCACGTCAGGAAGAGCTTCCTGCAATCTTAGAAGCATCTGTTTACTATCTTTTCGAGTGAGCGCGCTAAATAACAGCGTCTGTTTCTTGCCAACACGAGCCGTCATGTTTTGAACGAGTCGCTCGATGGCTGGTAAATTATGGGCTCCGTCGATGATTACAAGCGGCGCCTCCTGCAACACTTCCATGCGTCCTGGCCATGAAACCACTCGTAGGGCTGCTTCGATATATTCGGCATGCACACTTCTGCCAGTAGCTTCCATCCACGCGAGAAATGCTCGAATCGCAACGGTCGCATTCTCCTTCTGGAAGGCTCCTTGGAGAGCTAGGTGTTCTAGCGGAATCGTGAATGCTTCGTCTTGATAAGAATCTTCTACCAGTGAAAAATCCTCCCCAAATGCCTGAATTGTTGCACCTTGTTGACTAGCGATATCTCGTATGACATCCATACATTCACGCGTGACTGGCCCGACGACTACTTGTTGCCCAGGTTTAATAATTCCTGCTTTTTGCGCAGTGATTTCTTCAAGGGTGCTTCCAAGTAAGTCTTGATGGTCTAACCCAATCGTCGTAATCACACTCACAAGAGGATGCCCGACATTCGTATTATCGAGAAGACCACCAATCCCGACTTCAATAATCGCCAGGTCGACCGCTTCTTGTTGAAAGACGACAAACATCATCGCCGTTAAAATCTCAAAATAGTTAAAGGCTCCCCACTCTTTGAATAAGCGGCGCTCCACTTCTCTTACGAGCGATGCGGCTTTCCAGAACGGTTCTTCTTCAAGAGGCACTCCGTCTAGCTGAATGCGTTCCCTGATACTGTCCATATGCGGTGAAGTGAATGTCCCTACTCGCAATCCATGCGCCTTCGCAAAGGCCGTCACCATCGCTGCTGTGGACCCTTTTCCATTCGTCCCCGCAATATGAATACTCTTCAGCCCTCGTTCCGGATTTCCAAGCGCCTCTAGGATAGCCTCCATGCGGTACAATCCATGTTTACGCGGAATACTCTCGCTCTTTTTTAACCACTCTTGAATCATTCACTCACCTCCTGTTTTCCTCATTTATCATAACAGAAAATGACCCTTTGGAACATACAAAAGAGAGCGCATGACACGTCATACGCTCTCTCAACCGTTAAAAAACAGATTAGATTTTCTTCAATGTTGCGATACGTTCTAACACTGCTTCACGTTGTGCTTGATAGTCCGCACCTTTTGCACGTTCAGCTTCAACAACTGCTGCAGGAGCTTTTGCCACAAATTTCTCGTTCGATAATTTCTTCTCGACACGATCCACTTCTTGTTGCAATTTCTCTGCTTCTTTTTCAAGACGAGCGATTTCGTCTTCGATGTTGATTAAACCTGCTAATGGTAAGTAAATTTCTGCACCTGTGATGACTGAAGTTACCGCATCAGATGGCGCTTCAACGTCTTCCCCATACACGAATTCTTCTGGATTTGAGAAGCGTGCAATGTAAGATTCGTTTTCTTTCAAGATTGCGTAGTGCGCTGCGTCGCTCACTTTCGCAATGATGTTAATTGGTTTTGATAATGGTGTGTTCATTTCGTTACGAACCGTACGTACTGAACGGATGAAGTCCATTAAGAATTCCATTTCTTCGGCTGCTTTTTCGTCCATTTGTTCTGGGTGAACGGTTGGGTAAGTAGCCACTACTAATGATTCCCCAACGTGAGGAACAGATTGCCAGATTTCTTCTGTTACGAAAGGCATGATTGGGTGTAATAGACGTAATGTGTTGTCTAGTACATATACAAGAATGCTACGTGTTGTTAATTTCGCAGCTTCGTCGTCCCCTGCTAAAGTTTCTTTCGACATTTCGATATACCAGTCACAGAAATCATCCCAGATGAAGCGATACAATAGACGTCCTGCTTCACCGAATTCGAATTTCTCGAAGAGTTCTGTTACTTTGCCGATTGTTTGATTCAAGCGCGTTAAAATCCATTTATCCGCAAGAGTCTTCTCACCAGTGATATCCACTTGGTCCGCTGTTAAGTCGCCCACGTTCATTAATGCGTAACGGCTTGCGTTCCAAATCTTGTTGATGAAGTTCCATGCAGCATCCATCTTGTCTGTTGAGTAACGAACGTCTTGCCCTGGAGCAGAACCGTTTGCTAAGAACCAACGAAGCGCATCGGCACCATATTGCTCGATGACTTCCATTGGGTCAACCCCGTTTCCAAGAGACTTACTCATCTTACGTCCTTGGCTATCACGAATTAATCCGTGGATTAAAACGTTCTTGAATGGACGTTTGCCTGTAAATTCTAACCCTTGGAACATCATACGGCTTACCCAGAAAGTAAGGATGTCGTACCCTGTTACAAGTGTGTTAGTTGGATAATAACGTTTGTAGTCAGCTGACTCTTCATCTGGCCAACCCATTGTTGAAAATGGCCATAACGCAGAAGAGAACCAAGTATCTAATACGTCTGGATCTTGTGTCCAGTTTTCGATATCGCTTGGCGCTTCCATGCCTACATAGACTTCGCCTGTTTCTTTATGATACCAAGCTGGGATTTGGTGTCCCCACCATAATTGACGTGAAATTACCCAGTCGTGAATGTTTTCCATCCAACGTAAGTACGCATCATTGAAACGTGGTGGATAGAAGTTTACTGTGTTGTCTCCTTCTGCACGTTGCGCATTGATGGCTTGCTCTGCCAACGGTCCCATTTTCACGAACCATTGTTTTGAAAGACGTGGTTCAACAACGACATCTGTACGTTCTGAGTGACCAACGCTGTGTAAATGTTTTTCGATTTTCACAAGAAGGCCAGCTTCTTCTAAATCTTTCACGATGGCTTTACGCGCCGCAAAACGGTCCATGCCTTCGTATTTACCTGCTAACTCGTTCATTGTCGCATCATCGTTCATCACGTTAATACGAGGTAAGTTATGACGGTTCCCTACTTCAAAGTCGTTCGGGTCATGCGCTGGAGTGATTTTTACAACCCCTGTTCCGAAATCTTGCTCAACGTATTCGTCAGCGATGATTGGAATTTCACGGTTCATAAGTGGCAAGATAACGGTTTTACCGATTAATGCTTGGTAACGTTCGTCGTCTGGGTGAACCGCAACAGCCGTATCTCCAAGAAGTGTTTCTGGACGAGTCGTTGCGATTTCTAGGAATCCACTTCCGTCTGCTAGAGGGTAGTTCATATGATAGAACGCGCCTTCTACGTCTTTATGAATTACTTCGATATCGGATAATGAAGTTTTCGCTTTAGGGTCCCAGTTGATGATGTACTCACCACGGTAAATTAAGCCTTTTTCGTATAAAGTAACGAAGACTTTCTTCACGGCGTCAGATAACCCTTTATCTAATGTGAAACGTTCTCTGCGGTAGTCTACAGAAATCCCCATTTTTGCCCATTGTTCACGGATATGGCTGGCATATTCTTCCTTCCATTCCCATGTTTGTTCTAGGAACTTTTCACGGCCAAGGTCATAACGAGATAAGCCTTCACCGCGTAATTTTTCTTCTACTTTTGCTTGCGTTGCGATACCCGCGTGGTCCATCCCTGGTAACCATAAAGTGTCGAACCCTTGCATACGTTTTTGACGGATAATCATGTCTTGTAACGTTACGTCCCAAGCATGTCCTAAGTGTAATTTCCCTGTTACGTTTGGTGGCGGGATAACGATTGAATAAGGTTCAGCGTTTGGATCTTCGTTTGGATGGAAGACGCCTGAATCAACCCACCATTGATATTTACCAGCTTCAACTTCTTGCGGTTGAAACTTAGATGACATTTCTTTAGCCATTGATTTTCCTCCTTGTATCTTGTTTGTGTCCAATAAAAAAATCCTATGAAGACACTCTCCATAGGACGATTAAATTCGTGGTACCACCTAATATTCGCGTAATTATTTATTACGCCTCGATGTTGGTAACGAAGTGTCGTCTCCGTACTCTATTACTGCATTTCGTAGAGTAAGCTCACAAGCTACCTTCAAATGAATCTGCTAGGAAGTTTCACCAAGTCTTCCCTCTCTCGTAAACAAAGTCATTTTACTCCTCTTGTTCATCGCTCTAATATACAAAATATTCTACCATTATGGCGATGTGCTTGCAACAATATCGCGCTATAGCACATTCTTTTGCCAATTGTTTATTAAAAATTCTTATTCGAAATATTTAATAGTAACACGTTTCAGTTCATCTTCGTTAAAGCTCGCTGAAGTCTTTTTGTGAACTCCAAAGACATTTACTGGATTTAATCCAATGTCACTAGGCAATTTATTCATGTCCTCTTTGGTTGAAAATGATAGTCCATTTTCGTATCCATTTACCGTAAATAAAATTCGATATTCTCCAACTTTTGAGTCATAGGTATAATTTTTAAACTCGATAGATTCTATATCGTTATAATTAGAGATAATTGTCCGCACAATCTCATTTTGTTTTTCTTTAGATAATTTCGCACTATCTTTTTGAGATACACTCACGATTAATCCTACACAAATCATAAACGCTATAAAAATAGCAATGATTTTCTTCATTTCATCTCCTCCGAAAAAACTCTCAACTTTCTCATTTCACGTTCCCGCTTGACACGCCTTGGTCTGCATCTTCTGGAATCCACCAGTCTAGGAACTGCTTCATCGCCCAGTCCCAGAAATCCCATTCATGTCCACCGACGTGCTCTTGATACGTTAGCGACACTCCTTGTTCTTTCAAAAAGCTGCTATAGCTACGGTTGTCTTCCAAAAGCCAATCTTCCGTACCACATGCCATAAAAACCGAGAGCGCGTCCTTACGATCTATTGTCTGGACGGCATGATACAACTGATTGCCTTCCGCAATAAAGGTCTCCTCATCTTTGAAGACCGCCTCCAAAAAGCTTTTTCTTAAAAAGAACGGTGCTTCTGGAATCTCCTCTGGTGGAATCACCTGTTTCTTAATCGCGCTAGAGAACGCCCCAATCACGCTAAAGGTGTCGTGATATTTGATGCCGTTTCGAAGCGCCCCGTATCCACCCATCGAAAGCCCGGCAATGCCTAAGTCTTCGCGTTTTCTAGAAATAGGAAACATTCGACGTGAGATTTCTGGAAGTTCCACCCCGATAAATTCTCCATAGTTCGTATAGTTCCATGGTTGGTCTACGTAAAAATGATTTTCCCCCGAAGGCATGATGAGGGCAAGGTTCTTCTCTTTAGCGTATCGAAGAATTCGCGTTTGATTGACCCAGTCCTGTTCACTGCCCAATACTCCGTGCAGTAGCACCAACGCTTTGTATGGGCCTTCCGAGAGATACTGATTATTGAAGTCCACCGCATCGCTAGGCAAGTAGACTGACAGGGGGATGGTTCTCATTAATGTTTTTGAAAAGAATGAAACATGTAAAAGTGCCATAGGACACCTCCGTTAAATGATTATTTTTTTAAATATCGATTCACTACTGGCACTAACCCAAAGATAAACGACAATTGAACGACGGATTTTTGCCAAGGCTCCCATTGCTCAAATCCAAAAAAATGATTCATGATGAGGAAAAAGGCAGTAGCAGCTACCATCCCAATAAAGACGACAACTAATCCGTGATTGAGCCTTTTGAACTTATCTGGATTATCCCGATTTACCCAAGTATAAAAGGCAAGCCTACTAACCATCACACTCAAAAAAACAGTGCGATATCTCGACGAAATACTAGCTGATAGATTGCATTTGCGCAACTAGTGACCCCAAACGCAATGGTGACAATTTCTCTAACTTTTTGACTCATTTCCAACAGCCCCTCTCCCTAAAAACGGATTCCTGAACTCATCTATATTATACTGCTCCACCAGCGTTTTTACTATACTCGCTCGCAAAAAAGAACCCAGCATTATTGCCAGGTTCGTTGGTTTAATTAATTTTTGTGGCACATAACGGATTACTGTTTCAAGAACTCTCGTAGATCTGCATAAGGATAACCACCAACTAATTCATATTTTCCGTCTTTTTTTCTAATAGAGATATCCATTTTCAAGTTTTCATCCCCATTAATCAAAAGCTCAGAATCAAGGCCCCTATTCTCTACAGATGACATTTTATCCACATTAAGCGTGTAAGAATGAATTTTCCCCTTCTCGGTAAATGCCTGCGGATCCAACTTTAGAAGCTCTTCGTGTATCAAAGCTACTATTTCTGGTCTCTTCATTTCTTCGTCCCTAAGATAATCATCTGCCTCTCGAGAAAGAGAATAGTCGGCTTTGTAATTTTCCGACTCCTTATTCTTGTCCTCAAACCTCCCAGTACTCTCCCTATTACTGATGAGTAATCTTATTATTAAATCGGGATTTCCATTTATAAATATTGTAGTGTGAATTCCCAACCCCCATGAATTATTATGGGTTTTATCATAATCAATTTCATATGATTTAATTATATGGTATTCGCTATCACCTCTATCACTAGTATCTTTATCTCTAATCTTTTTATCACTAATCACTATTCCATTACGTTCTCTAGGTTCTCTGATAATATTATCTTCTACACTTCTTAGTGCTTTTTCAATGGCTGCGATGACTTCTGGCTTCTGTAACTCTTCTCGAATATATACTTTCTCCCGATATTTTGTAATTACTACTATGGCGAGATATGATAATAGAATCCCTAGTATGATCAACCATTTTTTTCTCTTTTTCTTCATATGAATACTCCTAAAATTTACTGTTTTGATTCGATCGACTCTAATCTAAATGTTTTTTTGTTGTACATAACATCAACAGGAAATGCAACTAGCCAAACAAAAAATAGCCAAAATGCGAATATCGTGCTGAAAAACAAATATAATTCTCCACCAGAAGTTGCTCGTGCATAAAAGAAAAGGAGCACTGCATTAATGGCCAAAGGAATATAAAAACCCACATCAGCTTTACCTTCTGTTTTAAAGGTTGCTATATACTTTTTAGGATTTGAAGGAAGTTTTTTGGATACCCTGAATCTAGAAACTCCTATCATTACTTGCGCTATTAAGAATGCCAAAATGAAAGTCCCTAGAAAAATTCCAAACTTTGGAAAAGGCTGTTGGTGAATGTGATGGCTATCCAACCAACCATCCAGTAGTTTATTTATCGACTTTGCAAGAATTGCTGAGCTTCCTAATGCACCTGCACGTACCGCTTCCTCTCCTTTTTCTTTGATTTTCTTTTCAAAAAGGCGACTTCTTTTATCAATCTCAACCATTTCCACACGCGCTCTTTTGGGTAAAAATCCAAAACCAAAGAAATTCGGCGTTAATGTGCTTATGTCCATAAGATATTTTTTCCCGCTCGAGTCTGTCACAACTTTATAACACAAAGACTTCGAGTCTTTAAAAGTTAATTCGTTCATATATTCTCTCCAGTTTTACTTTTTCTCTTCGATTGAAACAAGGCTAATATATTGTTTCTCATAGTCATAATGAATAGGCATCATGCCTAACCAAACAATAAAAAATAACAATGATAATAGTGAAATAGGGATTAAAAAGACTCCTTCACTCGCATTATTTGTGTTCATATAAAAAAATACAAAAATACCCACAAGTCCTATTCCAAACCAATAGGAAAAATCTCTTCTTTTGGCAAACGTGAATGTTGCAGTATATCTCTTTGCATTCTTAGGCAATCTTTCCGCAACTTTCTTCTGGGCTTGTTTGATGTAAACTTTTGCGAGTAAGTATGAAATAAATACCGTTAGAGCTAAAACTCCCAATTTCAAAAGTACTTTCTGATGAATATGATACACTAAGAAAATATCCTCTAATGTTCTAAGAATTGACCTCGATAGTGGTTGCACCGATACCACTGTTCCCGTGTACAGTGGTGAGGGTTTAGCTTTAAATTCAAAGTTTTGATCATGATAACCAAACTCCACCATCTCCACAGTTACTTGCTTTGGAATAATCCCAAAACCGTACACATTCGGTCTGACGGTGCTCGTGTCCATGATGTATCTCTTGCCTTTTGAGTCCGTCACTATTTTGTGACACGCAGACTTCGAGTCTTTAAAAGTTAATTTGTTCAAGGCTTCCCCTCCTTTTTGTATAGATTGTTTTATTCGTAAATATAAATTCCACCATCTCTTTTAATTCTTGGAGGATGGTTCATTCTAATATGTGACATACTAGGAATACTATCTTCTTTGTCTAATTTAAAATCAACAATGAGAATTGTATTCAGATGGTCATTAAACTTCCCTTTTATTGATAAATTATATTCCGTTGCAAAAATCCCATTACTCACTGGACCAACTTCTAAAGAATTCCAATCAAATTGAATAGTTTCAACTTTTGGATATCTTGAAT
>ERZ773180.754-NODE-754-length-18246-cov-7.370183_pt1 | contig 18246 bp, 2 predicted proteins | sample MGYA00511080_ERZ773180 | MGnify/ENA primary metagenome ERZ773180 (study PRJEB29015, sample SAMEA2738175) | human oral metagenome | biome: human oral; feature: human-associated habitat; material: saliva | place: China | collected 2178 ...
CGGAACTACTTAATGGACTTTACACTGCTAAAGTCGGATCTGAAAAACTTTCTGGTGCTCTTACAATCATGCAAACTAAAACCCCAGAGCTAATAGGTGGAGTTAACACGGCGAAAGAAGGATCTGAAAAACTTTCTAACGGACTAGCTGCTATGCAAGCTAAAGCTCCGGAATTAATTAACGGAGTTAACAGTGCCAAAGCTGGAGCTAACAAACTTCACGGCGGACTTTCTGCTATGCAGGCTAAAGCCCCAGAATTACTTAACGGACTTAATACTGCTAAAGCTGGATCCGAGAAACTTTATAGCGCTCTTACAATCATGCAAGCTAAAGCTCCTGAGTTAATCGCAGGATTAGATAAAGCTAGAGACGGTTCTGGTTTATTAGCAGATAAACTATCTAGCGGAGCTGATAAAATCACATCAGCTAAAACTGGAGACAAAAACGTAGACATGATGTCTAACCCAATTAAAACTAACATTAGCGACATCTCAGAAGAAACTAGCTACGGTAACGCAATGGCTCCATTCTTCTTAGTATTCGGACTACTTATCGCAGCTGCGGCATTTAACATCCTATTCCCAGCTCGTAAAGCAGAATACGGAGAGTCAACAAACAGTCTATTCACTTCAAGAATTGCATCAATGTCTATATTTGCAGCATTAGCTACAATTATCGAAGTTGTAGCGATGAAATTATTATTCGACTTTAGAATACAAAACTTCGGAATGTACTTCTTCGGATTAATAATTTCTGGAATCGTGTTTATGATAATAACACACTTCTTATCATATACATTTGGAAAAGTTGGTAATGCTATTAGTATCGGATTTGTAGCTTTACAATTCGTTCTAACTACACCACTATTCCCTAAAGAAATGTTACCTTCTCTATACAGTGGTTTAATTCCTTTCACACCTGTATTCTACGGTGATACTACCGTTAGACAAGCAGTTCTAGGTGGACTAACAAATGAAATTTACAACAGTGCGATATTAATCTTAGTTGTTTTAGGAATAATATTCTTAACTCTTACTTACATCTCTTACAACAAGAATAATAAAGCTGCTGTAAATTTAGCAAAATAATACAAAAAAATTCTAAGTAACATTGATATTTGTTACTTAGAATTTTTTGTGTTTATAATTTTTTTCGGGATAAGGAAATTCCGTGAAATCAACTATCCATTATCCATAATTAATTCTATTATTTATAGATTGACTCTCTGAAATCATCTGTAGAGCGTAGATACGCATTATAGATTTTTTGTTTAAGTAGATGCACCCAACTTGCAGGAACATGACTCGTTGTACGATCAATGTTCTCGATATCTTTCGCTACTGCTGCATTAATTAAAGCTTGCATCTCTTGCGCCGATGAAATTGTAACTTCTTTTGTACTACCAATCACACCTAATTCATATTGAATTGTAATTGGTTTTAATCTATTTTGTTTAGCTATACGTTCATTAAACATAGCTTTCTTGAAATCAGCCCATGATTTATATTGGTTGTTAAATACCTTACTTAATACTAAATCATCAGTTACTAAGCCGACATCTTTTCTTAACCAATCTGAGTAAGCCACACTTCCTTTTTGTTTAGCTTCTTCCGCATATTTATTCGATACATAAGGAAGGAATCCATCTCCATAACCTTTTTCGGCTAGAAGCTCGTAAGCAGTTTTTCTGAACATAATATCCCCAGGTGCACCTTTTGAATTACTTAGCGCTGCATAAATAGGAGAGAACATACTTATCACGTGATATCCATTTCGTGTGTATTGGCTATTATCTCTATAAGCACGACGATTAATAATATCGTTATCTATTAGTGATTCTAAAGAAGTTAACTTCGCTACTTCTTCATCTGTTAGTGGACGAACAGAATTTCCTGCGTGAGTATCTTTTTTATACTTACTATCTTTCACATAGAAGTTTTCAATTTTTCTATACCATTTTTTCTTAACATCGGCTGATTTAGATAAGACAGCCTTAGCTTCCATAGCATCTAATGTGTACAGAACATCGTACATTCCGTGAACATATTCTTTAAGATCAGCTGCAGATTTGTATCTTTCTGTCGGATTATACGTGTGTAATCTTGTTAGAGAATCTTTATCCCCTTTGTATAGAGTGTTTAACACTATAGCATCTTTCTCTAAACTATCTGCAGATTGTAATAATCCTAACGCGTATAATTCAGCTCCTAACCCTTCTCTACGGCCATTTCCTTCGAAGTAAATATGTCCATCAGAGTTGTGCGTCATCTCATGAGTATAAACAGAAGTTCCATATTTATCTAATAATCTATCACTTACATAATGTACTTCATAGCCAGTAGCATAAGCTCCTGCTGCAGGACTATTACCATACCATTTCCCTGCTGGCCCAAAGAAATTATAAATAGAATCTATATTCTTATCTGTAGCTGTCGCCCAATAACTTCTCCCTTGCGTATCTTTCATCGCAAATCCATCAACAATCGGAACTGAACGGAATAATTTTTCTTTGTATTCTGGAGTTAATAAGTTATACCAGATATCATAATGATCTCTTTCCCATTTAGAAGCTTGATCAATTTTTGAATGTACATACTGACGTAATGCATCTCCAGAAAGCACAGTACCATCTACAATATCTCTATAGCGTTCATAACCACCAAATGATAATGTAGACATATTCGAAATAGCATACACACTTTCTTCTGGTAGTGTTAATAGTGGTAATAACATTCCTCGATACTTCCATGTAGGAGATGATATTCTATCATACACACCTAATGAATATTTGCTATCCGATGCCGCTTCCTCTTGTTTTTTACGAACTTCTGGAATTTCTGATTTAATCTCTACTATGTGAGCTTTAGTGTTATTTTTAAACCACTGATTATTTGTTTTATTCGGTAAGAATAGTTTACGATACGCCTCTACAAAGTCAAATACTGTATCTTCTCCTTTTAGTGGAGCAAGTAGACTACCGTATAATCCTACGTTGTTACCTCCGCGTAAGTTTTCTAACTCACTATTTCCTAGCGAGATAAGCGTATCTAATGTCGAAGTTGCATTATTACCATTGAAGTCGAATTTATACGTAGACAAATCTTTCGTATTCATATCATCATAATTGATATTGTACCAACGATTCATATAAGTAAGACCTAATAACAACGCTTCTTTATTGTTTTTAATTTTCTCACTTACATACTCAACTACACCTTCACCCATAGTGTTTACAGATTTATCCATAGCAAGGATTTTTCTTAAATGTTCAGCGATATTAGCTTTAACTTTCTCAAATTCTTTGTCTAGATATAGATTATCTATAGCTTCATTATCTGTAACACCAAGAACTTGTTTCATGGCTTCTGAATTGTAAGTCACACCTTGTAAATCAGGCAAGACATTATTGATTATCTTTGTATAATCCGAAACAAACGCTTCTGGGGAGAAAATATATTCTTTTCCTGCAACATTATATTCCAACACTTGATTATTTTCGAAACTTCCTTTGAAAGTAACATCTAAATAGGCAACGGTATTATCTTTATAGTGAAGCATTATTCTATTAATATTATTTTTGGCTCCATTAATATCTGTTACTACATTGTTACCATTCATAGGCACAACATCAAGTAATTCTGTAGTGTACAGTTTATCCGTCTTATCTACCTTATTACCATAGTTAACAACTAATTCTTTATTATAAAATGGCATTAATTTTTCAATATTGTTATAAGCTACTTTTCTATCTGCTTGAGCTTGACTTAATTTCGTATAGTCTACAGTTCGAATATTATTTTTTAAGAATTCTCCCGTGTCATCAAGAGTCGTAGTTATTCCATAAGTAGCAATTCTTTCTTCAGCTTGCTCTTTAGTTAACTTAGTCGCATACTTATCGTCTTTCTTATTATTAACTGAAGTTACAGCATTTACTATATCAGCTCCATCATATTGATCTCCAGTAATGGCATAACCATAACCAACATTCATATTACTAACTACATTGTTAATACGACCATCTTTCCAAGTAGAACCTACGATTCCTCCGATTCTTGAATAGTTATGACCATTTATTATTTTACCAGATGTAACAGAATTAGTTATTAAAGCTCCACCATCAACTTTACCTGCAATACCACCTGTATTTTGGTTATTATTACGTGCAGCAGTAGAAATTTGAGCATCCACTTTTGCTCTATCAATTACAGATTCAGAACCTGATAAATTACCAACGATTCCTCCTGCATAACTTGCTGTTGAATTAGCATGATTCGCTACAATAGTTCCTGTGAATGAGCTGTTTTCTATTACAGTATTAGATGCACTCACCACTAATCCTGCCACAGATTTTCTACCAGCAATCTTACCTTCAACTGAAACATTACTAATAGTAGCTTTATTCGCTGTTTTCGCTAAAGCTGCAGCATTTTCTCTACTATCTACATCAACATTCTTAAGGTCTAAGTCTTTAATCGTTGCCCCTCTTAACGTTTCAAATAATGGCTTCTTAAGGTCATAAATCGCATAAGATTTTGTTCCATCAGAACCAATTAATTTCCCTGTGAATGTGCCTGTTAAGTAACTTGTTTTATTATTAGATAATCCTACTTCATCAGCTGTTATATCAGAGCCAAGTTTGAAGACACCAGACATATTCCCTTGCATTGCAGCTACAAGATTCTTGAACGATGTATAAACTCCATCTTGTTCAGCTTTAGTTTTAGCTACATTGAATGAATAATTGTCTTTATATCCCTCTAATCCTTCTTCAACTAGTTGATTTACTGCAACATTTACTTTATAGTTTCCATCTGTGTTCTCCGTAATAGATTGCACAGGTAAATACATTTCTTTAAATCTATCAGATTTAACTTTAACAAAATAATTCGTTGTATCTTTAGGCGCTTCACTTAAACTTAGATATCTACGGTAACGACCATTTTCTTTACCATATAACTCAACAGAATCAATATCTTTAATCTCTAGTTTTTTATAATCTAAATCAAATCTCTTAGTTGAAGTTTCTGTACTGTATTCATCAAAATCTCCTAGGTTATAAGTTAACTTAGTTTTTAATGTATACGGAGTATAATAATCTAATCCTTTAATCACTTGCTCTTTGTCAGTATTTTCGATATCAACTTCTTTTACAAGTTTATCACCTTCGAAAATTTGAGCTTTCGCTGAAACGTAGGCCCAAGTAGGATCTGTTAAGTTATAGCTTACAGTTATTGACTTCTTACTTTCATCTTTTGTTATATTAGCAATTTCTACTGTAGGTTTTCTCTTAACAAGTGTTCCTAATTTAACAATTTGTTTTACAGGGTCTACTTGTGTACGTGATAACTCTTTAGTCGCCTCAACTTTACCATTTACCAGATAGTCCTCATACTCAATTGTACGAAGTCCATCGCGACCTTGTTGTTCTATTCTACGGCGATTTTTCAGCAGCATAGGATCTAAGATTTCCTCTACTTCATAAGGTAGAGTTTCTTTTTCTGTACGATGTTTAGTCACAAGATCTAAAGCTGGACGTTCCTCAACAGCTGGTTCTAGTTTTGCACTACCTGTAAACTCTGGAAGGTCTGACTGCACTAACGCTTCTCCTTCTTCCCCTTCCTCTTGCGTTCCTTTTGTCGCTACTGGTTTCGTGTACTCTGGAAGAGCTGGTTGTACTAATGCTTCTCCTTCTTTCCCTTCCTCTTGCGTTCCTTTCGTCGCTACTGGTTCCGTGTACTCTGGAAGAGCTGGTTGTACTAACGCTTCCCCTTCACGTCCTTCTTCTTGCGTTCCTTTTGTCGATACTGGTTCCGTATAATCTGAAAGAGCTGGTTGCACTAATGCTTCCCCTTCACGTCCTTCCTCTTGTGTTCCTTTCGTCGCTACTGGTTCCGTGTACTCTGGAAGAGTGGGTTGTACTACTGCTTCTCCTTCTTTCCCTTCCTCTTGTGTTCCTTTTGTCTCCAATGGAAGAGTATACTCTGGCACTTCATGAACTAAATCTTTTATCTCTTCTCCTCCTGAAGACGCTACTGGTCCTGTATATTCCGGAAGAGTTGGTTGCACTAATGCTTCTCCTTCATGTCCTTTCTCTTGTGTTCCTTTTGTTTCTAATGGAAGAGTGTACTCTGGCACTTCATTTACCAATGCTTTTACTTCTTCTCCTCCTGTTGATACCACTGGTTTCTCCACTACTTTAGCAGGTTGTGTTTGAACTGTTTTTTCTACTTTAGTAGGTTGTGTCGGTTGCACTGGAGTAGGTTTTACAGTTGGTTGCACAGGTTTAGTTTGAGGTTGCTCTACTTTGACAGGTTGTGTTTGAGTCGGTTTATCAACAGTTTTCACCGGTTGTGTTTTTTCAATTTGTTTTTGCGAATTAACTGTTTCTTTAGGCTCCTGATCTGTTTGAGCTACTGGTTGTGTTGATTTAGCTTTTTCATTCTCTCGCACAGGCTTTTGTTGTTGTGTTTGTTGTTTTGCACCTAACACTTGATTTTGATTATTCTCAACAGTATTCTTTTCCTGAACCTTATTGTCTAGTTCTTTTTTCTCAGAAACTTCAAGTTTTAGATCTTCACTCGTGAAATACCCCATGTATTTATAACCTGGAATATCAATAACTTGTTTTTCTAAGTCTATACTACTAACTACATCTGCTTGTTTATTAAATTGTATTAAAGCTTTACTCTCTAAGGCAAATGTTTCATAAGGCATCACAACGCTTTGACCCACCGCACCTATTAAGACTACACTTAAAACTTTATTTCTATGTTTTTTACTAATTAATAATATTGCAAGAACTGCTGTACCTATTCCCAGTCCTACGATCGGAAGGTTACTACTACCCGTATTAGGAAGAACTTCAGCTTTAGCTGTATCCTTAACTATTTTTTCATATACTAGATAATAAGTATCTTCATTTTTGTATTCTTTAGGAATACTTTCTTTTATTAATTTTTTCTCATTTTCATTTAATTCATTTTTTTCTACATATTTAAAATTAACATCAGTAGCAAACGCTTCTTGCATAGGTGCATAGCTTCCGAACATTAATGCTCCTACAACTATAGGCGCTACACCGAACGATAATTTTCTAATAGAATATTTTAGTATTTTATTATTTATTTTAATATTTTTTCTCAATAAAATCATCCCCTATTTACTTTTTAAACAAAAATTTTTGGTTGTATGCTTTACATATACATACTATTGTATCAAAATAAATTGTTATATTCAAGATATCTGATGTATATAAATAGAATCCCCTTTTTTATAACAGAAAAGTATTATTTATAATATAATTATTTTAGATAAAATATATAGAAATTTAAGATGTTTTGTAATGTCGAATTAATAGATAACCTTTAAATTTCTCAAACCTCTCTTCCCGCATATTTTATCTAGCAAGAACGACTTTAAAACATTTAAAAAATACCCTAAAGCTAGACTAGTTAGTCTAACTTTAAGGTATTTCTTTTTATATATTTTTAAATATTAAGTTTTTCAACCTATTATTTTTCTTTACGTCTTCTTGCAACAGCAGCTAATCCAAGAATTGCTAATCCTAATCCTGCTAATCCAGTATTAGTTTCTGTTGTACCAGTGTTTGCTAAACGTTTTGGTTGAGCTTTTGGTTCAACTGATACTGCTGGTTTAGTTACTTTTCTGAAGATGTGACGTACATTTCCATTTTCATCAACAACTGTTCTCACGAACTCGTATCCTGGGATTTTACCAGCTTCTACAGTTCCTTTGTCAGTCGCTTTTAATGGATTTCCGTTTTCATCTGTCCAGATTGTATTTCTGTTTTCAGTTGGAATACGTGGTGAAACTTTCTTGAAGATGTGTTGTACATTTCCATTGCCATCAACTACAGTCTTAACTAATTCATATCCTGGGATTGATCCTGGATCTTTAGTTCCTTTTTCAGTTGGTTTTAATGGGTTTCCATTTTCATCTACCCATGTTGTAGATTTTTCTACTACAGGAGTTGGTGTTGGAGCTGGAGTTGTAACTTTTTCGTATACATGCTCGATATCTCCGTTTGGAAGTTTCTTAGTCTCTACGAAGCGATATCCTGGAATATCTTTCTTCGATTGTTCTCCATCTTCTGTTGGATAGTTTGGAATTTCGTTTCCTTCTTTATCTTTGTGACTTGTTTTAACTTTTTCGTATACGTGTTCTGTATCTCCATTTGGAAGTTTCTTAGTCTCTACGAAACGGTATCCTGGAATATCTTTCTTAGGCGTTGTTCCTTCCTCAGTTGAAGTTCCTGGGATTATATTTCCATCTTTATCTTTGTGAGTTGTTGTAACTTTTTCATAGATGTGTTTTGTATTTCCTTTTTCGTCTACTTCAGTTTTAACAACTTTGTATCCTGGGATTACTTCAGATGGTGTTTTTCCATCTTTAGATGGAATTAATTCAGTTTCTTTTCCATCTTTACCTACAACTACGAATTTAGTATCTGGACGTACTGTTGGAGTATATGTAGCTGTTACTGGTGTTCCGTTCTTATCTACACGTTTAACTGTTACTCCTTTAGCTTTTCCTACGAAGTCTTTTTCTGGAGTGAATGTTACAGTTCCATCTGGTGCTACTGTGTATGTTCCTTCTCCTGGTACTACTTTTGTAGTTGTTCCGTCTTCGAATGTTGGTGGTACATCTTTATCGATTGGCACATTAGGATTTCCTGGTTTGAATTCTGGTGTTCCTGTTTGTGGTTGTCCTTTAGGTCCTTCAGATTCTGCAGGTGTTCCTTCTGGTGTTACTGGTGTAACTGTTGGTGTGTATTTAGCCGTTACTGGTGTTCCGTTCTTATCTACACGTTTAACCGTTACTCCTGTTCCTTTTCCTGTGAAGTTTTTCTCTGGAGTGAATGTTACTGTTCCATCTGGAGCTACTGTGTAAGTTCCTTCTCCTTCGATTGTTACTGAATCAACTGGATCTCCAGTTTTTGGATCTACTAATTTAGCTGGTTTATCTTCATTGATTTCTACAGTTTTTTCTTTACCATCGATTGTTACTGTTCCACCTTGGAATTCAGGTTTACCTGTTTGAGTTGCACCTTGAATATCTTCAGTTACTGCATCTGTTCCTGTTGGTGTCACTGGTTTAACTTCTGGTGTGTATGTTGCTTTAGCTGGTGTTCCGTTCTTATCTTGACGAACTACCTCAACACCTTTAGCTACACCTGTGAAAGTTTTCTCTGGTGTGAATGTTACTGTTCCGTCTGGAGCTACTGTGTAAGTTCCTTCTCCTTCTACAGTTAATGAATCTACTTTATCTCCAGTCTTAGGATCTACTAATTTAGCTGGTACTGTATCATCCATTTCTACAGTTTTCTCTTCACCGTTAACCATAGCTGTTCCACCTTGGAATACTGGTTTACCAGTTTGAGTTGCACCTTGAACATCTACAGTTTTAGCTGGTTCTGCTGTTGGTTGAGCAGGAATGATTGATGGAGTGTAAGTTGTAGAAACTTTTGTTCCATTTGTATCTTCACCTTGAACTTCAGCTGGTAAAACTTTACCAGTGTAAGATTTATCTGTTGGAGTGAATGTTACTTCTCCTGTTGCTGGGTTGATTGAGTAAGTACCCACTGGAGTTACTCCATCTTCAGCGTATGCTGGAGTTGTTTGTCCTGCTGGAACTTCATTTCCTTCTTTATCTAGAAGTTTGTATGAATTCTCTTTAATTGGAGCAATAGTGTCTCCAGGAGCGAATGTTGGTTTTCCTTTTTGAACATCCCCTTGGATAGCTACTGATGTAGCTGGTTCTGCTGTTGGTGTTACCGGAGTAATCTTCGGTGTGTATGTTGTTTCTACAGCTGTTCCGTTCTTATCTTTAGCTTGAACTCGTACTGGTTGTACATCTCCTGAGTATGTTTTGTCTGTTGGCTCGAATACAGCAACAGCTTTTCCATCTACAGTTTTTAGAGTATATTTACCAATTACGTTTCCTTCTGGATCTTTAGCTGGTACTTCTGTAGCTGGTTGTCCATCTTCACCTAGAAGAGTGTAAGTGGCTGGATCGATATCTACAGATTTTTCTTCTCCTGCAATTGTAGTTTTCCCACCTTCAAATGAAACTGTACTTTCTTGAGTTTTACCTTGAACATCTTCACTTGTAGCTGGTGTTGCTGTTGGTGTTACTCCTACGATATTTGGAGTGTAAGTTGTAGAAACTTTTGTTCCATTCTTATCTTCTGCTTGTACTTTAGCTGGTTGAACTTTACCAGTATAAGATTTGTCTGTTGGTGTGAATGTTACTACCCCTGTAGCTGGGTCTACTGTGTATTCCCCAACTTTTTTACCACTTGGATCTAGAGCATCTACTGGTCCTGTTGCTTCTGTCCCATCTGGATTTAGTAATTTTACAGAATTTTCTTTAATAGGCACTTCTGCGTTTCCTTCTGTAAATGTTGGTTTACCTGTTTGAGTTTCACCTTGTACTCCTGTTGATGTTTCTGGAGTAGCTGTTGGGTTAACAGGTGTTACAGTTGGAGTGTATTTTGCAGTAGCTGTAGCTGTTACAGCTTGACCATCTTTGTTTTGACCTACTGGTGCAGTTAATGATACGTCAATTCCTTTAGCAGTTCCTGTAAATTGTGGTTCTGGAGTGAACGTTACTGCTCCTGTTTCTGGATCGATTGTGTAAGTTCCTTCTCCTGGCACTGTTACTGTTTTCTCATCTGTTGGTTGTCCAGTTGCTGGATCTACTAATTTAGCTGGGTATTGTGCACTTGGTGTTACCGCATCTGGTGCAGTTCCATCACCATCTTTATCTACATCGATTGAGAATTTAGGTGTTTTTGTTTGTGGTTTACCTTGAATATCTGTTGATGTTTCTGGAGTACCAACAATTTCTTTTGGAGTTACTGTTGGAATGTAACGACCATCCATAGAACCTTTTGCTGCCAGTCCAGCTAATTGAACTTGTTCACTTACTAGTTCTAGTTGATCTTTAGCTTCTCCTTCACCACCAATGATTGTACGACCTTCGTTACCCCAACCAGTAGTGTTACCATTAATATCTGTACGACGGATTGTAATACCATCTGCTGTACCTACGAAGTTTGGTTCTGGGATGAATTCAACATTTACATCTTTACCATTATCAGTAATCTTATATTTACCTTGTCCAGCAACTACATAGTAACCATCTACTAAGTCAGCATCAGTTACTAATGTTCCATCTGGCTTAACGATTTGTGATTTAACTGTAGTATCAATTTCACTTTGTTTATCAAAGTCATAGTTCTTTTGACCATATGCATTAAATTCTACTGTAGATGTTTGAGTAGCACCTTGTACATTTGTAGTTTCTTTTTTAGTTCCACGCGGTGGAATCGTTTGTTGAATTTGGAAATCTTCTACTTCCCCAGAGTACGCAATACCAGTTGGTGCTTTAACATCGGCTTTGTCATAAGCAATACGTAAACGAGTAGCTAATTTAGTAGCAGTTGTGTCTACGTTTTGGTAATTGTTTGTCCAAGTTAGAGTAACTTTTCCATCTTGTGTTACTTCAGTAACCCCTGCAGCTTCACCTTCATCGAATTTACCATTGTTATTAAAGTCAATCCAACCATTAACGTAAGCTTTAGCTTCTCCGTCTAGGTGAGCATCGAAAGTCATTGAGTAAGTTCCATCGTTGACTTTTTTAAGTTTGAAGTTATCGTTTGGAGCTACTTCGTCACCCATTAATTGACGAGCACCCTCATCCGCAGCACCGATACCATTGATATCATCGTATACAAATGCAGTTGTTTTATTAATAGGTGTTGTGCGTACATCAACGTCAGCTGGAACAGAACCTAAGTATGGTTGGTGTTGTCCATCAGATTTAGAGATAGAGTGAGCTACTCTTCCGTAAGAAGCAGGAGCATCTCCTTCATCTAAAACCATGAATCCTAACATAGATCCTTGTTGACCTGCAGAGAAAATATACATACCGATGTTTTTAGCATTACGTGTCATTACTAATGGAGTAGAGAATCCTGAGTCACGGTGAGTTGATACTGGTCCAAAAACTTGTGTTCCTAATCCATCTGTGTGATATTTACCATCTTCCGCTTTCATTGCAATAACAGTATCTGATGTCACAGTTGTATTAAAGAAACCTGCAGCTTTATCTGCTTTGAATTTTTCAAAAGCTTGTTTCCCTGAACCTTCAATAGTATACTCTACCCCAAATTGTTTACGATAACCATCTTGCCCATGTCCTGCAGAAGGCAACGTTCTGTATTCATAAGTTTCTGCAGTATAAGAACGAGCAGTACTATATTTTGGTGTTGTGTTTGATAACTCAGTTACTAACTCGAAACCATCACCATCTGTCGTATAGATTTCAACTTCAGATGAACCAGCTTCTTCCCCTGTTAAGAATACAACATTCGAAGGTACTTCTTTTCCGTTTAAAGTAGATTTAACCGAGAATTCTACCCCAACGTTAGCCCCATCTTTAACAGATTGAATAACTGTTTTACCTTTTGTATCCATACCGTTTGTTTTAGCAACAGAATATCCTCCTTGTGTTACTACTTTTAATTCAGCTGGATCTCCATTTTTATACTCGTTGACAGCATTAGCATCATATCCTGCTCCACCACGTTTTTTATACTCATCAGTTGAGTTAAACGGAGCTAATTTTGTAACTGTTAATGTTACAACATATCCTGGTGAGATTTCTTGTGTGAATTTAGTTCCTACTTGAAGAGTATCCCCTGCACCAAGATTTTCTACAGTTGCTTTACTATTAGCAATATCAAACCATTTAATTTGTTTAGTTAAACGTTCAGTGTTTTTATCTGCATATTGCTTCCAGTGATTAATTTGTTCTTCTTCTGAAAGTGGTGGTTCTGCTACTGTATCAGCTACGTCAGCTAATACTACGTCAAATTTACCGTTACGTTTAGCTCCAGCATTTTCTAGTTCAGCATATACTGCTTTAATAGAGTTGCTTAATTCTTCTAAACTTTTAGCGATCTGTTCTTTTGTAGCATTATCGTTTCCTAATAATTCTTTAGCAACTTTTAAAGCTTCTTCATTTTTAACTACAGCTTTTTCTACTGCTGGTTTTGCTTCTACTTTTAAGTCTTTTTTGCTTAATTCAGTTTTAGCAACTTTGTTAGTTACTTCTGCTTCTGAAGCTAGTTGAGTTAATTCTTTTTTAGCTTCTTTTACTTCTGCAGTTTGTTTTGCTTCAGATTTAGCCTTTTCTTCTGCTTTTTTAACTTCGTTTTTCGCTGCTACTCCATTTACTTGAGCTTCAGTTACAACTGTGTTTAAAGCTTGTACTGCTTGCACTTGTGCATCTACTTCAGCTTGTGTAGCTGCTGCGTTAGCTAATACAGCTTTTGCTGCTGATAGTGCTTCGTTAGCTGCTGAAATCGCTGCTTGATCTGCATCTGGAGCTGATTTTACGTTTCTTTCTAATGCAGTAATTGCATCTTTTAAAGCATCCTTCTTAACTTCTGCTTTAGGAGTTTCCGCTCCTAGTTTTGTTGCTACTGCTGCTGCAACACTTTCTTTAGTGTTTTCTACTTTTGCTACTTTTTCTACAGCTTTAGGAGCTTCTTCTTTTGCACCTTCATTTGTTGTATTATCCGTAGTTGTGTTGTTTGACACTTCTTCAGATGCTTGAGCTACTGCTCCAGCTCCTAAAAAGATACTCGCACCAATTACTACTGATGCTGTACCGACTTTGAATTTCTTAATTGAATAAGATTCAACTCTTGTACCTTCTTTAGTAGTTTTTAAGTATTGATTATTCTTTCCTACCATTTTTTCCTCCGAAATTAATATATGTTTCTTAATTTTATTTTTACTCTAATGTGAAAAGTGTTCCTTTGTATATACAATGTAATCTAAAAAAACACAAAAAATATAGCATTCATTACGCTATATTTTCCTCATAACTTCTCTTATAAAAAATTAAAATACACAATTCAACATTCAAGTAATATTATTAACTAATTAACTATGAATTCTTGATTCAAATTAATCGTATAAGTCATTTTATCAAATTTAATGAATTATGTCTACTTTAAATGCTAATTTTTAAATAAAAAATAGTAAAAAATATTAGCTATAAATATTATCTCTTATATACAAGTTATTTTCTTTTACAGATAAAAACTCAATAATTTCAGTAATATCAATTTACGTAAATAATATAAATAGAAGTAAGTAAAATAAATACTTAGTAACTTATGTTCAACGATTTTCTATACAACAAACATTGAATTATCAATATCTTTTAAAGTTAATCATCCAATTCTACAGTTACTTAAAATCACTCTTCAGATTTAACTTACAACTTCTATCTTTTATTGTACTTTTTAGAATGACTTCAATCTCCAAAAAATAACTCTAATGAATAAATGTAATATTAATTGTTTTTTTATCAATTTCATTACTTTAATTAAAATAAAATATAACACATTAAATTTTTTTATTTATATTTCCTGTACAATATAATATAAAAAACACGGATCATAGTGGATTCTTAAGCCCTTTACACAAAAAATCCCCTGAAGTTAAATTTTTACACTTAACTTCAGGGGATTCTATATATCCTCTAAATATTGTATATTCAGTTTTTAGATATTTATTCTTCTTTTTCCTTACGACGTTTCGCTACCGCAAGTAATCCACCTAAAAATGCCATTCCTAGTCCAGATAATCCAGTATTAGTTTCTGTCTCTCCTGTATTTGCTAGGCGTTGACCTTTCTTAGCGTTGACCTTAGGTGTTTTATTATTTGAATAATCTACCGCAGGTTTCTTATCTTCTTTAGTATAATTTCCTACGTTATCCTCAACGATAACACCTGTTGTTATCTCAGCAACCACTAGGTTTTTAGCTGAAATTACTATCATTTGTCCATCTGGGTAAACAATAGTCGCTTCTCCTGTGTTTGAAATTGTAATCTTAGCATCTTTCAAGTTTGGATTTGCAGTTATTAAAGCTTGTTTAACAGCTTCTTTTTCAGTTTCTATAAGGCTTGAAGCATCTTTAACCTTAACTTTTTCAGGTAAGTTTACAGTTACTTCTTTACGTTGTTCAAAGATACCTTTAGCTAGAATAGTAAATGTTCTTCCATCTTTAAGAATTACAGTCACATTTCCTTTTTCATCAACGACAAGTTCTACTGCTTCTCTTATAGCACCTAACACCTTAAACTTAACTTTCTCTTTATCAGATTCAGTTAGATTGTTAATATCCGCTACTACTTCTTTGCCAAAATCAAGATTGATATTTTCACCATTGTTTTTAACAGCTACATCTGCAGCATCTTTCACTAATACATCTGAAGAAATCGTCACAGATTTACCGTCTTTCGTAGTTACAGTAGCATTTCCTTTTTCATCTACCACAACTATTGCTTCAGGATTAATTTCTTCGATAGCTGCTTTAATTTTAGCTATTTCTTTTAGTGTTAAACTTCCTTTATTCATTACTAACGTTCTTATTGCAGGTGTATTAACCTTACTATTCGCAGTAATATTAGTTAGTTTATCAGCTGGAATAACTAAATCTAGAACTGGTAGTACGAATACTAAACCTTCTCCATTAGTTACAATAACATTACCTTTTTCATCAATAACTACTGTTGCTCCAGGATTTACCGCCTTAACTTTAGCTATGACCTCTTGTTTCTCTGCATCTGTTAGTTTTGTTACATCCGCTACAGCCGTCTTAGCTACAGGTGTATTAACTATATTTCCAGCATTTTCTTTAACAAGGTCTGCTTCTGTTTTTGTTACTTGTGCAACTGAAATAACTTGTTTATGTCCATTTACAGTTATTACTATAACATTTCCTTTGGAATCTTGTGTTATTGCTTTCGCATCTGGATTTACTGATTTAATAGCCGCTAATACTTTAGCTTTTTCTTCGTCAGTTAGGTTAGTCGGATCTGCTACAATTACTTTTTCAGCAGGAACTCTAACTTCTTCAACAACTTTGATTTCTGATTTTTTAGCTTCTTCTATCTTATTAATGTCATCAACACTTGAAGCTGCGTCGATTGCTTTTTTAGCTTGTGTTGCAATTTCATCAACTTCTGCCTTAAGAAGTTCTTTCACTCTATCAGAAATATCCCTTCTCGCATCAATAGCTGCTTTCTTAGCTTTCGCTTCCTCATCTATCACTTTTCGCGCATTAGGTTTAGCTTCTACTAATGGAACTGCTTTTTCAATTTTTGCTTCAGAGTCATCTTGTAATCTTTTCACATCTGCATTTGTCTTAGCCACATCAATAGCTTTCTTAGCTTCTTCTGCTAATTGTTTAGCTTTATCAGCTGCTGCTTTTTTCTCTTCATCCGTAGCGTCCAGAGTATTTGCAATAACTTTAAGCTGTTCTGCCAACTTATCGTCTATTGCTTTCTTAGCTGCTGCTTTCGCCACTGCCTCTGGATTTACTGATGTTACTTCTGTTGTTCCGTTTGTCTTAACTTGGTCTACTTCCGCATTTGTTGTCGCTTTATCGATTGTTTCTTTCGCAGCATCAGCTTTCGTTTTTGCTTCAGCTTTCGCTGCTTTTTTCTCTTCGTCTGTTAAGTCTGTACGAGCATCAATCTCGTCGTTTTTAGCTTTAAGAGCTTCATCTATTGCTTTCTTAGCTTTCGTTTTAGCTACTGCTTCTGGATTTACCGAAGTTACTTCTGTTGTTCCGTTTATCTTAGCTTTTTCTACTTCTGCGTTTGTTGTCACGTTATCAATTGCTTGTTTCGCTGCATCTGCTTTCGTTTTTGCTTCTTCCTTAGCTTTTGCTTTTTCTTCATCCGTTAAGTCTGTACGTGCGTCAATCTCATCGTTCTTAGCTTTAAGAGCCTCATCTATCGCTTTCTTAGCTTCCATCTTCGCTAGCGCTTCTGGATTTACCGAAGTCACTTCTGTTGTTCCGTTTGTCTTAGCTTTTTCTACTTCCGCGTTTGTCGTCGCTTTATCGATTGCTTGCTTTGCTTCATCTGCTTTCGCTTTTGCATCAGCTTTTGCTGCAGTTTTCTCTTCAGCTGTTAAGTCTGTACGAGTGTCGATCTCGTCATTCTTAGCTTTAAGAGCTTCATCTATCGCTTTCTTAGCTTCCGTCTTCGCTACTGCTTCTGGATTTACATTGTTTACTTCTGTTATTCCGTTTGTCTTAGCTTGCTCAACTTCTGCGTTTGTTGTTGCATTATCGATTACTGTTTTCGCTGCATCGGCTTTTTTCTTAGCATCTGTCTTAGCTGCAGTTTTTTCTTCAGCTGTTAAGTCATTGTTTGCATCGATTGCGTCATTCTTAGCTTTAAGAGCATCGTCTATTACTTTCTTAGCTTCTGTCTTCGCTACTGCTTCTGGATTTACATTGTTTACCTCTGTTGCTCCGTTAGTCTTAGCTCGTTCTACACCTGCGTTTGTTGTCGCATTGTCAATCGCTTCTTTCGCTGCATCAGCCTTTGTTTTCGCGTTAGCTTTCGCTACAGTTTTCTCTTCGTCTGTTAAGTCTGTACGTGCGTCGATCTCATCATTCTTAGCTTTAAGAGCATCGTCTATTGCTTTTTTAGCCGCTGGCTTAGCTACTGGCGTTGGATTTACGTTGTTTACTTCTGTTGTTCCATTAGTTTTAGCTTGTTCTACACCTGCATTTGTTGTCGCGTTGTCAATTGCTGTTTTCGCTGCATCTGCTTTTGCTTTTGCATCAGCTTTTGCTTCAGTTTTTTCTTCATCTGTTAAGTCGTTGTTTGCGTCAATCGCATCGTTCTTAGCTTTAAGTGCGTCGTCTATTGCCTTCTTCGCTGCTGGCTTCGCTACTGGGGTTGGATTTACATTATTTACTTCTGTTATTCCATCGTTTTTAGCATTTTCTACTGTATCATTTGTCGTAGCGTTATCGATTGCTTGTTTTGCTGCATCGGCTTTTTTCTTAGCATCCACCTTAGCCGCAGTTTTTTCTTCATCAGTTAAGTCATTGTTTTCGTCGATTGCGTCATTTTTAGCTTTAAGCACTTCGTCTATTGCTTTCTTCGCCGCTGGTTTTGCCGCTGGTGTTGGATTTACATTGTTTACTTCTGTTGTTCCGTTTGTCTTAGCTTGCTCAACTTCTGCATTTGTTGTCGAGTTGTCGATTGCTTGTTTCGCTGCATCGGCTTTTTTCTTAGCTTCTACCTTAGCCGCAGTTTTCTCTTCAGCTGTTAAGTCATTGTTTGCGTCGATTGCGTCATTTTTAGCTTTAAGCACTTCGTCTATTGCTTTCTTCGCCGC